>ERZ808278.197-NODE-197-length-50171-cov-4.277915_pt1 | contig 50171 bp, 81 predicted proteins | sample MGYA00521239_ERZ808278 | MGnify/ENA primary metagenome ERZ808278 (study PRJEB31516, sample SAMN03275600) | gut metagenome | biome: mammalia-associated habitat; material: feces | host: Papio cynocephalus | place: Kenya | collected 2012-07-17 ... | reverse complement strand
CTTTATTTTTAAGCAAATAAAAATATTAAAATAATTGAAAATTTTTATTTACTTTTTGAAAATCTTATGCTATGATGTAATCATACAAAATTAAGGAAAAATCTTGACATGACAAGTACTAAAAAGACATATATGCTTTTGGCCATTATAGGGATACTCATTTGTTTTATTCTTCAGGGATATGGAGTTTTGCCGCGGGGTCCAAAAGTTCATTCATGCAGCAAATGCCAATATCAATTAACTACAAGAACGATTACAACACCTACTGGGGTTCGAACAATAATAATCCGAGATTGGGTTGGTTGTACTTCTTTACAAAATAAATAAATCAATGAAAACCAAGAAGATAGAACTTAATACACTTGGAGCTAAACTAAGGAGAGCTAAGCTTGCCGCTGGATTATCTCTATCTTTGGCTCCAAATACTATTGTACATAAAGACAAACGTAGAGAAGCTTCTAAAAGAGCTTGTCGTTCAAAATGTTATAGAGAAGAGTAATTATGGAAAAATTAATAATGATAGCTATCCCTATAGAAAAATTTGAATCATCAGAGTATGATGTTTTTCTTGCTTCCTGGGTTAAGCTTATTAAAGCTACTGAAGATTTTCTATTTGTCTCCGTTCCAGAGAGTAAGAGATTTGATTTGTTTTCTTATATCAAAAAGAAATAATTGAAATTTTTTATTTACTTTTTAGAAAAATAGTGCATATTAAATATATGAAAATGAAGAAAGCAAATAAGAAAATACTTGAAGCTACTTCAGAAGTAGTTAGGCAAAAACTTTATAAAGAAGCTAAACCTTATTTCAAGGATGAATGGGATGCTATTGAATGGGAATTGGATCATCCTTCTAAAGAACTTTGCAAATCGGCGCAAGAGGCAGAAGAAATCTATAAAAAAATGGATTTATCTAAAATGAAAATAATTCATATTAAACTATGAAGCTTATATTAATTATTTCAGATTTTTCTGTTAAAAATCAGATTTATAATGGAGTTAAACCTTCTGCTAAACATTCTCTTACTAAAAAACTTGTAAATGCTTTATTTTCAAAAAGATGGATAGTAATTCCACTTGATGGGAAACAATTTTATAAAATTTATATTGAAAATAAGCATTATCGGGCAGTGGTTCATGAACTTGATCCAATAAATCAAATATTTTTATTGGTATATTTTCGTTCTAAAGATGATCCAGCATCAGAAAATATTTCAAATTATCAAAATGAATCATCTAAACGAATTTTGTACAACCATTTGAAAGCTGTAGAATGTTTAAAAGCAAATCGAGTTCATATCTTAGAATTTGAAAAATAATTGAAAATTTTTATTTACTTTTTACAAAATTTGTGCATTATAATAAGTACAAAATTGAGAAAGGAACACTAAATGAAGACTTATTTTATAGAATTTTATGGGCATAAATCTCGAGCTTCTAAAAATAAATGTTATGGGTTTAATTATTTTAAAATCGAATCAAATGATTTGAAATCTCTTAGAAAAGACCTTGAGCCTAAAGTGACGGAATTTAAAAGTAATTTAAAGTCGTCAAATGTAAATTTTGTTCAAGCCTATATCTATTATCCCAAAGACGGAAATGATATACTTCCACTTGAAGTTTTCGAGTATTAATTATGCGTCAGATTTTCTACATTCATGGATTTGCATCGGGTAAGAATTCTTCTACCGGTAATTGGATTTTGAATAATTTTGATAATGTTCATCTATTAGAATATAATAGCACTGGAACATATCAAGATAATCTGAATTCTCTTATTACGCAAATTAAAGATGCTGTAAATCCTGAAAAAGACCGAATCCTTTTAATAGGTTCATCTCTTGGAGGTTTTTATGCAGCTGATATAGTAGGTAGAATTCCTATTAGAACTAAATGTATTTTAATCAATCCTAGTATTACTCCGCAAAAATCTTTAAAACAGTTTATCGGAGAAAATATAAATTTTTCTACTAATGAGAAATTTATTCTTACACAGGATATAGTAAATTCTTATCCTCAAAGTATTAACAAAGCTAAATTTACGGGAATTGATGCTTATGTTTTTCTTGGTAAGAATGATGAAGTTTTAGATTATCGAGTTGCTGAAAAATTCTTTAAAGGAAGAGCTGCTATTGAATATCTTAATTGCGGTCATAGATTAAATACTTATGATAGATTAAAGGAAATAATCTCTGAATTATAATGTCTTTCACTTTTCTTCAATTTCTTAAAGAATCCTATGTTGATTTATTTTCAGATGAAGAGAAATCAAAATATGCTGAACTTGTATTTGATTTGGTTCAAAAATCTTATGCAAAGAAAGGCGGAATCCTTGGTAATGGATTTCGTTCTCCTGAAGACATGGTTAAGAACATCAAGCACATCAAACTTAGTAGAAGAAATAATAAAGTTGTGGCTGGATTTCTTTATAAGGATAAGAATGGTAGAAAGTTAGTTGCAGGATTTACAGATGGTTCGAGAGAAGGCAAAATCAAATTTGCTAAAATGCTTAAAGATGAGTTTACAAATAACAGAGGAACTTATTCTGAAATCTCGGCAGAAATTCTCGAATACATGAAGAAATATGTGTCAACTGATGTTTCCAAATATCTATTACCAGCAGAACTTGCAAAAGAAGTGCTTGATGATGAAATAGAAATAACTGGAGAAAATACCTATGTAAGGAATATTAGCAGAGAACCTCATGAGAAAATTCTTATAGGCGATGTGATATATTATAAAGCTAATAAGAAATTCAAGCCTTATTTCGAAAAATAATTTTAAGTGTTCCTATCTTAAGGACTTATGATTTTAATGTCATAAGTCCTTCATTTTTAAGCAAATAAAAATTTGCATTTTCTTGAATTTTTTTATTTACTTTTTGAAAATCTTGTGCTATGATAACATCATACAAAATTAAGAAAGGAACACTAAATGAAAAAATATATCGCTACATTTTATGCTTATAAATCTCAGGCTGAATTTCAAGCCAATAAAAATAACTGGATTCGTGCGAAGTCCGATACTAAACTGGAAGATTTTAAATCTCTTGAAAATGTCAAATATCATAAAGTGGCTGGATACTATCTTGAATCAAAAGATTTGAAAGCCCTTAAAAACGAGCTTGAATCGAAGGCAATAGAATTTAAAAATAATTCGAAGTCAAATGATGCGGGATTTATTCAAGCTTATGTTTATGTTGACGACAATTGTGGTGTCGATATGATTGCTGAGTTGTCATATGTTTTTTCTAAAAAATAATTGAAAATTTTTATTTACTTTTTAGAAAATCTGTGCATTATAATAAGTACAAAATTGAAAAGGAGCATAATGAAAGAAAATAAATTCGAAGTTTGTGATATAGTCGAAACGCAAGACGGCAACTTTGGTGTTGTCCTCTCTAATGAACTTAATAAAAGAGGCAAGGTTGTTTTCGGTATTCTATGGGGCGATTTTGATCCTGATAAGATATATTGCAGGACAGCAACAGTTAAACAATTAAGTGAATTGAATCCTCTCAAAAAAGAAGGCGCCGTTCTTGTAAGTCGAATAGACCATAGTGCTCTCAATACTTCGGCGAGAATCATTCGCAATCAGAGTTTTCCGAAAACTCTCAAAAAAGTTAAAAATGCCAATGAAAATCTTAGACTCTGGGCAGCAGCAGTAATGCTTCATTGTCCTTCTGCTATGGCTCAACTCGAAGACTAAATTTTAATAAAGGAATACGATGACAACTCTTAAAGATATTAAAAATGAAATGTTGAACCTGCCTCAAAAGTCTCAAGGCTGGCGGGTTCAGACTCCTTGGAAAGAAGACGATGTTGCAATAGAATATATTAATAAGCTTATTGCCTCTTCTGAACCGGCTGATGAAGATACAGCTCATGAAATCATAGGCATTATTGACGGTACCTTTGATGAAAAGGATAGTAGGTTCGAATTTGGTCGTCTAAGTAATTCATATAATTGGAATAGCTATATTATATTTGAATACGGTCAATTCTTTGACCCTACTGAAAATGAAACATATTGTGCTATTCGTTTCCATCTGGGTGGCGATGTAAGAGGTAATTATTCTGACTGGGCCGTAGTTAAAACTCCCTTTGACGTTATAGATTTCCTTACAGTAGAAATTACTAAGTCTTTTGAAGGATTTGAAGATGTAAGTTTTTCTTACTGCCCCATGAAAGATTTTGGTGTCGAATGGTATGACCGAATTCAGGAAATTATGGGCAGTACTACTTACGGCGCGGACGAACAAGATGAAAATTATGAAGAAAATTTTGAAAGGGCAATGAGATGGCAAAATACGATTCGTTAGACGAAGAAACAAGAAAAGAGCTTTCTAATAAAGCTTTTAAAGGCAAAATTCAAATGGAAGTTGCAAGAGAAAAACTTCTTACAATGCAGGGAGGAAATAAAGGTTTGAATTTTATGGAGTTGTTGGCGATTGTATTCATTGCCTGTAAACTTCTTGGAACAATAACTTGGTCTTGGTGGATTGTTTTTATTCCACTTTATATTAATTTTGGCTTGCCTATATTCGTTCTTTTTATACTCAATATACTAATTAAGAGTCTTGATAAGGATCTTAAGGAGCTCGAAAAATCAAATAAATAAGGATATTATTTCGAAATAATTTTAAACATATGTCAACAAATAAAAAAATTTCCGCAGCCCTTAAAAAGGTTGCTATACAAAAACTCAATGAGAGTTCGAACAATGTTGAAGATTTCATAAATGCTCTTGCAGCAGGTGATACAACATTTGACCGGGTAGAATTTAATGAAGAGATTGTTAAACGGATTCCAGATGGTTTCTTCATGAATAAAAGATTTACTTATTGTAAATTCAATGCCGATATTGATTCAGATAGGTTTAAGTCTTGTGAATTTGACCACTGCGAATTTGAACCTGTTGAAGGTAGTGGGGTAAATCTCCAAGCAAGAGCTGGTATCAATTTTTGTAAGTTCAATAAGTGTGCTTTTAACGGCGTATATATTCTACTTGATCAGAATCCTGAATTTAAATTCTGTCAGTTTGTAGATTGTGATTTTTCCGATACAGATTTATCTGATTATACATTTACTGGCACTAAGTTTGTTGGTTGTTCTTTTGAAGGTCCAAGAACTGGTTTTATGAATTCTGTTTTCCAGAAAGATTCAAAATTTGTCGATTGTTCTGTTAAAGAAATTGAAGATGATTTCTTCGAAGGCGTTACATTTGAAAACGGAATGACTCGTGAAATTAAAGGTCTTGAACCTCAGATTGATGCTGTAAAACAAGAAGAAGACATTAAATCTCAACGCCAGTATAATCCTGATGTTGTAAAACAGGCAGTTCAAGATTTTGCAAAGAAAGATGAAGAACCTATCAATCAAGAAATCGGTGATTTATTCTCGAAAGCCAATATAGAAAAAATCAAAGACGAATTTGTTGAATGGTATAATAAAGAAGGCGATCCCAAACATCCTACAACAAAAGATGACTGGGAATTTGTTCGCGGAAACGGTGAAAATGACGGTAGATATTTTACTGCCGAGTCAAAAGAATATCCTGAAAAGTATATTATCTTCGGAACTGCTGATGATGCTGAAAACTATGCAAAAGATGCTTTCGAAGACTTGGTTAATGATGTAGGCCTTGACTATGAAAACGGTGCAGTAAACTGGGATAACCTTGGTGAATATGCTTCTTATTTGAATGACGAAGCATTGGATTTCTTGTATGACCAAATGATTGCCGATAGAGTAAATGTTTTCCAGGATATGGACGATGAGGAAAAAATCGAAGACCTCGATAAATACGGCATTGACCATGGCGATGAAGACCTTGATGAGTATGCAGAAGATTATGCAGAAGCCTATGTAGAAAAAGAAGGTTATACTGCAAAGAATGCTTATGATTATTGGTTTGATTTATTTGGTTCTGAACAAGAAGTTATCGACATGTTGAAAAATAATTTTGGCGAAGCTAAAGATTTTCTCAACATAACTGATGTTTGGAATGATGTTGAATCTGTAGATGGTATTGGTAATTTCATTGGTCAATATGACGGTGTTGAACACGATTTCAAAGATTTGATTATCTTCAGAGTTGAATAATTATGAAACTCAATCAAGAAATTCTTAAAGGGCTTTCGGAAGCAGTAGGGGATAAACTCCCTACTGTATCTGAATTTAATAAAAAGATTGGTTCTAAACTTGAAGAACTTGACGAGCTTCTTGAAGGCGATTTTTCTCGTATAGAAGAAGTTGTTGAAGGCAGTAAAGAATTCAATCAAGATACTTTCGAGCTTGATTACAATATCTATATTAAAGGTCATGTAGATACGCCTGATAAAGTTATGGTAGTTATTATGGGTCTTAGTGAAGCATTTGATTTGACTTCCAGAGACGATATTAACAAACTTGAAAAAGAACTTGAAAGAATCATCAAAATTTTTAGAAAACAAAGCTAAATTTCTTTTTAATGAAGAAAATTACTTTTAAAAAATTCAGTAGCAATTTTTGCGGTCCTTGCAAGATGATTAAACCTATGTGGGACGAAATCAAAAGTGAATATTCGAAATTGTTCAATTTTGTAGAAATAGATTGTGATACTGATGATGAACAAGTGGAGAAATTTCATATTCAGGGTATACCGGCAATTGTTGTCGTAGATGAAAATGATAATGAAATTTCCAGAGTCAAGATACCTGTCACGCAAGAAGGAATACTTGATGAAATCAGAAAGCATATGCTCTAAACCTTTTGAATTCTAAGTTGCCGAGAATGGGACTTAGAAAACAAATAATAAAATAACAATGATTAAAAATAATGATATAATTAAAACGGAAGACGGAGAAATATTCTACTTCCCAAAATTTAATGAAGACGTTAGAAATATGATTTCTAATATCTTTTCACCCCGGGTAAATTCTGCAAGCAGGTCCATTATGGAATTAGCTTCTAAACTACCCTATAATTATTCAATAAAGAAAATCCGCAAAGACAAAGACTCTCCTTGGACAGTTCAGCATATTCTTGAAATTCCGGTTGCCGGTTATGAAAAGAATGAAATCAAAGTAAACTTTAAGAATAATATTCTTACTGTTTCTTTTGAACCCAAAGAAGAAGTTTTTGAAGAAACCCCGAATGAAGAAAATATTGCGATTAAAACCGGTATTACTCATTCGTCGTTTAAAATGCAATGGGCAATAAAAAATATTACCCCTGATTGTGTAGAATCATGTCGAATTAACAAGGGTATTCTTACTATCAAAATCAATGAGAAGACTCCCGTTGATGATTCTACAGAAATTCCGATTGCATAATTTTTAAAGTAATTTATTGATTTTTCGAAGAGCTCAGATTTTATTTTCCGAGCTCTTTTATTTTTCAGTTAATTTTTAAGAATGAGTCAAATTTTAATACGGCCTCGATTTAAAAATTTTCAGTTTTCTTATCCGGAAATTGCAAATCCCTTTGATAAGAAATACCGTAGTTTTCGGGCCACTTTGACTATATCTTATTATCTTGACTCAGATAATACAATTTTCTTTACGCTTTATTCTGACGACTGTTCTCTAAAAAATCTTATAGAAAACGTATCCGATGATTGGGGCTTAGTAGATCCAAGATTCGGTAGGTCTAAGCGTTATTCGAAACTTGAAGGTCCTGGATTCATTTATAAGATGATTCCAACCGGAGAATTTGAAGTTGAGCTTTATTATCCATTTAAATCAAAAAACCCAGAGAAACTTATTTCAAAAGACATAATTATTGATTGTTTCTATTGTCAATTGACCTCTAAATTTTTCAATGAAATTCTTATTAAAGAATTTCAAGAATTTCGAGAATTTCAGAAATTAAGAATGCTTTAAATGGAACCTAACCGAGTTGATATTGATATTGCTGTTAATTCTTGCAGAGTCTATCAGGCAATAGATTTTAAAGGTCATTCTATATTCTTATTTTCCTTTATTTTGAATTCTTGTACTGAAGAATTCTTGTGGGAAGAAATTATCACTCCTTATAAAATTAAGTACCCAAGTGATTCTTCAGAGGATCGAAGAGAATTTAATATAAAAAATTATTTTCATAGAATCTGTATTATGATTCAACCAACAGTATCAGAAGACATATTAATAACAGCTAATTATAATTCTTTAAAAAATCAAGTAGAACAACTTAACAAAATTAAAGAATTTTCTCTTTCTGAAACAGAAAGAAAATTTATTTCAATCTTACCAGTTGAAACAGCATATTTAGAAACCTATAAAACTATTATTAGTTGGTATGAGGAAACCAAAGAATTAAACCGAATTCAAAATATCTGATGATTCCAAAATTAGTCATAGGCCAGAACATTAAATTAACAGCTTTATTTGTTTCTGATATTTTAAAAGAAGAATTCAACGAAATTTTAAGTGATGGGCAAGGGCAACGATGGGGTTCATCAGAAATTGTTAATTTTAAACCATTTAAATCTAATGAAATACTTGCTCCAAATAAATCAATTAATCTTTACTTAGCAATGGGAACTTCCATTTACTGGTCGAGTATTCCTTTTTTAGAAATAACTTTATTCTATGAATTTACAAATCGACATATTTCATCATGTTTCAATGATTCAGAATATACTGTAATTAATTTTAATGGAACTACATTAAAAGACATCATTTTAAACTTTATTAATAGTTGGAAGTTAATGAATCTTAAGTAGTTGATTATCAGCATCTATTTCATAAGTTCTTTAAATTCAAGGAAATAAAATTTTACATTTTCTTGAATTTTTTTATTTACTTTTCGAAAGAAATAGCATATGATAACATCATACAAAATTAAGAAAGGAATATGATTATGACTTCAGATTTTGAGATTATTGACTTTAAAAATCTTGGTAAAAGAGAAATCAATGGTTTTCTCAATGAGAAAGCTGATAATGTTTGGTATGATGGTAGACACGGAAATCCTGCTAAATCCGTTCATATGGTTGTTAAAGTATACCTTCCAGAAAATTTTAAAGAAACACTTATTAATGAAGGTTTGAAAGTTCTTGCTCGCAAAAGAGAAGAATATAAAAATCTGAAACCTTCTGAACTTTATAACAATTATAAATATGGGACTCTTGCCTTTCTTGGTAATGGCGCACAATTTGAACAACCTGTTAAAATAAATCACAAAGAATTTAAAGGCATTAATTTGTGGTTTAACCCATTAGTTAATGTTGGGGCACGTTCATCAGCAGTTTATAGTGATGAAGAATTTATTAAACTGGTTAATGAAAGAAATTTTAAATTCGAATCTCGTTGTGGTTATTTTGGGTTTGACTCTGAAAAGGATCGTTATTATATCTCTATAAGAGTTCATATTGATACTGAAATTAACCGTCTTGAATCAAGATTTTTTAATAGGTCAAAATCTAAGAACGTTTGGCGCAAACGTGTCAAGGAAGCTTATGAAAATCTTATCAATAATGGCTTCGATATTCCCGTTTGGAAGAATAAAGATTTTAATCCTGGATTGTTCTTTGAACAGAAGATTTAAAAATATTGAAAATTTTTGAAAATTTTTATTTACATTTTGAAAACTTTGTGCTATACTAATAGTATACAAAATTAAGAAAGGAACATATATTGAAACAAATTACTATATCTCAGTTGAAGCAGATTTTGCCTATTTTTGACCAAGCAAGATATGCAGTTAAACTTACAGGTACTTACGGTATTGGTAAATCTGAAGTTGTATATCAATATGCACAGGAAAAGGCACATCGAGAAGGCAGAATTTTTGTAAATTGGAATTCACTTTCTATTGAACAAAAAGACGATGCTATAGAAAACCCTTCTAAATATTGTGCATTTATCGATTTTCGTTTGGCTCAGTGTGACCCTTCTGACCTTAGAGGTATACCGATGCCTGTTCAGAAGAAAGAATATCTCATATCGACTCCTTATTCTTGGGCACTTTATATTACTCAGAAAGAGTCCTCTGGCCTTGTATTCTTCGATGAAAATAACCTGTGTACAAATCTTGTATCAGCATCTTGTTATCAGATTATTAATGATAGGGTTATTGCTGACCGCGCTATTGGCGAAAAAGTCTTTATTATGGCAGCAGGAAATTCTATTCAAGATAATCCTGAAATCTTTGAAGAACCTTTGCCCCTTAAAGACCGTTTCGTAGAGTATGAGCTTGTATTCAGTGCTGCAGATTGGCTTGCGTGGGCAGCAGGTAAGATTAATCCTCTTATCTATACCTTCTGTGCTTGGAAGAAATCAATGATTCTACACCACAATGACGGTAAGGACAAGGATGTTACACCTCGTGGTGTTGTCCGCGTATCAAATTGCTTGGCTGGTATTGATGACATTGAGAAGAATCCTCTTTCTGACATCATCATAAGTGGTTGTGTTGGAACAGGTTGGTGTGCTCAATTTAAAGCTTATCTCAAGAACTTTAACGAACTTAATTGGAAGACTCTTATTAAGAATCCTGATAAGGTTAACGATCTTAATATCGATAAGAAATATGCGGTAATCGGCGGTATTGTTGAGAAGCTCTTTGACCTTACTAAGAAGGTTGGTACTAAGTCGATTAAGGCAAAAACGCCCGAAGCAGAAGTATTTATGGACTATTGTAAATTGCTATTGTCTTTCGATACAGAAATGTTTGTTCTTGGTAAACTGCAACTTGCGAACAGTAATGAAACAAATACAATGTTTACTATCAATTTGATGATTAACCCTATATTCAAAGAACTTAAAAAGATGTTCCAAGATAGACACTCAGCTAAAATTGACTAAATTTTAATTGTTTGGTTTGTGTTCCTTGCCTCCAGATTTCGGTTTGTTTTATTTGTTTTTGTTGTTTTCCGAAATCTGGAGGCTCAAATTTTTTAAAAATTTTTATTTACTTTTTGAAAACTTTGTGCTATGATATAATCATACAAAATTAAGAAAGGAAATTTAGAATGAGTGATACCCTTGAACAGAAGCTTGAAAAGACTCGCATAAGACTTATGAGAGATAAGCCTTTCTTTGGTTATATTCTACCTCGTTTGGAGTTTGAAGAAATACCTGAGAAAATATGCAAAGAAACGAATTTTAATACAATCGGCATTGATTATAAAGGCAAGGTTGTATACAATGCAAAATTCCTTGATTGTCTTGAATCTGATGTTTGTCAAGGTGTATTATGCCATGAACTTTTGCACTATGCACTTCATCACCATATTCGTGCAAAAGATTTTCTAATGCAAGATTTGGCCAATATTGCTCAAGACTTAGTAATCAATGATATTATTGAGCATCAGGAGCATATGAAGCTAATTCCGAATGAGTATGTATGGGATTTTTCTTCTCAGAAGCAATATAAATCAAACCAGATTAAAGGCTTTGGTACTGATAAAAATGGTATGTTCTATGTCATTACTCAGGCTAAAGTAAAGCTTCCTATTAAAGTAAGAGGCAATTCATGGGAGTATGTTTATGACTGTCTAATGTCTGTAATGGCTCGTGATGATATGCCCCAAATGCAAGGACAAGGAGATAGTAGTCAAGATCAGTCTCAGGGTGATAGCTCAGACGGTTCAGGAAGTACTTCTAAGAGTAAAAAGCAAAGTAAACAAGGCGGGGGTTCTGGACAACAGAATCGCAATAGTTTTGACCAACACGGTTGGGCTCCTGATAATATGAGCACTGAAGAACAGCAAGCTCTTGAAAACGAAGCCAACAATCTGTTTACAGAGGCTAAGACTTTTGAAGATAAGAAAAAGAACCGGAGCCCAGATGGTGATTGTTGGATGAACCGAGTTTTGAACGGATTACTGCAACCGCAAGTATCTTGGAAAACTCTTCTTAGAAGAGCTATACAGTCTGCCGTCCCCTATGATTTCACTTATAGTAAGCCCAATAAAAGAGCATTTGCTCAGGGTTATTATATTCCTTCTACCCTTAAAGAAGCTTTTGAAGTCACACTTGCAGTAGACGTTTCTGGATCGATCTCAGATAAAGAATTTGCTATGTTTATGGCAGAATTTAAAGGCATCTTGATGGCTAAGCCACGAGTCAAGGTTAGAACATTGTTCTGGTCAACTAATGTAGATAAAAGAAATGATAAAATTTATACTCGTTCTACTTTGAATAATATTCAAAAGGCTTTTAATTCAGTATCTACTACTGGCGGAACAACTATGTCTTGTGTAGAAGAATATCTCAAATCTCTTAAAGGTGATAGAAATAAGAAAACCTTGCAAACAATGATTTATTTGACTGACGGGTATATTGAGCCAAACCCTAAGTTGCATGCAGCAAAGTCTAATATCTTTATTATCACTCCTACCGGAGATACTTCTGTTTGTAAGGAATGTAAAGGACATACAATCAGACTTTCTGAAAGGGATTAACCTATGCAAGTATTAGACATCTCAAATATTGCAAAAATCTTTTCCTATCATATCTATAATAGCATTCAAGATTCAAACCTTGATGTAAAGAAATATGATAGGTGGTTTGCAGTCGGTTGGAGGTCAGGCAATTCAGAAATTAATGACCTCGGACTTGATTTTCTTGAAGCATATTTCAAAGATAAAGGCTGTTCAAATGTAGAGGTTAAGAACTTATCGATAGGTCTTTATAAGATTGATTATACCAATACTCTTGGTGTCAAAGATTCTTTTACATTTAAAACCGGTTCTACCGTACCATCATATTTGTGTTGTAATCTTTATTTTGAAGATCCTAAGGATTGTTTGTGTTTTATTCCTTATCAGTGGACTAATGAGCTTATAGCTTCTGGTATGATTACCAAGAATGGCGAATTTGATTGGTCTAAGGATAATCTTGACGCAATAACTTTGTATAAGAAATTGATTGAATTAAGCTAAACTTGAATTATGAAAAAACCGATTCTTATTGAAATTGATGGTCCTGAGGGTGCATCGAAGTCAACATTAATTGGAGCTCTACAAGGCAAAGCGTCTCCAATAGTTGAGTTTAAATCTGCAACTTCTAATTGGAAGTTTTGCCGTTTGCCTGGAACATCTAAACTGGGCGAATATCTTAGGCCGGTAGTAAAAGAATTTAAAATGCTACCACAAACATCTCTTGGTATTGCATTGGCTGGAATGTCTGACGCTTATCAAGATATGATAAATTCTAAATGTAATATTATTGTTGATCGAGGATTGACATCTGTTTTGATGTATCAGTTTAATTTGGATGGCGCATATAAAGCAAATCCTATATTGGCAGAAACGATATATGATACTCTAAGACGACAAGTAGAAGCTGCCTTTGATTATTATCGTGTTATTGTCTGGGCGCATCCTTCTATTATTGTTGATAGATTGTCAAAACGCGGTATTGATAAGAAAGACAAATATGATTCTTTGTCTGAAGCACAGTTTGCAGAAATGGTTGATACCTATATTAAACTTGCAAAAGATGAAGTTCATTTCAACGAAGAAAAAACATTTTTACTTAATACAGATAAATTAACAATCGAAGAAGAAGTCAAATCATTTGAAGACATCTTCAACCACATAAAAGGAATGCATGAAAAAGATATTTAAGGAATCAAATTATGACCAAATAGTTTGTTGCTATGCAGCAAAGGACTGGTTCATTACTGAAAAGTTGAACCAAGAAGGAATTGATGAACTTGTAGCTGAGCTTTCCGGGGTTCTTAAAGAAGAAGAGAAGGAAGAAGTTCTCTCTAAGATTGTTTCATTTGTTGAAATGGTTAAATTTTGGGATAAAAATGAAGATTTCAAGATTGGAACACCGTTGAAACATGTAGTTCTTTTCTATCCAAACTGGAAGCTTAAAACTCCTGCTAAGAATGCAGAACAAGAATAACATACAACTTATTTTACTTGATATTGACGGAGTTGTTTACGATTTCGTCAATTATATTTTACCTCTATTTGATTCAAGTAAAACAGATAAAGACATCCTTAATTATAAGATGTCTGATTCGTTAGGTTGTAGTTCTGTAGAATTCTGGCAAAAAATAGATGCAGTAGACGGAGCATTTTCAAATGGTTCTGTTTATGATTGGTCCCAAGATTTAATTAAACTTTGTAAAAACTTCTGTCCAAATATAATGTTCTGTTCTAATCCCGGTAATAATCCCAAACACTGGGCAGAGAAAGCTAAATTTGTTAAACAGTATTTTCCTGATACTGCCCTTACTTTGACTCAAAATAAATACTTTTATTCTTTACCAGGAGTTATTTTGATTGATGATTTTGAAAAAAATTGCGATGCTTTTGATTCTTATGGTCAAGGTAAAGCAGTTTTATTTCCTCAGTATTGGAATCGAAATCGAGAATTCCGCAAAGATAATAAACAATTAGAATATGTCGAATGTCTCTTAGAGGATATTTCGATTAATGGAACAACAATTTTTAAAAAATGAAATACATATCTAAATTTGCAATGATTTTGATAGTATCGTTTTGCTTGACGGCTTGTGCGATATTTTCAAATGAATCGAATTCTGATCCTGCTAAGAATTTGATCCTACAAGAAGCAGAACAAGTTCAAACAGTATATTGGACTTTATCATATTCTAAAGACTCTGAAGAAGCCGAAATCCTTCAGGCTTATAAGGAAAAAGGTTATTCTGATTCGGTAATTAACAGGGCTCGAGAGCTTTGGTATCAAGAGCAAATGAGTAAGAAAGCTGAAAAATAATAAGGAGATTTGATTCATGTTTACCTTTGTTAAAAGACTTTTTAATCCTCCAACACCTTGCGGTTTAGGTTGCGTTCCTTCTCCAAAAGACGATAGAGATATTATTCACAAAATAGATGAATGCGCAATGCTTGCTGCAGGCGAAGGAACTCAGTTGCCTGATAATTATTCTATGGCCAATTTGATTGGTCCTATTCTTAACCAGAAACAGACTAATTCTTGTACGGGGCATGCCGCAACTTATTTTATGAATTGTCTTGTAAGCAGAACACTTAATAAGACAAATGAAAATTTCAAACTTAATCCGTTTTTCAATTATTATTGGGCCCGTTATTTTTCAGGATTAGTTGATAAAGACGCCGGGGCATATCTTAGAGCAACTGTAAAAGCTCTGCAACTTAAAGGAGTATGGGTTTGTGATATGTGGAGAACTGACCAAGTTCCTCCAAAAGATTACTCTGATGATGTTACTACTTTTAGGCTTAAAGCTTATGAAGCAGTTACTACCAGAGATACGAAATCACTTAAAACTATTCTTGCTATTGAGAAGCTTCCTCTTCTTATATCGATGAATATTATCTATGATAATATTGATATGTATACTGGAGATATTAAAGGCGAGTATAATGAGGCAAGGTCTTCCGGTTATCATGCTATGTGTGTTGTCGGATATGAAACAAGAAAAGACGGTAGTGTTTGGTTCCAAGTTGCCAATTCCTGGGGTGTTGCAAATTTTGGCGATAATGGTTTTGCTTGGGTCCACGAAGATTACTTTAAAAATCTTTTCTTGATTACTGAAATTTGGACAGCTTCAAAGCGGTATTTCTAATGATTCCCGGTTATTTTAAATGTCAATATTGTTATACTTTTTCTAAAGATAAATTCCTTATGAAAAAGCACGAAGATTCTTGTACCTATAATCCTATCAATAAACATTGCGATAGTTGTAGGTATCGAGAATTAAGAGAATCTGAGGAACAAGTAAAAGAATATGTTTGTACTAAAGGTTATAATATTGATAAATCTTATGTAGATTGTGATGGTAAATATTATTCCCGAGCATCTATTATAGAACTTAAAAAACGGGCAGAAAATAAAGAATTCCAGGATTAAAATTATTTTATTAGCTACGAAGGACTTATGATTTTGGGGTCGTAAGTCCTTTATTTTTATGCAAATAAAAATATTAAAATAATTGAAAATTTTTATTTACTTTTTGACAGAAATAGCCTATGATGTAATCATACAAAATTAAGAAAGGAACACATTATGAAATTAAATGAACTCAAATACAAATCTCGACCTTCATATATAACCGCACTTGGTCCTTATAGAGATTACATTTATAATGGCTATGGTTTTTCTTTTAGAGTTCATATCCAAGAATGGGCTAAGACTCATACAAGACTCGATTGTGAGCTTTGGAAAGGTGAACCTTCTGCTGATCCTTTTGATGATAACAAAATAAGTTATTTCAAAGAACTTTCAATGTCAGTTGAAGAAGTATTTAAGAAAATTGATGCAGGAGAAGATGAAGATATACCTGTAATCTGTGATATGTTTAGTTGGCTTAAAAATGAAGCTATACCTTCTATGAGAGACGAATTTTTAAAAATTGCTGAAGACATGCGTAAAGTTGCAAAAGCTCTTTAATTTAAATTTTAATAAAGAAAGGTTGAAGTAATGAAGCTTACAAGTATTACAAGTATTCCGAATGTTCGCGGTATAGGTGTTTTCCACCGTATCTACACAGACAGCGATAAAGTTTTCTTCGATATTGATGACCAACTTATCAATGGTAAATGGTGTTCAAGAATTCGAAAGCAGGCCTATAACCAGGAAACAGAAGATATAGGCGAAGTCCCTTATAGTCAAGGAAAGATTGATTGGGGTAAGATTATTTCAACAATTAAGGAACATGAGAATTTTGCCGATGTTCTGAAAAATTTTAAATTTAAAACGGTAATCCAGTAGCCATGACAGAAGAGTCTCGTAAGCTTGCATCAGTTCAAAAAGTAACCGCAATTAAACCTATTGAAGGTAAGGATAGGATTGTTCTTGCTCAGGTTGAAGGCTGGGAAGTAATTGTCAGTAAAGATTTTAAAGTAGGCGATTTGTGTGTTTATTTTGAAATTGATTCTATATTGCCGAATATTCCTTTGTTTGAAGCTCTTAAAAAGAGGAGCAATCTTCGTATAAAGACTATGAAGATGGGTGGCGTTATATCTCAAGGATTTGTTATATCTCTTCAAGAAGCAGAACAAGTAGCAAAAGCTGTTAAAGAAAAGTTGCCCAAGAAACTTAAAGAAGGTATAGACCTTACTAAAATTCTTCATGTTGAAAAATATGAAGAAGATATGATGAATAATCGTCAGAATGCTCCTAAACACGGTAAACTTTATAAGTTCTTTATGAGGTTTGGTTGGTTTAGAAAACTTGTCAAAGGAAGTTCATTTGATACCTCTTGGCCTTGGTTTATAGCAAAAACTGATGAAACTCGATGGAATAATATTATCGGCAAACTTAAATCTTATCAAGAGCAAGGACTTATATTTCAGAAAACCGTTAAGATGGACGGCCAAAGCGCAACATTTTTGCTTGATAAGCTCCTTAAAAAAGGTTCTTGGTCATTCTCTGTTTGTAGTAGAAGTCTGAGAATTAATCCTAAGGATACTATGAATGAAGCTTTCTGGAATACTGCAAAGAAATATAAGATTCAAGAATTGCTTGAATATTTCCGAGATACGATTGTTCCCGATCTTCATATAGGCTCAGATGTTCAATATATTTGTTTGCAAGGTGAACAATGCGGTCCTAAGATTCAGAAAAATAGAATAGGTTTGCTTCAAAATAAACTTTATGTATTCAATTTGATTGTTAAAACTGAAGATGGAGTTTTCAAGCTTAATCCTGAACAATTTAAAGAAACGTTTTATAGATTCTCACAGCTTGAAACTGTTCCTTATCTCGGTGAAACTAAACTTGAAAAAATAACTCCCGATTGGTTTGTTGAACAATCTTTTGGTTATTATGATGAAAGTAAAGGCTTACTTAGAGAAGGAGTAGTCTTTAGAAATTATGAACACGATATTAGCTTCAAAGCGGTATCAGAAAAATATCTTCTTAAACATGGAATCTAATAGTCTTTATCTTGATTTTCAATATGATGCAGATAAGCTGACCAAAAATCAGCTTAAATCTGTTGTTATGTTTATTCAAGCTTTTAGAAAACTTGAATTAATGTGGCAAATTCCTCAGACCAAACTTATTATATCTGATAAATTTAAGTCTTGGCTTTATTCGATTCCAGGGAAACCTTGGAAGTTTGATACGCAATATGATACTATGAGTGATCTTAAATTGAAAGCTCTTAAAAATCGTATTATATTGCCTGCAGATAGTTATTATATACCTACTGAAAAAACTATAAAATCGCTTAGAAAAAACAAAAATCTCGATATAAGTGATTTTTATAGTAATAAGTATTTTAATGAATTTTTTGACTATTATATTGTCAATATCGGATTTACCTTTGGTAAATTCCTTGCAATGAAGAAATATCAGAATCAATTTGATAATTCTGGTAATATCTATATTTTCAATAAGTCTCAGTTTAACCGTAGACTGTTTCTTCAGAATTATGCTTGGAGAAATAGGTTTACTCACAGAGTATTTGAAACTGATAAAAGTATTCAACCTTCAGCAAATATGAATTTGGTTATTTGGTCCGATGCAATAGCTAAACAACCTGGATTTCTACAGAAAGAATTTTCTCAGTTTATAAATGAATATGGTAATATTGAATATCCTATTTTCATTGTAGAATCTGGATTTATAAATTCTATTGATTTGTTCAAACCATCAAATACCCGAGAATATAATGATAATTGGTGTATGCCAGTATCATATATTATGGCATATGCCCAGCATTATGACTATACTATCGGGACTATGATGCCGATGGCTATGATGTATTTGACATCTAAGTATTGCACATTAAATCCGGTCCAATATCAACGAGCTTTGAATGCTATTAATTTTATTCTTAAGAATAAGATTAGCAAGTATAATAATCAGCTTAAAGAATTCCCGAAGCCCATTAATGATAAGAAAAATATTCTTATTATCGACCAAACTTATGGAGACCAGTCAATTCAACTGGAAGAAGATACTGCTGTAGTATTTCAAAGAATGTTAGATACAGCTATTGAAGAAAATCCCGATTGTAATATATTCTTGAAAATCCACCCCGAACAGCTTGTAGGTAGAAGACTTGGCTTTTATACAACCAATAAAGATGATATTAAACCGGGTCAAGTTTATATCGACAAAGAGAAATATTCTCAAGTTTACTTTATAACAGATTTCTATAATCCTATTGATTTGCTTTCAAAGATGGATAAAGTTTATACTGTATCTTCTCAAATGGGATTTGAAGCATTGCTTCTTATGAAAGAAGTCATTACTTACGGTATACCTTTCTATGCAGGTTATGGATTTACTGATGATAGATGCTCTGATGAAAAATTTGCAGAAATTAAAGCTTGTATTGAAAGAAGCCCGATTAAAGTAAAGAATATTGTTGAAATGTTCTATCAGCTTTATATTAGACTTACCCACTATATAAATCCTGATACAGGCGCGATAATCGAACTTGAAGATGCTTTGAATTTAATACTCCAAAAGAGGAATGAATTTAAAGCAATTAAATAAAAACACTTAAAAAATTTTTATGCGTTAGCTTCCTTAAAAGAAATGAAATTTGCTGAAAGACCTTCTGAATTGAATGAAGTCTGTGATAGACTCATTGAAACTGCTTATAATGCTTCTATAGGTTTGTTGCCTAAAATTTATGCTCAAGATAGCAAGATTATGACCGAAGAAGAACGAAGAGAAGATATAAGACAAACAGTTAAACTTATAAAGAATTGTTTGGCTTCAGTAAAAGAAAATTCTAAGGTTCGAAGTTGAAAGAAATTTGAAAAGGAAAAAGAATGGAAGAATATACTTGGATTGATTCTGTCGATGATTTTATAGTCAATCATTTTAATGAAAATCCTAATGATTGGACTGATTTAAATTCTGACGGTAAAAATGATAGTATGTGTGCTAAACTTGAAAAGAATATTTTCAAGGATAAAGAAAATTATACTGCATCACATATGTCTATTACCAAAGAAGATAAACCGGGTACACCCGAAGGAATTTATATCTTCAATAAGAAAGATAAGACCTATTGGAAATATACTTATTCTGATTCAGATATTACTGATAAGCTTATAAAGCAAATTACCAATGGGTATATTAGATTGCTTACTCAAACTTATGATAGGTTTGCTCAGTTAAAATTATCAAAAGAAGCATATTTGGAATATCCACTTAAAAATGAATTTCTTGGTTCTATTATTGATATAGAAAATATTTTTGACCAGATTAATGATTACTATACCAATGAGCCAAATTCTGAATGGGAAGCTCATCAAATCAATGATGAAGATAAACCATTCTACATAAGGAAACCTAAATTGGAATCTAATAGAGAAATCACTTTAGAAGTAAGCGATGATAATGATGGTTATTATGTAGGTACTGCTTCTGAAGTAATTAGCGGTATTAAAACTGTAATTTTTAGTGTTCCTCTTGAATCTAAAAATTGGAAAGCAGTAGCAAACCAAATTGACGATTTTGCAAAAACTTTATTGAAATAATTATGTCCAAGAAAAATAAGAAAAATTACGGTTGGGTGTGTCCTAAATGCGGACGAGTAAATGCACCGCATATTGATGCTTGTCCCTGTTCTGTACATCATCAAGATTATTGGAATCAACCGATTTATCCGAATTATCCGAATGATTATCTAACTCCAGGAATTCCTTCAAATTATCCCGAACCTAAAACCGTTCCAAGTGTCATCGGTCCATTTGTAGATAATCCAAACGTTATTGGACCGTACATTGATGATGACCAACTAAATAAACTGACTCAACAGACTGCATGGGATTTGCTCAAAGAAATATCTTACGGTCCAATACCTAATTCTTAAAAATTTTGTTCTGTGTTCCAAGGACTTATGATACTAAAATCATAAGTCCTTTATTTTTAAGCAAATAAAAATTAAAAATAATTGAAAATTTTTATTTACTTTTCAAAAAATTTGTGCTATGATAACATCATACAAAATTAAGAAAGGAACACTATGAAACTAAAAATTAGTAATATCAATAACATCTTTTCTAATAAAGAAATCGACATATCTGAAAAAAGGCTGGCACAGTTTGGCCTCAGTTATGATGAAGAGCTTGAATCTATAAGAGGTATCGAGAGTGATATTCTCGATTTCCTACAGGATTCTTTTGACCTCGAATTCGAAGATGTTTGGAAGATAATTCCTTTTATCGAACTCTAAAAAATTTTGAAAATTTTTATTTACTTTTTCGAAAATCTGCGCATTATAATAAGTACAAAATTAAGAAAGGAACACAATAATGGGTACAAGAGCATTGATAGCATACCAAAATTCGAGAACAATCTATGAAGCAAATCTGCTTAATTATGATGGGTATCCTGAACACATGAAAGAAGTTTTGCCTACAATCGATACACTTAAAAAGGTTAAAGAAATTGTTAAGGCCGGCGAGCTTCGAGAAATTCAATCTTACGATAATTATGATGTTTTCGATGACCCCATTATTAAACCCGGGAAGCCTAAGAAATTTCTTAACTGGTCTGACTTGTGCGATTATGCCAAGAGAAGTGTAGATTATGCCTACATTTATGTCGATAACAAAAGGTTCAAGAAAGGCTCTTGGATTGTGTATGATGTCAATAACATGGAAGATGATCCGCATAATGTCAAGCTTGACGATGAAAACCAAATCAGCTGCTACTAAAAGGAATACAAATAATGGCTTCTAAAATTAAAGGATTTTGTTCATTTTCAAATGGCGTATTGAACGGTTCTAAGCACTGGTATCTCGGCGCTACTGAACACAAAGGAATCGATTCCCTTACAGGAGAATCTCATCCTCCACATGTTCCCGTTCTTTGGTATCCTGATGCTATAAAGAAAGGTACTGGTCGTTGCGTATTATTTTCAAATTATCTAAAATTCTCTGAAGGAACAGCACCTAAGGAATGGTATGACAGAGCTCAAGAAATAGAACTTGAGACTAATCTTAAAGAATTAAATCCAAGCTTGTTCTATTATTCGAAATAATTTAAATTTTTGTTCTTTGAAATTAAAGAAGTAGGCCTTTGCTTATTAATCTTGAATTGTCCTTGTTCCTCTTATTTCTGTAATCAGGACAATAATTATTTCTCAATAATAAGCATAAAGTTTTCTCAGGTCGGAACACTGAATCGGTAAGTATTTTTAATTCAGGCTTAGCTTCTTTGATTTCAAAGGCTATAAATAATTCTATCAAAAAAACATGAAATTAAATGAAAAAATTTTGGTCGGTTTAGTAGAAAAACGAATTTCCAAATCTAACAATGATGAGATTGAATTAGCATTAGACTTTCTTAGAAAATATCTTGAAAAACGTAAAATTTTTCGAAATGCTGATGGAACCTATGACTGTAATGGTAGTATAACTATTCGGGCTAACGATCCTCTCCTTAAAAAGGATAAGACTGGATTTATTATTCCCTTTAATAAAATTAAAGGAAGTTTTAAATGTGATCATATTGATTTAATTGGTTTAGTGAATTGTCCACAAATAATTGACAACGATTTTCATTGTCAATATAATGAACTTACTTCTCTTGAAGGCGGTCCTAAAGAAGTTGGTGGATATTATGATTGTAGCGCTAATGAATTGGTATCATTAAAAGGTTCCCCGGAAATTGTTCCATATATATTTGATTGTGGGTATAATAAATTAATTAATTTAATAGGTGGGCCTAAAAGGGCTCGTGATTTTTATCTTATGCAGAACAAATTAACATCTTTGGATGGCATACCAGAAGATTGTGAGTTCTTGGACTTAGCCGGGAATCCGATTACAAAAAAGCTTGGTAAAACAGATGAAGAAGCCAAAAATAAAATAATAAAAAAATATAATGTTGATATAAAAGCTGTAGGTTTAACTTTAAGATAATTTTATAATTTTTTAATCCTCTTCTTAACTGAAGAGGATTTTTCTTTTTCTTCATTAAAAATCAATAAATAGAAGAGTTAAATGAATTACGAAGAAAGAGAAAAATTAAAGCTAAGAGCTCAGGATTTTGAACTTAATGTTCCTCCTACTCCTGCTATCGATGAAAAGGAAATTGACTTTAAGAAATTTCGTAATTTAAACGGTGTCAAAGCAAAAGACGATGTTCCCCTTGTAGATGAACAAACTGCAAGATACTGGGCTGGTGAACTTATTAAATGTGAAGCTGATCCAATATATTTCGCCGAAAAATATTTTTATATAATATCTTACAAGGGGAAACAGGTTATTAAGTTATTTGATAAGCAGAAAGAAATTCTAAGATGCTTTGAAGAAAATCCGTATACCGTGGTATTATCAGGAAGACAACAAGGAAAATCACTTGTTGCTTGGTCGTCAATTAGGGTGAAACAAAAATCAACCGGTATTATCAAAACCATGTCTATTGATGAGTTTAATAATATGTTTCCTATTTCAAAATCTTCCAAAATTCAATAGTTTGTTAAGGCCGACAATAAGGAAAGCTTGAGAAATTATCATATCTTTTTTAATTGTCTTCTATGATAAATAAAGTTATATTTTTAATATAACAAAATTTTTATATCATGTCAAATAAAGAAGATAATCTTACGGTTTGTCCTATTTGTGGGCAACAATTTTTTAAAAGAGGATTTAATGCACATATTAAAAAATTCCATTCTGAATTTACTGATAAAGAAAAAATCAGTCTTTGGTTAAGATGCTTTCATCAAGATATGTTTCCTAAAGATTATTCCAGAGATATTGCTGTTTATCTTATTAAACACAAAATCTATACTAATTGGAAAGCATTTAGTTCAGATAAAAACATTTCGCTTCCAAGACGTGTAGCAATGTTTTATGAGTCTTTAAGAAAGCGATATGAATGGAATCCGGAAATTTTTGAAAAACCTTCAGGAAAATCGATTGAAATACTTTATGAATATCTGATTCCTTTTAAAAATTCAAATCCTAAATATGCTTCGCTTTCTAATGGTAAAGAAATTTGCTTGGCATTCTGCAGAGGAAATCAGGAACTTGCAGATAAAATGTTTGCAATAGAAAGAACGCATAATCCTGGTTATCAGCATGACGGTTCGCTTTCACCATTTTCAAAAGATTTTAAGGGTTATCAAGGGCTTTCTGAAGAAGAAAAAGTAAAAATAATCCGTACACGAAATACAAGTAAAGAACGTCCTGATTATTATGAAAGAGGTTTAGATAAAGTTAAACCCAATCAAATTGGGTTTTGGCTTAAACAAGGCTATTCTGAAGCAGAAGCAAAGCTCAAACTTAGAGAACGCCAAAATACCCGTTCTTATAAAACACAATGTGAATTATATGGTGAAGTCGAGGGTAAGAAAAGAGTTCAAGCTTCGAATAAAAAATGGATTAAATCTCTTATGGCTAATCCTAAAAATTCAGTAAAAATTTCAAAAGGCCAATATAAAGGAGCGCATACATTTAATACAACTTCCGCTATATCTCTTGAATTATTCAATTTTCTTAATGATAAGCTTAAAGACAAATATGAATGTCTATATGGTGATACTGAGAAATTTATATCATTTGAAGATGGAACATATTGTCAATTAGATTTCTATATTCCCAAACTTAAAGCAGCAGTTGAATATGACGGAGCAATATGGCATCAAGATATTGAAAAAGATAAATTACGTGATAAAAAATTACAAACACTTGGTATAAGAATTTATCGAGTTCCAAATGATGTTTATTATAATAATCCCGAAAATACTGCTAATGGTATATTGCACTGGATTTTAAATGAGACTGATTCGAATCTTACATATGTGAATGAACGCCCAGTATTTAAAGCTATTGACTATTTTGATAAAATTTTAAAGCCTCAATTTGAAAATAAAGGTTATAAAGTTCATAATAGTTTAAGAGCTGTTAAAAGAATAATTACAGGTAAACGATTTGATCTTCAGCTTACTTGTGATAAAGGTAATATTTTTGTAATTATTAAACCACATAATTCTTCTGTAAAATTTTCTTATAGGATCTTAACTAATTTTAAAGAAAATTTTATAAGATTAATTAAAACCTATATTTGGGCTGAAACCAAAACCTATACAAAAACTGAATTTCTTAATAGAATCAATGAATTAAAATACAATCAATAACCATGAACTTTCCAACTAAATCAAGAAGAAAAGAACTTTTTAAAAATAAGGATTATCTTCGAACATACACACAACTTATAGAACTTCTTAGAAAAGGAGAAACTAATATTTCCAATAATTTTAAAATAGAAGATTCAATCTTTGAAGAACTTCTATTGCTGGCTACAAATAAATGCTTACCTAAGGTTAAACCTAAATCTAAAAAGAAAAAGAATCGACCATATGAAAAGGAAATAATTGAATTTAAGATTGAGCTTTATCCTCAGGTTAATGGAAGATTTGCAATTTATCGGAAAGACACCGGAGAGCTTTTGGATTCAGCGCAAGGATATGGGTATAAGTCAATAGGAGCCGCAAATAAAGCCGGTTGGTACAAATATTCCAAAGGCTGGCACTATATTGAAAATAAGAAAGACTGGTGGCGGCAGCATCCTGAATTTAGAAAAGCTCTTAAACAATATTATTCTATGTACTGGGAAGAAATAATGGAAGGCGATTATGATGAAGAAAACCTTGCAAAAGATTTAGCTAAGAAAATGAATATCAAAGATTTCTATCCCGGACTTTTAAAGTATTTTGATTAGTTCATAATTCCTTTATATTAAAGAACTTTTGTTTTTTTTTTCTTAAAAGATAAATATTTTTAATTAAAAATTTTAATCAATAAATTCAAATCTTAATTTTAAAATTCTTCAAGGCCTAACTGAAGCAACTACTGGTTCTAATAAACCCCAATCTAATTTTCAAAAAGCAAAATCTATAATTGAAGATCAGCTTAAAGCATATAGCTATCAGTTCGCTGGTCCTTATTATTTTGGAAAGCCGAAAATTTCAAAAGTAGGCAAAAGAAATAGACTTGTTTTAGAATCCCCCGTTTCTTATAAAAATTTTGGCCTTACAATTACAGAAAATGCTGATGATCCTCAAATCCTTGAATTTCAAATAGGTGATGGGTTGATTATTCCTGATACTGATTTTGGTACAAATAGATTGCAAACTATTATTGGCGGTTATTTTAATCAAATGCTTCATTATTCTGAAAACTTGGATATGATTGCAGAAAACGAAAAACGAATAGCCAAACTTGAAGAAGAAAGTAAGAATGCAGAACGTAAGAATAGAGAGATAGAAAATATGTCAGGAGTTGATATTTTATAAAACATATTATTGATTTTATTTTCTTATTTTTAAATATAGTTTCTTTCTTTAATAAAGAAAAAGTATAAATAGATAAGATATGAAATATTATACAATTACTCAATTTGCAAAAATTATCAATGTAATTCCAAATACTCTTAGAGTTTGGGATAAAGAAGGAAAATTGGTACCAATTAAATTGGCATCAGGACACAGAAGGTATACTGATGAACATTTAATGCAACTGCGTAATGATGTCTCCAAAAAAGAAAAACGACAAACTGTAATTTATATTAGAGAATCAACTAAGAAACAAGAAGAATCTTTAAAACTACAAGAACAAAAAATTAAAGATTTCTGTTTGGCAAAAGGTTGGACTATTGATAAAGTTTATTCTGATATAGGATCTGCATTAAATTATAATAGAGAAAACCTGCAAGGACTAATTCAAGATATTTGTCAAAACAAAATTGAACGAATTGTGATCTTTTATAAAGATAGATTAGTAAGATTTGGATTTGAATTTTTTGAACAACTTTGCAAAATCTTTAATATAGAACTTGTTATTATTGATAATACTGAAACAAATAAATCTAAAGAAAAAGAATTTGCAGATGATTTAATTTCAATTATACATTACTTTTCTATGAAGCTTTATGGTTCAAGAAGTTATAAAAAGAAAGTTGAACCAGCTGAAAAATGTATAAATAGTATTAAAGATGAAATTAAATAATAAATAAAAGTATAAATAAGTAAGATGAAAGTTGAGAAACAATATACTAATTATGCTCTTGAATTGAGAATGTATCCGAATCAAGAACAGCAGATATTGTTATCTCAATTTTTCGGTAGTAGCAGATATGTCTATAATAGAGCATTAGATTTAAATATCAAACAATATCAAAAAGATAAAACTTTTATTTGGTATTATGATTTAGCTAAAGAACTGCCTAAATTAAAGAAACAAGAAGAAACATCTTGGCTTAAATCTATTGACGGAACATGTTTACAACAATCATTAAAACATTTTGATAGAGCTTTAAAGGAATTTTGTAAATCTAAAAGAAATCAACGTAAAGGAGAAGTATTAGGTTTTCCAAAATTTAAAAATAAAAATAGTAAACAATCCATTACTTTAATGATGGTTAATGATAATATTAAACTTGATTTAGATAATGGATTTATAAAAATTCCTAAAATTAAAAGTAAAATATCTATTATTTCTGATAAACGCAAACCAATTGGAAAGATAACATCTATTACTATAAAGAAAAATCCTTCTGGAAAATATTTTGTTTCTATTCTTTTTCAGCAAGAAAAATCAATTAATAATTATATTGCAGATCCAAATAAATCAATAGGACTTGATTTCGGATTGAAAGATTTTATTACTGATTCTAATGGTAATAAAATCTCTGCACCAAAACCTTTTCAAAAATTACAAAAGAAGCTTGCAAAAATGCAAAGAGAATATAGTAGGAAGAAAACCAATTCTGACAAATCTCCTTCTAAAAACAAGCTTAAATTGAAATTAAAAATTGCGTATCTTTATGAAAAAATTACAAATCAACGTAAAGATTTCAATCATAAACTGAGTAGACAATTAGTTAACCAATATGATTTTATCTTTATTGAAAATTTAAACATTAAAGGTATGTCAAGAGGTAGGAAACGAAAAGACCCCAATGCTAAAACACGGAAACGAGGCTTAGGTAAAGCTGTTAATGACTTAGCTTGGAGTCAATTTGTTTCATTCTTAATGTATAAAGCTATCTCAGAAGGTAAATTTGTTATCAAAATTGATAGATATTTCCCTTCATCACAACTATGTTCTCATTGTGGATATAAAAATTCTGATTTAAAGTTGTCAGACCGAGAATGGATATGTCCTCAATGCGGTCAAGTTCATGATAGAGATGTTAATGCTGCAATAAACATTTTAAACGAAGGAAAACGTTTAATAACCTGATGCGCTGTCGGGTCGACAGAATAACATCATTAAAAATAGACTGAAGAACCATTAAGTTGGCAAAATTTCTTAAGGTTACAGGCGAAAGCCGGTGGAGGAATATTTAGCAGTAATTAACAAATAGATTAAATTTAATAAGATTTAATTAAAAGTTTTAGACCATACCTGTAATATTGATAAGTTGAATTTCCTTGTTAAAAAGAACAATCCCGTTATCACAATTGAGGCTGAAACTGAAAATGATATTGTAGAAAGTCTTTAAGAATTTTGATTATTAAGGACTTACAATTTACGTAAGTCCTTTATTTTTAAGCAAATAAAATTTAAAAATAATTGAAAATTTTTATTTACTTTTCAGAAAATTTGTGTAATATAATAAGTACAAAATCAAAATTAAGAAAGGAACGCTATAATGATTATTGATAAAATACTTGATCTCAGAGCCAAACCCGAAAGCTTCGATGCTTTTCATGATGGACATTACATCTATGAAGAGGCTATAGAATTCAATTTTGGATATATTGCCGACGCTTTTGATTGCGGAACAAATGAAGATTGTCAAAGAGCTTTGTGCAGATATATAGACGAAAATAACTATAATCCTGATATTAAAGAATTTATAAATTCTTTTAATTGGGTTGATTAAATTAAAAATTTTTGAAAATTTTTATTTACTTTTTAAAAAATTTGTGTAATATAATAAGTACAAAATCAAAATTAAGAAAGGAAAACTAAAATGTCTGGAAATATTAATGATAACAAAATCTCCTACTGCCGCATAACTCCTCAGGGTCAGGCCTGTGCTTATAATGCTTCGGGTTATCGTCTTGTGGCTATATCCTGTCAGTCGAAGTTGCAGAATCCCGCTGACAGAGATTATATCGGCGGCTGGACGGCTGACACATTCACTCTTATTCAGCCCTGGGCCAAACGCCGTATGGTCTTCAATACAAAGGGTGCTTGCATATTCCGCGGTGCTATCTAAGTTTTAAATAACCTGATTTTGAAGGACTTATGTAATTCGTAAGTCCTTCATTTTTAAGCAAATAAAAATATTAAAATAATTGAAAATTTTTATTTACTTTTCGGAAAATCTATATTATGATGAAATCATACAAAATTAAGAAAAGAATACTAATGAATAGATTTAAAAAGATTTTGAGAGGTGGAATCATCTTGACTATTTGGTGGCCCATGATAGTTGTTCTTGTGGTTCTTCATAGCGTGAAACTTCTTAGTGAAGGTTTGGTATGGTTGAATGAAAAGTCTCTCAATACCTTAGATAAGATTTTTCTACCACTTCTTAACAAATTCTGCAATGGACTTGATAAGATTTTGAACATTAAGAAAAATGACTAATTTTACTACCAACGAAATACCTCAGACGGCTTCTTTGATTAAAGGAGATTGCTTTAATATATTCAAAAATTCAGAATTTTGTAAAGATAATTCAATCGACTTGGTTCTTTCTGACCCGCCTTACGGAGTGAATTTCTCTAAAATACAAGGCGATAAGAAGGAAGATGTCGTTTCTTGGATACCAACATTTATGCAAGAATGTTATCGGGTATTAAAAGATAATAGTTATTGTGTATTGTTTGTCGGTGTCAAGAATATTGAAAACTGGATTATTGCAGGCAAAAACACTGGATTCGAATTTAAAAATATTGTAGCAACAAGGGCATTTAATAACGGCTCTTGTGTACCTAAAAATAATTTCGGATTTCAATTTCAGCCGGTTCTTGTATTCTCGAAAGGAACAGGCAAAAACTTTAATCAAATAGATTTTATACCTACTTCTGAAGGCTGGTTCAATGATAAACGCAATAAAAATCCAAAGCCTTATACTTACGCCTATCCGAACTGGATAAAGACTGAATGGGCCTTCGCAACTGAGAAACGGGCTTCAAAAAACTTTCACCCAACAGAAAAGAATGTTAAACTTTTAAAGTTCTTTATAGAACTTATGACAAACGAAGGCTCAGTTATATTTGATCCTTTCATGGGGGCTGGTTCGACTGGTCTTGCTACAGCAAAAGCGGGTAATAGATATTTTAAAGGAATCGAACTTGACAAAAAATATTATGATATAGCAGTTAAAAGAATTAAGGAACTAAATGAAAAACATTAAAATAGCAGCATTTTCTGATATACATAATGTAGAGCTTTGGTCCAGGACATTTAAGCATGAATTTTGGCCTAAAGTAGATGCGGTCATTATCGCAGGCGATGTTTGTGATAATTTGCCTATTACTGCATTGGACCGTTTTCGTCTTGTTCATAAAGAAGAAAATCTTCAAAAGAAATATACCGATAAGGATAAGATAAATCAAATTCTCGACAAGGAAATCGAAAAGCTTGAGCTTAAACACAAACAAGAAGCTTGTTTTAAATTCTATAATGAAGTATTACCTGAGAAATTTCCGAATGTTCAGCATATCATAACTGTATACGGAAATCATGATTATGATTTGCTTCCTAAGGACTACCATTTTGAAAATAATATTCATTATCATTTCTGTAAAGATATAAAAGGAACAACTATAACTCTGAATATCAACGGAATTGAAGTTGATATTCTCGGTTTGCCCGGTATTACATATGATGCAATGTTTAAAGGTAATGGCAAACCTGCTAAACCTTATAAATGTCAGCTTGTTTCTGAAGAACAATTCTTTAATTCTATTGAAAATAAGATTAAAGCAATTAATGGCGTAATACCTGATATTGTTGTAAGTCATGTTCCTCCTTTTAGTAGTAAAGACCAAACATATTTGGACGGTTCTCATATCGGTTCTAAAGCATTGAGTTTTGCTATGGAGACTTACCTCAAAAAGACTCATTACTTTATTTTTGGTCATAATCATACTCGGCTTATTCAAAAAGAAACTCAATTTAATTCTGAAGGTTATCCTCAGTATTGCTTTAATGTTTCATCTATACAAGATAAGAAAACTGAAAATAATACTGTAAAAATTGAACCACCGTTTATTTTTGAATATCAAAAACCAGCATCAAACAATGTTCTTAAATCCTTTTTCCGACGTTGGAAATATTTTACCCGGCTTGTTCAAAGGCATAAGCTTATTTGGCAAAATAAACCTATGAGTTGGGGTACAGAATGTCCGATTTGCAAAGAGCATATCGTTCCAAATGGCGTTCCAGTAGAGTTGGGTTGTTATCATTGTATTCAGGAAAATTATCTTAATAAAGTAAACGAGTGGAATTTCAAAAATGAACAGTTCAAGCTTTACAATGACTATTACGAGAAACATGCAGAAAAACTAATTTCAACCCATTAATCGAAAGACAATAAAATGAGAATATACGAAGAATTTGATAAAGCCGATAAGCCGAAAGTGATTGAAGCATTTACTAATTATTGGCAAGAAGTATACGGTAAAGAAGGAGAGCTTAGCCGAGATCTGAAATACGGCATGCTGGTAAATATTGCCAATGCTATAAACGAAATTGTTGAAATTGGTAAAATTTATCAAAATCGAATTTCAGAATGTCGGTATGTCGGTCAATGGATAACAGGAAACAAATATGAACCTGAATCTTATTTTCATATTTCTGGCGAACCTATAAACGAAGAAACATCTATAACCTATTCTGCTATGGGAACTGATTGGCCTAATCAGTCTCAATGGACATTGGATATGGATAATTTTTATCTTAATGATTGTCCAGAACGTTTTAAAGATAAAAACTACATCTTGGCGATTATACTTTATGAATTGACGTTCTTTGGTTGTTCGGAAAAGACAATCAAAGAAAGAATGGGCAAATGGGAAGAAGAATAACTTTAAAAGGAAAGGAAAATACTAATGAAACTCTCAGAGGACGAAATTAAAGACATTATTAAAAGTGCAGATCTTGCAGAAAAAGACGAAGCCTCGCTTATAACAAGGATCCAGAATCTTATTAAAGCCAAGGAAGAAGAAAAAGAAGAAAAGGCAGCTGAAACAGAAGATAAACCTAAGTTTATTCCCTTCGGCATAGTAGATCTTGATACAATTTCCGATAAATCGAATGATGGGCTTGGTTATATTCTAATGGCACCTGATGATTCTGATTTTGGAGAAATACCTTTTAAGATTACTGAAGCCATTAGACTATTCAACGAATCTAAGAAAGGACGGAAAATCCCCGTTAAATCTGTTTCTGAAGCTTGCACAGCAATTCCTTCTAAAATCTGGAAACAGGTTGGATTGAAAGTTAAGACTAAAGAAAGTGTTTATTTTCAGTCTGTTCAGAACATTACAATTCCTCAACTTTAAAAGAAAGGCTTAACAATGGATCTTCATATTGATGGCTGGAAATATAAAGCGATGTATCCTTCGGGTAATTACGTAGGATATGATTCGGAAGATAAGAAATGGACTATTAATATTTGTCCACTTCTTGGAGGAGGTTATAGACTTGGTAATAACTTCTCGGGTGAATATAATCCCGAAGTTCAGAAGATTACTGGACAAGAACTTTCTCTTAATGATAGGGTTAAAATCCTTAAAGAAGGGATTGAAAAATTCGAAAAAACCAATAAATAATTCTATTATTGGAGTTTTTAAATGCTATCACTTAACAATAGAATTTTGCAAGCATTGGCTGAATCTCAACAGCAGATAAAGCCAATTAATCAAGCTTCTCTTTCTCGTGTCTTAGACCATATGAAAAAGAAAGCTTTTTGTTTGATTACTGCTTTTAGAGGCAATTTAACTCGCGAAGAGAACCTTAAAAGAAACAAAAAGCTTGCAAGATATATTGTTAATTCACACTGGGGGTTCTTTAGAGTAAACGGTAAATTTGTCCAATCTGACCATGAAGACGGTAAAAAAATCTTTGCTCAAGAAGATTCTTATTTTGTAGTCGGTCCTGAGTTGGATAATACCGAAGCTCTTGAAGATTTTAAGAATGATATGATTATGCTTGGTAGAAAATTTGAACAGCAATCTATTATTCTTGGAATGGAAGACGGTGTATTTGAAGTTGATAAAGTAGGTAAGAAACTTACAAAATTCAAAAATTCTCCAAACATAGTTACTAATAAAGATGCTGAAAACTTTATGACTCAACTTATCGGCAGAGGAAATAGGGCATTCAAACTTTCAGCAATTTCAACAATCGAAGACAATTTAAAATAATGAGTAAACTTAATGAATCAATTTTAAAAGGCTTTCATAAAAAGCTTAATGAAGCAAATATTCAAGATTTGTATGCACAGACTGGACTTTCGGAAAATGATGTAGAAAAAATCGTTGAAGATGCCGTAAAGGAATATGCAAAAGAGGTTGATGGAAAAGTTGAAATTCCTGTAAGTTCTTACGAAATACAAGATATAGAAAAAGATAAAGAATTTCTTAAAGGAATTTATCATTCATCTGGTTCTGCAAAAGACACGGCATTTGAGCAAATTGATGAATGGTATCAGGATGCTGAGTTTGATGCAAGGCATGATATTAATACTGCTATAAGTGAAATTGTGGCTGATAAACTTGGTATTAATAGTGATGAAGTTTTGGATTATGGCGAATTAAGAGATCTCATTGATGATTTATCGGCTGAAAGTATCCCCGTTGAAATCCCATATGATAAAATTCTCGATAAATGCGAAATTAATATGGTAGCTCTCAATTCTAATGAGCTCTATAGTGAGTCGCTTAAATGGGAAGATAATCAAGATGGCGAAGGACAACTTGTTGGCGTCGATAAAGAGATTGAAGAATTTATTAAATCCCAGGGTTATACTGTAGAACAGTTTATTGAGGCTTGGAATACTGATAAAAAAGACGGATTCTTAGGTACACTTTGTGATGAAATTGATGAAACAATCGCTAATGGCAATGAAGGTGTATTAGTATTCCTTGCAAAAGTTCCTCTTAGAACTGCTATTGATATGATTGATGCAGAACGAAATAATAAGTCTGTTGAAGTCTCCGATGATAGTATGTGCGGTATTGTAAATTTTGGCGATGGTTCTGGCGGAATACTCGGAATTAATCTTGTTAAGAATTATAAAATTACCGATTTGAAAAACTGGGATTTTGTACCTGATGTTGTTCTTACTTATGGTGTAGACCGTATTTACGGTTTGTCTGGTTCGGCTTGGGATCAAGGCAATTTCTTTGTGGAATAATTTAAAAATGTTAGCAAGAACTCCACAGAATATTCATAATCTTTGTATCGTATGCGATGTACAACCTCAGTATGAAACGGGATGTACATTTGATATGAGAGAATTTGTGCAGTATCTTAAAACATTTGATTTTGTTCTTTACCTCTTTAATGATTGGAAGGTTAATTGTCCTGATACCGAAGAAAGCGTTAAAAACTTTCTTAAAGAAAAAGGACAAGCTTCTAATGAAGATTTGAAACATATAAGATTTCAGCCTAAGGTATTTTGGAATTTTCGAGATATATTGGATTTGCCTGAAGTTCCTTGGGAAGAAGCTGTAAAGCTTTTAAAAATGATGATTCTTCGTAATGTTGAACATGCTAATGAATTATGCCTTTCTGACTTACAAGCTTGTTTATCAGATGAAAAGATTATCAATAAACTTATGAGAGGTAAATTACAATTTTATTACAATCCTAATTTGGCAAACCTTTTAACAAGATATTCTGGAGCAACTAATGTAGGCGGATTTGAAAATCAATGCAATCTTGAAATCAACCTTTATTTAGATGCACTCGGAATACCATACGAAAAAAATTTTAAATACATTTACTGATGAAAATTAACACAAAAATCCTTAAAGGTCTGGCTCAATCAAGACCTGGAATAGTAAAGAATCCTTATAAGAATCTTGATGAACTTATGGAAGCTGCTGCAAAGCAATTTGATGTTTCTAAAGATTTTATTGATTCTTTCTTAATTTATCCTTTGCTTAATGCTCGCAAAGCGGGTGGTTATAAATTTGATGAAATTTGGAATATGCTTGTCGAAATTTATACCGATGAAGAATCTGGTTATAAATTAATTGTTCTTGATGATGCTCAAATTGATACAATATTTAAGGATACAGATAAAGTTAGAGACTTATTTGAATTCTTGGATAATACTGTTGGTACAACGCCCGCCAATTTGTTTAAAGATTCTCTTTATAATGAATTCAGTCTTATGAGACGAGGTATTTTGGCAAAAGTAATGGTTTTTCTTGCGGGAATGATTGTCGCTAATGTCAATATGTAATTCTTAACACTTTAAGTTTATTCATTACAAAGAACTTATGATTTTTCATAAGTTCTTTAATTTTTTGATTTACTTTTCAAAAGAATTGTGCTATCTTAAAATTAATAAAATAAGGAAAGTTAATGAAAATAGATTTAGAAAAAATTGATCGTTCATTATTCTCAATAAGAGAAGGTAATATTAACGGTATAGATGTAGCATTAATTACACCCAAGAAAGGTTTATTTGATGTCTGGAATAAAGACAATTTATATCTTCGTTCTATAATGATTGAAAAATCTTCGGGCGAAATCCTTTCTCGAGGATTTGATAAGTTTTTCAATTACCATGAAAGAGAGGATCTCGTTCCTACGCCTGATTTTTCAGATTGCGAATTTCGTTCTAAAATTGACGGTTCATTATTGATTATGTCGAATATCAATGGTAAATTGAATATTCGAACTCGTGGAACTCTTGATGCTTTAGAACAATATCCAGCTACTAAGAAGGAATTTGAAACTATATTCAATATCCGATATAAAGATTTCTTAGATTATATCTTGTCTAATAAAGGATATTCATTCTTATGTGAGCATACAACTCCTACTAATACGATTGTTATAAATTACGGTAAAGAACCTAAACTTAGACTGCTTGGTATAATTTATAATGATATTGGTAAATTGTGTTCACAGTTAACGGTAGATGCTATTGGAAAATTGTTTAATATAGAACGTCCTAAAAAATATAATGTATCATCAATAGCCGATGTTGAAAAACTATTAGCAATTAAAAATATTGAAGGCTATGTTCTATATTTCAATGAAGGACAATCTCTTAAGAAATTGAAAACAGAAGAGTATTTACATCGTCATTCTGTTCGTTCTAATTTCAACCATAATTCTCTCTTAGAAGAATTTAAAAATACTAAACGAACAGTCAAAGATGCTAAGAACCTTAAGAATATAATGCTTAATCATTATGAGTTTGAAGTTCTCGATAGGCCTGAACTTTGGTCTATTTGGAAACAACTTATAGATGATTGCTTGAAAATTACTTATTCAACTTATAATGAGTTTAAAATAGGCTATTCCAAATATTCTTCGAATAAGGCTGATTTTGCTAAGTGGAATTTATCACATACAAATTCTGACAATTATTCTACATCATTTGCATTCTTCCTATTTCAGGAAATTTCAAAAAATGAAAACTTTTCTGAGAAACTTGAAGAAATCGGTTTAAATTTTTTTATAGATTCAAAGTTTAAAGCTTATAAGGAGAAATTCTTAGTTGCTCTGTGATATTTCTTTGAATTGTGTCTTTCTAATAGTTTATCAAGGACTTACAATTTAAGTAAGTCCTTTATTTTGAGCAAATAAAAATATTAAAATAATTGAAAATTTTTATTTACTTTTCAAGAAAATAGTGCATATTAAATAATGAAAATGAAAAAAGAAACGCAGAAGATTCTTAAAGCTACGAATGAAGTAGTTAAAGAAAAAGAACGTCAAAAACTTTATGAAGTTGCTCAACCTCATTTTAAATCAGAATGGGATGCTCTCTGCTTTGAACTTGAACATCCTTCACCTGAATTTATTAGGCTAAGCAAAGAAACTGATGAAATACTCGATAAGTTAGATTTCAGCAAAGTTGAAGTTATAAAAATTAAATTATAATGGAAATTAATTTAATTATAGCAAAGCCTTTAATAAAAACACAAGTTTATAATGGTTTAAAACCTACAGCTAAACATATTCTTACTAAGAAACTTGTAAATGCTTTATTTTCAAAAAGATGGGAACCATTTATGCTTGATGGTATTCAATATTATAAGATTTATGTAGATAAGACCCAATATCGTGCTGTAATTCAAGAACATAAAGAAAATAATTTCTTGCTTGTCTATTTTCGAACAAAAGACGATCCAGCATCAGAAAATATTTCAAATTATCAAAATTATTCATCTGAGAAATTGCGGTCTAATAAAATTAAAGTTAATAAAGCTTTAAAAAATAATGAATATATTGTTTTGAATTTTGAAAAATAAACCTTAAATTTTTAATTTCAAAGGACTTACAAATTGCGTAAGTCCTTTATTTTTAAACAAATAAAATTTAAAAATAATTGAAAATTTTTATTTACTTTTCTTTCAAAATAACCTATGATAACATCATACAAAATTAAGAAAGGAACACTAAATGAAAAATCTTTTTGTTATAATTACAATTCTTATAAGTAGTATTTCAGTATTTGGAGCTACTAAGAAACATAAAATGACTCAAGAAGAAATTACAAATGTTGTTGCTTCCACTCTTTATTTTGAAGCTCGTGGCGAAGGCGAAACCGGTATCAAGGCTGTAGCTTCTATCATCTGGAACAGAGCTCATGAAAAACGTTGGTCTAAACTTGGCTTGGCTGGCGTTTGTCTTCAGAAGAAACAATTCGAATGCCATAATAAAGGATTTAAGCAAGCCAATCCTATAAAAGCTCTTGATAAAAAAGCTTGGATATATTGCCAAAAGATTGCTAAGGAAATGACTGATGGAACTTTTAAACCTATTACTACTGGAAATCATTATCTTACAGTTAAGCTTTTCAATAAAGTAAGTTCTTCTCACTGGGCCAAGAAAATGATTGAAACAAAAATCATTGGTAATCATATCTTTGGTCGTTGTTAAAATATTCAATAAATTAGTTTAAAAATTTAAAATTCTTATGTCTAAGTATAAGGCTACGATTCATTATCGGCCGATAAATCACCGATTATTAAGGTTGATTGATATTGCTCGAAATTTGAAGAAAACCTGCCAAAGTGGCAGGGTTTTTGTTGTATGCTTTGCTCTAAAAAACGGAAATCAAATTATAACAGTTGGTACTAATTCTTATGAGAAAGTTCACCCTTGCTCTGAATTCGGCCCCTATAAACCCTTTAAAGCAGATTATACTACTACATACATTCCTACAGTTCATGCAGAAATAGCATGTTTAAAGAACCTTGGTAGCTGGCGTAGAGATTTTTCAGATATAGAATTATTCATTGTAAGACTTGATAATCAGCCTGGAATAAATGTTAAAGAATCTTGTCCTTGTATTAATTGCCAACGAGTTCTTTCAGGTTATAAGTTCAAGAAAATCCTATTCTCTGCAGAAGACCCGAATTTAATCGGACAGATTAAATTTAAAAAATAATATGCTTACAGTATTCGACATAATTAAAAATATCCTTAATAAAGCTGATGATCATTTGGAAGATAATCCAAATTTTGATTCTGCTTTTGTTCCGTATATGATTAATAGGTACTTAAGTATGAGAAACGAACTTGTACCATTTGCTTGTATTATGCAAGGTTTAATGTCAGCACAAATTGATAATAGAACATTATATCAATGGCTCTATAAACATATTCCACCGAGTAATCCTTATATTAAGTACATAAGTAAGAAGACACATAAGACGCCTTCTTTGAAAAAGAAAGATAAAAATAATTGAAAATTTTTTATTTACTTTTCGGAAAAATAGCGTATACTAAATATATGAAAATGAGAAAGTCTAAGAATAAAAAGATTTTAGAAGCTGCTTCAGAAGTTATTGAAGAGAAAGAACGTCAGAAATTACTCGAAGAAGCAGAACCGCATTTTAAATCAGAATGGGATGCACTTTGTTTTGAGCTTGAACATCCTTCTCCTGAATTTGTAGCCGCGGGAAAAGCTGCAAGAGAAGCATATCTAAAAACTAAAGATGATGACCAAATAGAAACAATTCATATTATATTATAATGCTTACTTTAATTATTACAAAATTTTCTATTAAAAATCAACTTTATAATGGCGCTATTCCAACTGCAAAACATATTTTAACAAAGAAACTTATAAATGCTTTATTCTCAAGAAATTGGGAAGTTATCAATAGTAAAGGCGAACAGTATTTAAAAGTATCATAAAATTTTATAAAAACTTTAAACAAAAATAGTCTTTTATAGAAAAATATTCTTTTATATGAATAAATAGAATTATGAAACTTTCAACTTGGGCTAAACAAAAAGGAATTAGTTATAAAACAGCTTGGAATCTTTATAAACAAAATAAAATTGAAAATTGTGAACAACTTAAATCTGGAACAATCATTATTAATGAAACTAGTTCAGAATTTAAATCAGAGTATAATGTCATTTATTGTAGAGTTAGCTCTTCACAAAATAAATCTAATTTGGATTCTCAAGCAGAACGCTTAATTGCATTTTGTAATGCAAAAGGCTGGCAAATCCATGAAGTTATTAAGGAAGTAGGTTCAGGTTTAAATGATAATAGACAAAAACTTTTAAAACTTTTGAATAACAAGAAAATAACAAGAATTATAGTTGAACACAAAGATAGACTTACTCGTTTTGGGTTTAATTATATTAAATCATTATTTCCAGGAGAGATTTTTGTAGTTAATAATATTGAGACAGATAAACAAGATTTAATACAAGACTTTATTTCAGTTATTACTTCATTTTGTGCAAGAATTTATGGTCAAAGGAGATGCCACAGAAATACGGAAAAATTAATTAAAGAATTAAATAATAAGGAAAATGTATAAATACATTTAGAAAATAAATATAAAAGAATGTCTGAAATATCAACAGTTAAATCTATTGCAGATCCTAAAACAAAAACTTTTGTTTTAAGTTCAAGACATTCTTTGAAATTTAATAATAAACATCGTTTAGATGATATTGATGAATTTGTTTTTGAATATCAACAAGTGGCTGAACAACTTATTAAAAATATTTGGAGAGAATATGGATTTGATGAAGGACAATTTGAAATAGATATTCCTAAATTTATTGATAATAGACTTTATCAAAAATATCATATTGATACCTGGTTAGGCTCTCGTGTTAAACAAAATATCGGTAAACAAGTTTTAGCCATTATTAAAGGAACAATTAAAAAACAGAAAGAACGCATTTATAGAATTCAAAAGCTTAATGAAGAAGGACATTTTAAACAAGCAAGAAAATTAAAAAGAATTTTTGATGAACAAACTATTAGTTGTCCGTCTTGCTATAATATTATGCCTCAGTTGAGTGATCAATGTTTTAAACACTTGAAGTTTTCTAATGATATTTGTTGGATAACATTATGTTGTTTAAAATCTAATGAAGCTAAAAAAGATGGTTCTTTTATTACTAAACCAACAGAAATAGATATTTGTTTTAAACTTAATAAACATTCTAATTCTCTTCAAAAGGAAGGTAAGTTAAAAAATTCAATTTTAATTTCTAAGAACAAAATTCAATTTTCATTTGAATTTGAAAAATTTCAAAATAACAATGAACAAGCAATCGGAGTCGATATTGGTGTTAATAATGTTTTTACTTGTTCAAATAAACAAACTGATATTGCAGATAAAGATGGCTGGACTTATTCTAAAATACTTGATAAGTTATCAAGACAAAAGAAAGGTTCTAAAAATTTTATTCAAACATCAAAACAACGTAAACAATATTTGCAATGGGTAGTAAAACAAATAGGTATTGAAAAAGCTTCAATTCTTATACGAGAAGATATTAAAGATATGTATCGTGGTAAGAATATCAATAGAAAGCTTAAACATTTCAATTACAGACTTATTTTTGATGTCTTAGATTCATATTGTCAAAAACTTGGCGTCCAAGTTAAGAAAATAAATCAAAGATATACAAGTCAAAGATGTAGTCATTGTGGTTATGTACATAAGAGAAACCGGCAAGGAAAGCAGTTTAAGTGTCGAAATTGTGGAACAATTCTCGATGCTGATTTAAACGCTTCTTTGAATATTTCTCTTCCGCTTAAAAAGTTAACTAAGAAGCAATGTAAAAATGGACTCAATTATTCTGGATTTTTCTGGGATACTGAGAATATTTTGTGAGGAGTTTATAGTCCCTCATCTTTCAAAGAATATTTTTCTATAAATTATTCAACTATTTCTCTATTGCTTTATTTCTAAAGAAAAAGCATCTGCTTGGCACAAGGACCATTCTAAACATCATGTAAGAAATAATACTGTTTATGATCCTTTGCAGGCAGTATTAGACTGGGAATGTGCAAGATTTACAAAACCTGATAAACCTTTAACTGCAAGAGAAACATGGAAAAAATATTATTCTGATGTTAAAAATGTTGAACTCTATATTAGATTGATTGAAAGATAATGGAAAATTTAGAATTACTTAAATTGCGGCTCGAAGATAAAATTGGTCAAGAGATAGATCTTTATTATGAAGATGGATATGCCGAAACAGGGGAAGTTCTGTCTGTTGGAAATGAAAGCTTTAAACTCAAATATAAGGTTAATAACCGAGTCCTAATACAAGAATATCGATATTCTGATATAAAGGCGGCAGGACGGAATTTGGTGTGGGATAACTATATTGATATGTTCGGAACCTGCCCTGAATTATGTGGGAAAGATTTTTAAGAAAAAGATAATGTCCTTAATGGGATTAGAACTCACTATCCTGATCCATGTCGAGAGTTGTGAGATTTAAATTTTAAATATGGGCGAACCTAAGAAAATTTCTAAGCTTGAAAAGCTTTACAATGAAGCTCAAGAAGATTTTAAACTAACACAGTTAAATCTTTCTGAGAAAACTAAAGAAATGCCTGCTATTAAAAATAAGTGGATATTTCTTTATACTATGGAGCAAAAGCGGTTGGCTAAGATGGAAGAAACTCGCGATACAATGATTGAAATGTTTGTACAAGCAAATTCTGGTCAACGTGGCGGAGAATTTAAAGCCAAGCTTGATGCTACTAAACAAGAAGATATATTGGCTTTAGAAAATAAGATTTCTAACCAGAAAGATGTTATAAGGTTTTTAGACTTGATTATGCAAAATCAAATAAAAACTATTACTTGGGATGTAAAAAATGCTATTGACCATCTCAAGCTTGAACAAGGTTCACTTTAAATTAATGGCAGCAGATTTTAAAATAATACCTTATTCTAAAGGTAGAGTTCAATTAACTTCGCCTGATGAAGAACTCCTTAAAGAAGCAGGAGTTCTCTTTTCATATCAAAAGAAAGTATATGGCGGTTGGGCTACTGATTATGACTTATCAGGAACCGGCATTTATTCTTGTTTTTCCCCATCTTATTCTTTTAAAACCGGCCTAACTCTTGAAGTAGCTTCCATTCTTACTAAGCATGGATACAAAGTTGTAATTGATAAAGAACTCAAACAACAAGTTAAACCTGAATGTCATTTTGTATCTGAAGAACTAATTCAGCCTCATGCTGATTTTACATATAGAGATTATCAAGAACGAGCAATTAAAAATGTCCAAGCAAAAGGAAGAGGACTATTAGACTCTCCTACATCATCAGGTAAATCTCTTATTCTATATGGTATTTGTTCTAACATAAAAGAATATTCTGAACGTACTCTTATTATTGTTCCAAGAACGCAGCTTGTCGGACAATTTTATAAAGAATGGAAAACTGAATACGGATTTAATGATGTTTCAATGTATTCTAAAAAGAATCCTGTTCTCGATGAAAAAGCCAAAGTAGTTATTACAAATTATCAATGGTTAGTAAAAGGAACTACAAATAAATTTGAATCTACCCGAGCAAATGAAATTCTTAAGAAAGGCAAATTTAAAGCTATTATCGTTGACGAAGCTCATTCTATTGGAGATGCCGGTTCTTGGATTTCGAAATTCATCAACAAATTTTCGACTCCATATAAGCTTGGTTGTACAGGAACCATACCAGACGAAAAATCTAAATACTGGAATGTAGTAGGAACCATTGGTCCTGTTATCTTTAAAGAAGAAACAGTTAATCTTCAAAACAGGAACCAGATAGCGAAAATTAAAATCTTTCCATTTGAAATTACGCATAATACAAGAAAACGTTCAGAAATTCCTTTTTATAGGGACAAGTATGGGACTTATCGAGATAGTATTACCAATGAGCCGTATAATGACGGCAAAGGATTATATGAAGCGGAGTATAAATTCTTAGAGAAGCACAACGGAGCTAATAATATAATCCTTGATATAATCGAATCTTTACAAGGCAATTCAATAGTTCTTGTAGAACATAAAGAACATATCAAATACTTATATGATAATTGCAAGATTGAAAATAAATTTATGATAACCGGAGATACTAATGTTGATTATAGACTTGAAGTATCAAAAGTTATAGATGCTTGCAAAAACTGTCAAGATAAACAATTTGTAATTTTCGGTATATCTGGTTGTATTTCTACCGGTATTTCTATTAAGAACCTTCAAAATGTAGTATTTTGCTGCGGAGGCAAATCCCTTGTAAAAGTTTGTCAATCTATTGGACGTGTTGTAAGAAAACTCGAAGCTGACGGTGTTGAAGAAACTTATAATGTTATAGACATATACCACAATTTATTATTTTCTAAAAAACATTATGAAAGTCGTTGTAAAATTTATAAGACTCGATTTAATAAAATGCCTAAGATTTATAAGCACATTATGGTTGCAGAAGATACTCAAAATGAAGTCCGGGACAGTAATTACAAGGAGTTGAACGAACTTTGAATAATAAATATTTTCATTATTTTTAATACAACTGACTTAAATTTTAAACGATGAAAAAGATTATTACTTCTATTTTCGCTATTACTATTCTTGCCGCAATGAGCTTTGGTGCAGATGCACCATTTTTCAAAGTGACAACTAACAAACCTGTTGAAGCGGTTGGATTTGTTCCTATGACAACAAATCTTGAAAATCCCCAGGCAAAAGCTGTTTATGATTTTTGTAAGGCATTTAATGATGCAGGCAATGCTACTGGATTCACAAGAGAAATGATGTTTTCATTTTATAATGATAAGACACTGGAAAAATTCGGCATTGACAAAGCTGCTGTAGAAAAAGCTGTTAAGGAAACAATTCTTGCAAATGATAAGCAGGTTATTTTGAGTAGCAATTATTCATTTGGCCGTTATTTTGTTTTCACAAAAGAAGGTGTTGAATTTTTCAATTCGCTTTCGCCCGCTGACCAAAAGAAACTTGCTTATGCAGTAATTGAAAAACCATTACTTTGTGGTATCGCAAAAAATAGCAGGTATACCGGTGATATGCCTGAATTTTCTGTTCATATCGATAAAGCTGACTTGACTAATCCCAAAATGCTTGCTGCTCTTGGTTTTGCTTCGATGGATTGTCATTCATATCAATGGAATCCAGTGTTAAAGAATTTCATGGATAATAATGGTATCTCGGAAATCGATTATATTAATGCTATTATGAGTTATGTATCCGGTCAAGGTAATTATAGCAAAGTATTCCAAGAAATATTTCTCAATAAGTACCTTCCTTCTAAAACAAAGGCAGAAAAAATTAAGATTCTTGAAGCTGAAATTGAAGGTTTGTTGCCCAAATTTGATCCGGATAATGCCGATCAAAATAAGTGGCTTACAAAACTCCGCATTACAAAAACAATCTATGCTGAATAATTCAGGTTTAATTTAAATTTTAAAAGGCTGGAAAATCCAGCCTTTTCTTATAAATAAAATTATCTATGCCAAATTCTTTAGTCACAAGCTTTGCAAAGAAATCTAAAAAATCTGTTTCCAAAGTTGAATCACTTTGGAAATCAGCTGTTGATATAGTTAAGAAAGAATACAAAGCTAAAGAATCTGATAAAAAATTTTATCCGTTAGTAGTTGGCGTACTAAAAAAATCATTAGGCATTAATCAAGAAGAAATGACATTTTTAGATTTTCTTAAAGAAAAAAAACTTTTTGAAACTGTATCTAAGGAAAAGAAATTTGATGATACTATTGCATTAGTTGCAGGTTCTTTTAAACCTCCTCATTTTGCGCATTTGTATATGGTAATGGAATATGCTAAATTGGCAAATAAAGTCATTATTATTATATCGAATCCTAAATCTGAAAAATCCCTTAGAAAAACCAAATTAGGAACAATTATTACTCCTGAAATGGCCAAGAAAATATGGGAAATATATCTTAAAAAATATGGGTTATCAAATAAAGTAGAGGTTGTTATTTCTCCATCTCCTTCGCCAGTTGGCGCTATGTTTGATTATATTGACAGTAATATAGAGAATTCTAATGTTATCTTAGGCGTATCAAAAAAGGGCGATGATTTAAGCAGATTTAAATCTGTAGAAAAAGTTTATGCTGACAATGAAAAAGTCCACATTCTTGATCCTAAAGAATATGCAGTCGAACCTTTTAAATCGAACGGCAAAGAAGTATCGGCAACTGATATAAGAAATAATATCGATAATTTTAAAAAGGTAAAAGAATTATTACCTGATAAATTATCTGATAATGATGTAAAAGATATAATGAAAATTTTAGGAATCAAATTTTAATGAAAATTAACACAAAAATTTTACAAGCAATAAATGAGGGACTTTATGATAGTCAATTAATTAAAGATATTGAAATCATTTTAGGCTCTCATCATGGTGAACTCACTAATAAAGATAATGTCAATGTTCCTTATATTGGTCCTTATCGAAAATCTGATGAGCATAAAAAATTCTATGATTCTTACGGCATTTCTGAAACAAATGTTAATAATGCCCGGAAACTTATTGAAGAAAAGATTAGAGATAAGTTTAATAGTTTTGGTTATGTTGCTCCTGAAACTTTAGCTTGTTATTATGTTCCTAATAAAAATGGTAAAGAAACATTCCAAGGAATCGATGGTAAATTTTCATTATATTGCGGGTTAACTATTCGAATTTTCCCTGGACTAGATCTTCAAGTAGTTACTGATAAGACCTATAATATTTCTATCAATTTTAGAATTACCTATTCCGATAAACCAATGGGTAAAAACTTTGTTATTTTTAATGCAGAAGATATTAGAAATCTTCAAAGGGCATTTAGTTCCAGTGGCAGATTATCAAAATTTTTTAAAGATTATCCTAATTATTTCTAAAAATGAAACTCAATACACAAATTTTAAAAGGTTTAAAACAATTAAATGAAAGTTTTCAAGGTAAAAATTTAATTGATGCAATTAGCTCAATTTTGGATACACAGTCTACAACTTATCTTGGCAAACCGAGTAAAACAGAATTACTGACAGTTCCTTTTATTGGCTTATACAACGAAGGTGAAAATGGAGAATTCTATGAATCTCAAGGAATTTCTCCAAATCAAGTTGTCAAAGCTGATAAAGCTATTAAACAGGCTATTGTCAAATATTTTAAAGAATTTGGTAAAATTGATCCCGCTGAAATCGAATGTTATTATTTCGAATCCAACAAAGGTAAATTCAAATTTAAGAAAGTTCCTGGTAAGTTTTCAATATATGTTAACTTTGAAATTCAAGTTGGAGATAAATTTAGTATTCATGTAGACTTGCCTCATAATCCTAATGATACTGTCAGTGGGGTCAATATTGTTATGGGCAAAAATAATGACATAATTATTTTTGATTATCAGCTTGAAGAATTTTGCAAGAATGCAGAAAAAGCCATTCATTTTGTTGAAGCTTATAAATAATTTTTCATATTAGTTTACTATTAAGGACTTATGACACTAAAATCATAAGTTCTTTATTTTTAAGCAAATAAAATATTAAAATAATTAAAAATTTTTATTTACTTTTTGAAAGAAATAGCCTATGATAACATCATACAAAATTAAGAAAGGAATAAAAATGAAAAAATATTGTATATATGTTTCCAGAGAAATTACGATTCCTCAGGAAGGTAGAATGTATATTAAAGCCGAATCTGAAGAAGAGGCTTTGCATAAGCTTAAAGTTCTCGACCTTGAAGAAAACATTTGGGAGCATCCCGATTTCCAAGAGGATAATACTTTTCTCGGTGGAGGAGACCCAGGGGGTATCTCTATTAACGGCATAGAAGAAGTTAAAGAAAAGAAAGAAAATGCTTAAATTTCTTGAGTTTGAGCTTCTTGAACTCAGATGGGATTATCTTTCAAATTCAGAACCACCCTATCTGGTTCTTAAAGCTAAAACTAATCGGCTTTGGCTATTGGAATGTTTGCTTCGAAATCATTATCTAAAACTATCCGCAGGTAATTATTTCGAAGTCCAAACTATTCTTGAAAATCAAGATTTCTATTATGATACAGATATAGTATATTGGCCAACTGATCATGGAATAAGCGCTTGCCCTATCTTACAAAAGAAACAAGTAATTATTAAAAAACTTGAAGAATTTAAAATTACTTATGATGATGCTCCGGAATTATTTGTAGCATTCAAAAATGAAATGCAAAAATTGTACGATGCAATTCAAATAATGTATTTGTGATGTTTGCCTCTAAAATCAAGAAATATTTTTATCTACCAAAAGAACCGCTTCTTAAAGGCGGTTCTTTGTATCCATTTTCAATATTAATGGTTGATTATCGTGCAGATAGACAAGAAATTGTAGAATTATTTCGGGAAAAAGGCTATATCCATGAAACATTTTCGGTCTATAACTTATTGAATTTAAACTTACCTATTCATCGCCGTGAACCGAATTCTTTGATTTGTCAAGTGATTCCAATGATTTCTCCAGGCAATGGCACTCCCCGAAATTATATTTCGTTTCGAGATTTCCATTATCCAATATATAGTCTTCAACGAAAAGCAAATCTTTTGAATACTGAAATTGTTATTATAGATGAGAATTTTAATAAGAATGCAGTTGAATTACTATGCAGTGATTTAATGAGTTATAACTCAGTATCTTCAATATGAGGAAAATTCTATGACCGGAAAAGAAGAACAAATTTATAAGACCCTCAAAGCCAAATATGATCTGTGGCATGATGACCCAAATCGGGATCAGATAGCTTGTCCACTCACGCCAAAAGAAAATAAAAGTCTTGCAAAATTGATGCATCAAAAACGTAGAGAAGATGACTGGTCTTATAACTTCCGATATAAGATTGAACCAGTTAATGACCCTGATATTAATGAAAAATTTGTTATTCGATTCCAGCCAGTCAATCCAGAATTGGTTGGTCAATCTGGAAAATTCCGAGGTACAAGTGCAGAGTATATCTGGGATTATTTAACAAATAAGATTGATTTTGTTGGAAATATTAATTCCTGGAATCCAGTAAGTTATGCAAGTTATTCTTTAGAATGGGTTTATTTTCCTTCCTATAAGGAAGTTGAAGTTAGTAATTCTTATGATTTTAAATCAGTTCTTACTAAAGAAAATTCAAATATAATGACATTAACGCTTACTGATGAAGCGGAAAATATATGTTTAAACTATGAACGAGCCTGGAGTAGAGAACATACTTATACATGGGGCACTCCAGATGAATCAATCGGTTTTTATAATAAGGCATTGGACATTATTAAAGTTGATTTATTGAAACAGTTAAACTTGCTTGCTAAGCTTTATTCTATCAAATAATTATGAAGGACTTTCATAAGTCTTTTATTTTTAAGCAAATGAAAATTGAAATTTTTTATTTACTTTTCAGAAATTTTGTGCTATGATAACATCATACAAAATAATGAAAGACAAATGGAAAGATTTTTCTTGGTGTTATCAGTTCTTGTTTCAAATTAAACAACAAGAACCAAATAATACTTTGCTTATTCGATTCAGACCTTATAAAACTACTGGCAAATTAAGTTTTAGTTGTGATTACATATTCGAAGCAATTACTAAAATAATTGAACCTACAATAAAAATCAATAAACTATCTCATAAAGGTTGCTGGTCTTTTAAGAATAACTTGATAGCATTAGATAAAGCTTCTTCAGAGACATCTCTTACTGAAAAGAATTCAATTGTGGTGGATATTGATTTTTCCAAGTCTATTGATTTTTCTAAAGAGCTAACTCAGCCTATTATTGGTTATGCAATGCTCAACACATTAATTGACAAACTAATAGAAATTAAGCTGGTATATTATGTCAAATAAAGCTAACATTTATTTTGATAAGAAATGTTCTAATTATCAGCCTTTCTATCTTAGTATTATTCTTGATAAAGAGAAATATCAAATGTTGATGGACTATTTTACCGATTATAAGAAGAAACATAAATCTTATGGTGGAGTTTTGAATAATGTATCTTTCAGATTTTGGAATTTCTATATCAAAAACTATAAAACTGTTTGGTTCAAGCTTCTCAACTATGATAATAATATTATTCTTGAAGCTGGTAATGAAATTTTATGGGGTCAAGGAGATGAATGTTGCCCCGTTGATGATGTCGATTTCAATTTTATCATGCCCGAACTATTTGATGAAATTAAACAATATCTTATTAAATTAAATCAGCCTTACTTCATTAAATGAACACAGAAAATTCAAAAAATTCCAAATAAATTGTAAAATAAAATGAATTTTAACCTTAAAGGATTTCTTTGCCGAGGATATAGTCAATTCCCCTATTATTATGTCATAATGATGGAAGAGTTTACGCCCATACAAGAGCGTTATTTTCTAACTGAAATTCTTGATAATAATTGGATCGATAAGGCAAGACTTTGGACAACAAGTCATTTCACAAAATTTGAGCGTAGGCTTTTAGAACCAGGTTCAGAATCAAAAGCAAAGCGAGATTGTATTATTTTCGGGTTTGACATATTTGACGGAAAGATTATTCTATGCGTTATGAACAAAAATTTTGCGCATAATGTCTTTGAACTTAAAGCCATTCCTAATAGCGAATCTGAATTAGTTTTTAATGGTGAAGAATATTTTAGAAAAATTGAATCAATGCTTAAAGAGCTTAATAATTTGGAGAATTTAAAATGATTTTGAAGTATTACTATTTTCAAAATATGCCATCATATCCATGCATGGGTTTGATTAATTTTGCTTCTCCTGAAGTTGCATATAGTTAATTTTTCTTATAAAAGTTATAAAATCTATTAATTTTCTTTATAAGTTTAGTTCTTAAA
>ERZ808278.196-NODE-196-length-50240-cov-6.113121_pt1 | contig 50240 bp, 43 predicted proteins | sample MGYA00521239_ERZ808278 | MGnify/ENA primary metagenome ERZ808278 (study PRJEB31516, sample SAMN03275600) | gut metagenome | biome: mammalia-associated habitat; material: feces | host: Papio cynocephalus | place: Kenya | collected 2012-07-17 ... | reverse complement strand
GCCGTCACCACCTGTGAAGCGCACACACAGCGACAGGCTGTCCGCCTTTTGTGGATTGTCCACCCTCGCCAGCGCCTTGACGGCGGTGCGCCCATACCGGTCGCGCAGCGTCACCGCCCACCTGCCCTTGGCACGCAGATTGCCGTCTTGCCAGAGGCACAGCCTGCCGCCGCGGTCGTAGCGCATCAGCACAGGCGCGCACCCCGGCAGCGTTTTCTTGACGCACCGGTCAAGGGCGTCGTAGCCGTAGGCGTAGCAGAGGCTGGAAATGATGTCGGCGGAGGCTCCGTCGCCTTTCTCAAATCTTGCGGAAGCCTCAGGCGGCAGCACATAGCGGAGCAGCCCACGGCTGTCATACACATAGTGGGTGTCGGCAAAATTGCCTCCGCCGGCACTGCGCCGCTCCAGCACGGTGCGCCCCTCGCCGTCGGTGAACGAGGCCGCAGTCTTGCCGTCCTCATCGGTCACGACAGCCACACGCAGGCTGCACGGTGGCCAGGAGCCGCCAGCAGAGAGCGACCCGTCAGCCGCCACCGCATGCGGTTGAACGCCGTCCACCGGTGGTCGGTGCAGGGCACCTGCATTTTTGCCAAAAACGCCACAGTGGCCATCGTCACTAATGCCGAGGAATAGTCTGCGAGGGGCAGATAATCGTGAGAGAGAAGCATTTCTTGCATAGCATCATGTTAATACCGCAAATTTAAGCAAAAAATTTGTAACTTTGTGGCTGTGAACTGTCGTATTACAGCACCAGCGAGAATTGTGGGCGAAATTAGTCTGCCTGCGTCGAAGAGCATCAGCAACCGCGTGCTCTTGATCGACGCGCTGTGCCCTACACGAGGCCATCTGCGCAATCTTGCCCAATGCGACGACACTGATGCGCTTCGGGACGCCTTGGCCAGCTCTTGCGCCACGGAGGTGAATGTGGGCGCGGCTGGCACGGCAATGCGTTTCCTTACCGCCTACTTCGCCACTCGTGAAGGCCGATCGGTGCTGATTGACGGCTCTGCGCGAATGCGCCAGCGCCCCATTAAGGTGCTGGTAGATGCTTTAAGGCGCCTGGGCGCGGATATTCAGTATGCAGGTGCAGAAGGGTTTCCGCCTCTCAAAATTCAGGGTAAGCGCATTCATGGCGGAGAATTGATTGTCAGCGGGAGCGTCAGTTCGCAATACATATCCGCTCTTCTGCTCATAGCTCCTGTGATAGGGGGCTTGAGGCTTATGATAGAAGGGGAGATGATGTCGCGGCCCTATATAGAGATGACGGTGGCCCTTATGGCACGCTATGGCGTGGAGGCTGTGTGGAATGGTAATGTGATAGATGTGCCGGCAGGCGCTTATCATGCCATCGACTTCACGGTGGAGGCCGACTGGAGCGCAGCCAGCTACTGGTGGGCGATGCAGGCCATCATGCCCCAGTCGCGCATCACGCTCAAGGGCCTTGAGGCACAAAGCCTACAAGGCGACAGCCGCATAGCGGAGCTGATGGCACAGATGGGCGTGACGGGCAACTGGTGCGGGCAGTATCTTGACCTTCGCAGCAATGGGGGAGCAGGCTTCTGCTGCTCCACCTTTGCCGACCTCAGTGGCACTCCCGACATAGCCCAGACCCTTGTGGTGATGCTCTGCGTGATGGGCCGGCCTTTCCGCCTGACTGGGCTGCGCACCCTCCGCATCAAGGAGACCGACAGGCTGGAGGCGTTGCGCACGGAGCTTCTCAAGCTGGGTTATGCGGTGAAAGTGGAAGGCGACGATGCTATCAGTTGGCACTGTCAGACCGTTCAGCCAGAAGCCAATCCACACATATCCACCTATCATGACCACCGCATGGCCATGGCCTTTGCCCCAGCGGCTATTCGTTTCCCTGGGCTGGTGATCGACGATGCGCAGGTGGTGAGCAAATCGTATCCCGAATTTTGGGAGCATCTTCGTGCGGTGGGCTTTAAGATAGAAGAGGTATGATACCAGCTCTCTACATATTCGCATTGATGGTGGCGGTGGGCATCGTGCTCTACCTTTTTGACCACTTCGTGCATAAGCCTACCGGCGATGATGAGCCAGCGTCGGCTTCACTGCCCGATGGCGATGGCTGCACCGCAGACTGCTGCACCGCCCACGAGGTGTGCCCAAGCGAGATGGTGCTTGCCGGCGCCACTGCCGACATTGTGTATTTCGACGACGAGGAACTCGACCAATTCCGAGGCAGGGCAGCCGACGACTATACGGCCGATGAGGAGGAGCAGTTTCGCGACGTGCTCTACACCCTTCAGCCAGCCGACTTGCTGCCATGGGAGCAAAGCGTGAAGAAGCGCGGCATCGTACTGCCCCGCGCCATACGCGAAGAATTCATTATGCTCTACGGAGAGCAAACCACTACAAAACAGAGCAAATTATAATGTTTGACATATTCAGTTATTCCTTTTTCCAAAACGCCGTAATCGGCATATTGCTGGTGAGCGTGGCATCAGCCATCATCGGCACTTATGTGGTGAGCCGCCGGATGGTGTTTGTCACAGGTGGTATCACGCACGCCAGCTTTGGCGGTCTTGGCCTTGGCTTCTACGCCGGGCTTAACCCGGTGCTCACGGCAGGCGTGTTTGCCATTCTGTCGGCGCTTGGCGTGGAGTGGCTCTCCACACGCGAGCATGTGCGAGAAGACTCCGCCATAGGCGTGGTGTGGGCGCTTGGCATGGCACTGGGCACCGTTTTCATCTTCCTCACGCCAGGGTATGTGCCCGAGCTGTCGTCGTTTCTGTTCGGCAATATTCTTACTATCGGTAGTGCCGACCTCATAGCCTTCACGGTGTTTTTGGTGGTGCTGCTCGTGGTGATGACGATGTTTTTCCCCATTATCCGCAGCTGTGCTTTCGACCCCAACTTTGCACGCACACAAGGACTACCTGTGGGCGCAGTCAACTTGATGATGACGGTGCTCACATCGGTGTGCATCGTGCTCACCATCCGCCTTATTGGCATCATGCTGCTGATGTCGCTGTTCACCATGCCGCAGATGATAGCCGAGCTGCGCACTTGTCGCCTGCTGCCGCTCATGTGCCTGTCGGTGGTCGTCAGCCTGGTGTGCTCGCTCGGCGGCGTGCTGCTGAGCGTGCTGCTGAGCGTTCCGGTGTCGGCCACGATAGTCATCCTGCTCATTGCTATGTATGCCGTGGCGCGTGTAGGCGTGTGGGTGAGTGCGCACTGGCACAATAATAAAGTGGATTGTGCGTTATAATATTAATGTTATGGACAAAACAGGTCGTTACATACCACTGGCGCTTTTAGCCTCGCTCACACTTCTTCTGGCCGCATGTGGCACGAAGAGGAACACCCCCATGTCGCGCTTCTGGCAGGCGTTCACCACCCGCTACAATGTGTACTACAACGGCATGACCAATTATGAGGAGCAGATAAAAGTGCTGGAAAATGAATATCAGGACGACTACTCGCAACACCTCTTCATTCACCCTGCCGAGGCGCGCACGTCGCCCAAGGCGCCACAGCCTTCGGGTAGCTTCGACCGCACCATAGAAAAAATGCAGAAGGCCATAGCCCTTCACTCCATCAAGAAGAAGCCCGCCAAAAAGTCGGGCAAGGGCACTGACGCGAAATATAAGGAGTGGCTTAAGCGCGAGGAGTACAACCCCTTTATCCACAACGCATGGCTGATGCTCGCCAAGGCCGAGTATATGAAAGGCGACTTCCTGGCATCATCCGCCACATTCCACTACATCACGCGCCACTTCACCTGGAAGCCGGAGCTGGTGCAGGAGTGCCAGATTTGGGAGGCGCTGAGCTACTGTGCCTTAGGATGGACCACTGAGGCCGACAATGTGCTGGCGCATGTGCATATCGACAAGATAGGCAGCAAGCGCATTCGCGCTCTCGCCAACCTTGCCTTTGCCGACTTCTACATCAAGAGTGGCAAGAATAGCGAGGCCATTCCGTATCTCGTGGAGGCCATCAAGGGGCAAAGTGGTGCGCAGAAGGTGCGCCTCAACTTCCTGCTCGGCCAGCTTTATGAGGATGCCGGCGAGAAGCGGCTGGCCTATGAGGCGTTTAAGCGCGCCGGCAGCCACAGCGGCTCCACATATCGCACCAAGTTTAACGCGCGCATCAAGCAGAGCGCCGTGTTCCAGGGGCAGAACATTATGCCAGAGGTGAGGGCGCTCAAGCACATGACACGCTACGACCGCAACAAGGAATACCTCGACCAGGTGTATTACGCCATCGGCAACCTCTACCTCTCGCGGCAGGACACCGCTGGCGCTGTGGCCAACTACAAACTGGCTGCGGAGAAAAGCACACGCAATGGCATCGACAAGGCCATCAGCCAGCTCGCCCTCGGCGGCATATATTTCACACAGCACAAATACGACCTGGCCCAGCCATGCTATTCCGAGGCCATACCGCAGTTGAGCGAGGCCTATCCCAACTACCGCGAGCTGAAAAAGCGTAGCGATGTGCTCGACGAGCTTGCCGTGTATGCCGGCAATGTCACGCTTCAAGACTCGCTCTTGCGCCTCTCCCGAATGCCGCTCGAAGAGCAGAAGAAGGTGATCAGAAAAATTATCGACGACTTGAAGAAAAAGGAGAAAGAGGAAGCCGAGAATGCCGCGCGCGAGGAGTATATGGCCAATCAAAGCGCAAAGGGAAACAATCTGGGTGCCAATAAAAATGCACCGACAGCTTTTACGCTCAACAACGACAAATCGTGGTACTTCTACAATACCACCACCAAAAACGCAGGCAAAACGGCATTCCAGCAGCAATGGGGCAACCGAAAGCTGGAGGACAACTGGCGCCGGCGCAACAAAAACACGTTCTCGTTTGGAGATGAAGATACTGCCTCTGCCGACACCGCCAACGCATCACAGCACCCTGCCGACACCACGCTCTCACAAGCGCAGCGCGACTCTGTGAAGCATTCTGAAGACCCTCATTTTGAGGAATACTATCTGAAACAAATACCTTCCACGCCCGAGCAGATTCAAACTGCCAACGATGTGATTCAAGAGGGCCTTTACAACATGGGCCTTATTCTGAAGGACAAGTTAGAGGACTTCAGCGCGGCTAACCACGAGTTTACGGAGCTGCTCGAGCGCTATCCCGACAACATATACCGCCTGGACGTGTACTACAACCTTTACCTACTGTGTATGCGCACCGACCAGCATGCCGAGGCAGAGAAGTGGCGACAGCTCATTTTATCAGACTTCGCCGACTCTAAATACGGATTGGCGATGAAAGACCCCGCCTATCTCGACAACTTACGGCAGATGGATAAGGTGCAGGAAGACCTGTATGCCACCACCTACAACAATTATCTGAACAACAACAATGAGGCCGTGCACGAGGCTTATGCCGAGATGATGCGCCGCTATCCACTGTCGAAGTTGATGCCTAAGTTTATGTTCATCGACGCTTTAGCGTATGTTACCCAGAAGAACTACGACAAATTCAAGGACGTGCTGAAGGAAATGCTTGAGCGCTATCCCGAAACCGATATCACGCCCACTGCCTCCGCCATCATGAAGCAGGTGAAGGCCGGGCGTCAGCTCGCAGGCGGTGGCAGCAACGCCCGTGGCATGCAGTGGTCGGCCATGGCACTGACCAACGACACCGCCTCCCACCACGCCTCCGACAAGCAGTTCACCGACATCAAGACATCGGCAGACAAGCCGCAAGTGTTTGTGCTGGTATATAGCACCGACTCCATCAACTCCAACATTCTGCTCTACGAGCTGGCACGGCATAATTTCCGCTCATTCAATGTGCGTGATTACGACCTTGAGAAGATGACGTTCGGCAACATGGGACTTCTTGTGGTGAAGGGCTTTGCCAACTATGGCGAACTGCTCGGCTATCGCACCGTGTTTGACGCGGCAGCAGAGTTTAAGCAGTATATAGGGCTTGTTCATCCGGTGCTTATCAGCGAGGAGAATTTCAACCTGCTACTGAGCGAAGGACGGTCGTTTGAGGACTATTTCCGCTACCTTGACGCTGAGAACGAGAAAAATGTGGAAGCGAAAGTGCCTCCGGTAGAGAATGCCTCCGCGCAAGAGCAAGCCGAGCGGCAGAAGCCTGCCAAGAGCGTGCGCCCAGAGAAAAAGGCAGAGAAGCCATCAGAGAAGAAGGCCGTGTCCGACATCTCTGCCATTCTGCCGCCAAAGAAAAATGATGAAGAGGCACCGCAAGTGACGGTGGTTCCTGAAAACCCTGACTTGGTTATCGACGACGGAACCAGCACTGTAGAGCCACGCCCCACTGTGCGCAAGAAGCCTGCGCAGAAGAGCCAGGCTTCTGCCAGCCCCACCAATGAAAAGGCAGAAAAGGAGGCTCCTTCTGCACCAGCGGCTAAAGGAAAATTGGAAACTGCGCCAGTGACGGTTTGCGCCGCCGACAGCATTAAGGCCGCCAAGGCCGAAGCCAAAGCTGCCGCCAAGGCTGAAAAAGAGCGCCTCAAGGCCGAGAAAGAAGCCGAGAAGCGTCAGCAGGATTCGATCAAGACAGCCAACAAACTCGCTGCTCTCAAGTTGAAGAACATAGAGAAATACCGTGCCGACTCCGCCAAGCAGGCCGAGAAAGAGGCGGAGCGGAGGCTGAAGGCCGAGCGTAAGGCCGCCCAGAAAGCGGAGAAGGAGCGGCAAGACTCCATCAAGCAGGCGGAGCGTGCGCATGAAGACGCCATCAAGGCTGAAAACCGTAAGCGTGAAGAAGAGGCTAAATCCGCCGCCAAAGCGAAAGAGGATGCGCGCAAGCAGAAGGAGCAGGAACGCAAAGCCGCTGCCAAGGCCAAGGAGGATGCGCGCAAGCAGAAGGAGCAAGAGCGTAAAGCCGCAGCCAAGGCTAAGGAAAAAGAGCGCAAAGAGCGGGCCAAGCAAAAGGAGCGCGAGCGCAAGGAGCGAGCCAAACAAAAAGAGCAGCAGCGCAAAGCAGCCCGCAAGCGATAAAACGCCCTCTTAAAGTGAAACCAACTAATAAAAATATTTAAATAACGACATAGCACTATGTTTACTTCAGACGTGTATCAAAATCGCCGCGCACAGCTTAAGAAGTTGATGAAAAGCGGCCTCATTATCCTTTTTGGCAACAACGACGCACCTTGCAATTATCCAAGCAATGCCTATGCGCCACTGCGTCAGGATTCCTCGTTTTTATACTATTTCGGCCAGCAGCGTGAAGGGCTTGTGGGCGTGATCGACGTGGATGCCGACCGGGAGTATCTTTTGGGCGACGACATCGACATTGAAGATATTGTGTGGTATGGCTCGGTTGACAGTGTGGCTGATATGGCCGCGCAGGTGGGGGTGGAGAATTCTGCTCCTATGGCAAAACTTGCCCACCTGGTGAATGGCGCGAAAGCCGCCTCGCAGGCAATCCATTTCCTGCCACCATACCGCTACGACACCAAAATCCAGATTATGGATCTGTTGGGCATTCATCCGAGCATGCAGAAGGATGCCGCCTCCCTTGCGCTCATTCATGCCGTGGTGAAAATGCGCTCCACGAAGTCGGCTCTGGAAATTGCCGAGATAGAGCAGGCTTGCAGCATTGGCTATAAGATGCACACCACTGCCATGCGCTTAGCGGTGCCGGGTGTGAGCGAGCAGTATGTGGGTGGTCAGATTGATGGCGTGGCGCGCTCTTATGGCTCGCAAACGTCGTTTGCCACCATCTTCTCGCAGCATGGCGAAATCATGCACGGCAACCCATCGTCTGCGCCTTTGCAGGAGGGTAGGCTTGCGCTGTGCGACTGTGGAGCTGAAAATCTCAACCATTACTGCTCCGACCACACGCGCACATTCCCTGTGAGCGGAAAATTTACCCAGCGCCAGCTCGACATTTACCGAATAGTGGAAGAATGCCACGACTATGTGCTGGAAGTGGCGCGCCCTGGCGTGAAGTATGCCGATGTGCACTTTGCGGTGTGCCGTAAGATGACCGACCGCCTGAAGGAGCTTGGCTTGATGAAGGGCGATACGGAAGAGGCAGTGCGCGCTGGCGCACACGCCATGTTCTTGCCTCACGGACTTGGACACATGATGGGTATGGACGTGCACGACATGGAGGGCCTCGGACAGATTTATGTGGGGTTTGACGAGGAGACCCGCCCCAACCTTGAGCAGTTCGGCACCAACTGCCTGCGTATGGGACGCCGCCTGGAGGAAGGCTTTGTGGTGACCGATGAGCCGGGTATCTATTTTATTCCTGCCCTCATTGATGATTGGCGCGCAAGCGGGCACTGTGCAGAGTTTCTCAACTTCGACTTGCTCGAAACCTACAAGGACTTCGGTGGCATTCGCATAGAGGATGATGTGCTGATCACAGCCGACGGCTGTCGGTTCCTTGGCGAGGAGCGTATTCCTTACCATCCCGCCGATCTTGAGGCGTATCTCGCTGAGAACCGCTAACTCGCGCCTCACTTAGGTATCAAACCACGAATTTTCACGAATTTCAGCGAACTGATTGATTCGCTACATTAGGTGAATTCGTGGTTTTTCTTTTTTACCCATCGGCGCGGGAAAAAGTGATGAGGTTTGTGCTATATACGCCTTATTTGGTTAATTGATGTTAAATTTTGGAATTTTCTGCTGGGAAAGTATGTTATATAACATATTTTTCCTACCTTTGCATCGGTTTTTCATGGTATTAGTTTTTAAGGTTATGAAATTCTTAGCGTCGTGACGACGGTTTTTATTTCATTTTGTTTAAGGTTTATGTTAATGGTATTAGAAGGTTAATTAGTTAAGCAATCCCCGATAGTGATATCTGGGATTTTTTTTTGCACCTATCCATATTCCCACTTATGGCAAAAATTCATCCTTGTAGGAAATGATGCCACTGAGGCCCGAATATCAATTCGATATGTGCGCCATCTGCTTAATTTTCAGATTATTTCGATGGTAATATGCTATATTTTTTATATCTTTGCACGTTCAATTAGTTGGCGGGTGCTGACCCCTTTGCCTTAACTATTATCTATTTGTATTATTGCTATTGATGTACATCGGTTTCGCAGACAGAGAAAGAAGTGAGGCCAATGCACACACTAAATTATTTCGGTAAAAAAATGAAGTCTTTAAAATTTTGGCATACACTTGCGGCCTCATTGTTGATGGGGGTGGGTATGGTGTCGGTGTTCTCTTGCACAGGTAAAGCCGGCGCAGCGTTCTTTGACGCTCATTCCGACGACACCATCGCTCCGGTTATTACCACTCGCGGACCTATGATGATTACAGCGGGCGAAGCGCACGATTCCACGTTTCTTACGCGAGGCGTGAAGTATTCCGACAATTCTGGAGCTGCCCGGCTCACCATCGACTCCTCAAAGGTGGACTGGAATCGCCAGGGCATCTATGAGGTGACTTATTCGGTGAAGGACTCCGCCCAGAATGTGACCACAGTGACCGAGCCGCTGCGTGTGGTGGGCAAGAATGAGAAAATCGTATATCTTACGTTTGACGACGGTCCATCGGTGTGTACCGATCAGATTCTTGACATTCTGCGCAGGGAGCACGTGAAGGCCACTTTCTTTGTGACCGCTCAGTTTACGCATTACCTCGACCGTCTCTCAAAAATTGCCAAAGAGGGCCATGCGGTGGCCATACACACCTATTCGCACGACTTCAAGATATACAAAAGTATGGAAGCGTATTTCTCCGACCTCAATAAAATTAACGATTTGATAGAGAAATACACGGGCAAGCGCACACGTATTCTGCGTTTCCCGGGCGGTAGCAGCAATATGGTTTACCGCAAGTATAATTCCGATCCACGGTTTATGGACCGCCTGTGTGTGGCGCTGCTCGACAGTGGCTACCAGTTTGTGGACTGGAACCTTGACTCTGGCGATGCGAGTGGAAACAACATTGCCGCCGACCGCCTTGTGCATTCCGCCTGTGGCAAATATCATAATGTGGAGTGCCTTCTGATGCACGACACTGGCGCAAAGAAGACCACCGTGACGGCTTTACCGCAAATTATACGCTATTTTAAGCAGCAAGGCTATGAATTTGGCGTGCTCAACAGCGTGGACTATGTGTGCTGGCATGGCGGTGCAAAGAAGAAAGCTCGCCTCGAGGCTTTAAGAAATGGCGGCTCTGCGCCAACGGCGGCCGACAAGACTGCAACTAAAGCGCCAGCCAAGATGACGTCCGCTGTGGCGAAGCAGAAAAAAGCCAAGAAGCCGTCGAAGAATCCCGTTGTGAAAGAAAATCCGCAGGAGAAAAAGCCACAGCATCATCATTCAGCTAAGGCCGATTCCGCCATGTGATGAAGATGCGGTTTTCCTGAAAAGAAAAAGATAGAGCTACAAGGAGGGCAGGTATGCGTGTGCACACACATACCTGCCCTCCTTGTTCTTATTGTCAAGCTGAAAAGCTGTTACTTGTCGAGGATGATGCTGATAAGTGTGGTCACGTCGGTCACGTCGATAGCGGAGTCGACATTGACGTCGCATTTGTCGTTACCGTAGTTGGCGGTGCCTAAAATGTTGTTGATGAGACTTGAGGCGTCGCTTGTGTCCACTTTTCCGTCGTCGTTCACATCGCCGCGAATAGGTTCAGGTACTGTGAGCAGGTCGCTCCAGCCGGATGCTTCGCAGTAGGCTTTGCGCATGGCCTCAGGAATGGTGATGAGGAGCGAGCCGTCGGTTTCGTTCACTGGTTTTTCGGCGTTGGTGATGAGAGTGCCGTGCAGCATGTTGCTGGAGGTCTTGCTGCCGCCAAGGCCGGCAAATGTGCCGTCGTAGCCTTTAAGAAAGCCCTTTTTCTTGAGCTCACCAGCCTTGGGCACGATGGTGCGTGTGCAAGTGAATGTGCCGCCATTCATGCTTGGTGTGGAGTAGAACACCTTTTCACCCATGGAGAGCGAGTCGGTGGTGCCAAGAATCTCCACGCAGGAAAGGGTCTTACAGCCGCGTAGCGCCTCATCGCCGATGAGGGTTACCTTTGCCGGAATTTTGATGCCGCTGATAGCGGTGCCCATAAAAGCGTAGGCTCCGATGTGGCGCACAGCGTTGCTTCCCTCAAAATTCACGGAAGCGAGGCTCGAGCAGCCCATAAACGCACCTTGCGCAATGCTGTCGGTCTCTTTAGGCAGGTTCACTTCTGTGATGCCACTGTAGGCGAATGCGTTTTTGCCAATCGTGGTGATGCCGCACTTTCCCTTGGTGAGGAACGACTTGCTTTTTTCAAAGGTGACAGAAGTGAGCGAGGCGTCGTTGTAGAAAGCCTTTTCACCGATGCCGCTCACGGGAGCGAGCATATTATAAGGAATAGTCACGCTTTTCAGCGAGGTGGCATGTGCGAAAGCGTAGTCACCGATGCCGCAAAAAGCGTCGGCATTGTCTTCGGTGATGTATTTTATCACGGTCTCGGCAATGGCGTTGTCGCTGATAAAGCCCTTCAGCATGGTGCCTATTAGCTTGATGGTGTTTCGGCTGAAGCCCATCAGTGATGAAGGTAGCTTCACCTCCTCAAGGGCGGTCATACCGTTTTTGAGTTTCTCGCTGGCTGTGGGGGCCAATTCGGTGTCGATATCAATGCCACGCCAAAAGGTTTTGGGTGGCAGCACATTAATAGGGAGGTCGAGCTTCACGGTGTCGCCCGCCGCGCTCTTTACCGCAAAATGCGCGTAGATGGTGGCGGCGGAAAGGTCGAGGTGCTTCAGCGTCTTGCGCATCTTGCTCCAGATGTAGGAGGCGTCGTCGCCCGTGTCGCCGGTGATTAGGTCGATAATGCTGCAAAGGGTGCCCTTTGTAAGATCAGCGTTGAACGCCACTAAGCTGCCGCCCACTTTCAGCGACTCAATGTCGGCAGTGCCGAAGGAGGTACCGTTTGCGGTGTTATATTGTGCCAGAGCCGTGTCGACGAGCGCCTGAAGGCCTCCAGCGGCATTCGCGGTGACAGTCACGTTCACCTTGCCACTTTCCGTGGTGGTGACAGATGCTTTTTGCGCCCAGCAGAAAAGAGTGGAGAGCGCGCAGAAAGCGATTACAAAAATTTTTTTCATATTCATTGGATTGCTTGTGTTTTTTTTGTTTCCTTGAAGACGATTGTAGATTTCAATGTGCAAAGTTAAAAGTTTTGCACTACACTACCAAATTCACAGCGCAAACATGCTCAGTCTGTGCCATTTCCGCTATAGTCTCACGAAAACGTTCAGTTTTTTGAAGCTCCGCATGCACAGAGGCTGGTGGATTTTTGAGGGGGAAAGTGGCGTGGTGTGAAAAGAATTGGTTATCTTTGCAGTTAATCACCCAGTGTGGCGTGCTCGTGCAGGCTTTGGCCACGGGCCTCGCTCTGGGTGAGGGCTACCGTGTTCTCTACTATTGAAGCTATCTATGATTGAGGTAAAAAATATCATTAAGCGCTATGGCTCTCTTGAGGTGCTCAAGGGGGTGAGCGTGAGCATCGACGATGGTGAGATTGTGTCGATCGTGGGGCCGAGTGGCGCCGGGAAGTCCACTCTCCTTCAGATAATCGGCACGCTCGACCGTCCCGACAGTGGCAGCGTGCTGTTTGGCGGCACCGATGTGCTGCGCTTGAAAGACAAGGAACTGGCGCGTTTCCGTAACCGCAACATTGGCTTTGTGTTTCAGTTTCATCAGCTGCTTCCCGAATTTACCACTCTTGAGAATGTGGCTATGCCGGCTCTTATCGGCGGTGAGAAGCGAGCGACTGCTTTCGATCGCGCCAAGGAGCTGCTGAGCTACATGAAGCTCGCTGACCGGTTCGACCATAAGCCCTCGCAGCTCTCTGGCGGTGAGCGCCAACGTGTGGCGGTGGCGCGTGCGCTGGTCAACAATCCAGCGGTGGTACTTGCCGACGAGCCTTCGGGAAGCCTCGACACGCAGAACAGGCAAGAGCTCCACAAGCTGTTTTTCACGCTGCGCGACGAGATGAAGCAGACGTTTGTGATTGTGACGCATGATGAGTCGCTCGCAGCCGACACCGACCGTGTGCTACACATGCGCGACGGCATGATTGTGCCCCCGGATTCCGAGAGCGAACTGATTGTGTGATAAAAGGCATGGGGGCTAATGCTATGGCGATGCGGAGTGTGATATATTGCGCTATTTTAGCGGTGATGATGGCGGCGTGTGATGGCGACAGCGCCGACACGGTGGAGAACACGCGCTACGACTTTGTCACCTATCTCGGCTATGCCGACGGCACTGCCCGGTGGCAATATGTGGGGCCAGGCGACTCCTGCACTCTGGATATGCTGGCAGTGATGGACCAGCCGGCAGGTATCAAGCTGGGGCAGCGTGTGCTGCTGAGCTACACGGCACCCGACGCTTCCCACCGCATAAAGGTGAAGGGCATCAACAGTGGCAATGTGGCGAGCGACTCGCTCCGTGTGAATGTGAAGCCCGTGAGCGACTATCCGAAGCACCCTCTTCGGCTTGGAGCCATATGGCGCACGGGCAATTACATAAATCTGCGGTGTGAGGTGGAATACACTGGCAAGGCGCGTGCCCTCTATCTGATGGCCGACCGTGCCACACTTGAGAGCGACACGGTGGAAGTGTATCTGGTTCATGACATCGCCGACGCGCCAGCCACCTACTTTTGGCGCACGTGCTATGGCTCATACTACGTGGGGGCTGCACTTGGAAGGAAAAACTGCCGTGTGATTCGTGTGCATGTGTGCGATTTGACTTATCCAGCGGTGAACACTTACAGCTTCAACATCAAGAAGAAGCAGAACTATTAATATATAATATACAGAGTTTTTAACAACTAAAACCCATACAAGACAATGGCTAACAACGAAAACAACAAACAGCAACAAATTCAAATTGAAGTGCCTAACGAAGAAATGCCGGGACGCTACGCCAACCTGGCCGTGATCACTCACGGACCCAACGATTTCTTTATCGATATGATTCTCCTCGCTCCAAACACCCCCAAGGCCCGTGTGCAGAGCCGTGTGATCATGACTCCTGAGAATGCCAAGCAGCTGATGTTTGCCCTTCAGCAGAATGTGCAGCAGTATGAGGCCACTTTTGGCGAAATCAATCAGCGTGTGCCAGCAGCCGGCGCCGCTGGTAATGGTGATGGCATCATCGACTTCCCTCTTCCAAAGGGCCAGGCATAAAAAGTAGAGGGTGCTTTTTCACTCCTCTCACGTTATTATTTTCAATCTGAAATTTTTTATGGAAAATCCTTTGTTTATCTATAACACGCTCACTCGCCGCAAGGAGCACTTTGTTCCGCTGAACGAGGGGTATGTGGGCATGTATGTGTGCGGCCCCACAGTGTATGGCGATCCCCATCTGGGCCACACTCGCCCAGCCATCACGTTTGATGTGCTGTTTCGCTACCTCAAATCGTTGGGCTATAAGGTGCGCTATGTGCGCAATATCACCGATGTGGGCCATCTTGAGCACGACGCTGATGAGGGCGACGATAAAATAGAGAAGAAGGCTCGCCTCGAGCAGCTTGAGCCTATGGAGATAGCCCAGTACTACACCAACCGCTACCATGCCGCCATGGATAAGCTCAACGTGCTGCCGCCCAGCATTGAGCCACATGCCACCGGACATATCATAGAGCAGGAGCAGCTTGTGAAGCAGATTCTCGACAATGGCTATGCCTATGTGAGCAACGGAAGTGTATACTTCGACATTGAGAAATATAACAAGGACCATCGCTATGGCATACTGTCGGGGCGTAATCTCGACGACATTGTGAATGCCAGCCGTAAGCTCGACGGTGTGGGCGAAAAGCATAATCAAGCCGATTTCGCACTGTGGAAGAAGGCTTCGCCCGAACACATCATGCGCTGGCCATCGCCTTGGAGCGACGGTTTCCCGGGCTGGCACTGCGAGTGCACGGCTATGGGGCGCAAATATTTAGGCAGCCACTTCGACATTCACGGCGGCGGGCTTGACTTGGTGTTCCCTCACCATGAGTGTGAGATTGCGCAGGCTGTGGCATCGCAGGGCGATGAGATGGTGCACTACTGGATGCACAACAATATGATCACCATCAACGGGCAGAAGATGGGTAAGTCGCTGGGCAACTTTATCACCCTTGCACAGTTCTTCAGCGGCGACCACCCAAGCCTTGACCAGGCTTACAGCCCGATGACCATACGTTTCTTTATACTCCAGGCTCACTACCGTGGCACGGTGGACTTCTCCAACGAGGCGCTGAAGGCTGCGGAAAAGGCGTATGAGCGTATGATGGACGGCTGGCATCGCCTGTGCGATCTGAAGGCTTCCGCCAGCACTTCTGTCAAACTCGACAAATACCGTGACCGCTGCGCAGAGGCGATGAACGACGACTTGAACACGCCTAATGTGATAGCCGCGCTGTTTGATGCCTGCAAGGTGATCAACCAAGTGAACGATGGCAATGCCACGCTCACACAAGCCGACATTGATGAGCTGAAGAGCGTGTTCCAAACTTATCTGTTTGATGTGCTTGGTGTGCGTGATGACGCAGAGGGCGGTGCCGATGGTGTGGATCTTGAGCCTTACCGCAAGGCTGTGGATTTGCTTCTCGACATTCGTAAGAGTGCCAAGGCCAACAAAGACTGGACCACTTCCGACCTTATCCGCAACAAGATGAACGAGGCGGGCTTTGAAGTGAAGGACACCAAGGACGGCTTCGAGTGGAAAGTGAAGTGAAAAGAATTTAGAAGTAAGAGGTTAGAGATTAGAAGTTAGAGGGGGCTTGAATGGGCTTAATAGTCATATTGGGCATAATGGGCCAACTTCTAACATCTAATCTCTAACTTCTCCTATTCCTATGGTTACTGTTATAGTTCCGGTATATAATGTGCGTGACTATTTGCAGCAGTGCCTTCAAAGCATTGCCGCGCAAACTTATGCGCACTTGGAGGTGATAGTGGTGGACGATGGCAGCACTGATGGGAGTGGTGCATTAGCTGACCAGTGGGCAGAAAGAGATGCGAGATTCAGAGTAGTGCACCAGGAAAATGCAGGATTGAGTGCCGCGCGTAATACTGCCCTCAATATGGTGTCGGGGCACTACATCACATTCGTTGACAGCGACGACTTCATTGCGCCACAGTTTGTGGAATCGCTTCTTCATGTTATTGAGGAAAGCGGGGCTCAGGTGGCCATTTGCGGCTGGCATGACTACACCGACGGCGCCCCTGTCCCTAAAGCCGACGGACCATGCCCTGTCACCGTTTATGCGGCAGAGGAAGCCACGGACCATATTCTCTATCAGCGCCATGCGCTCACCCATTCAGCGTGGGGCAGGCTTTTCTGCGCTGAGGTGTTTCAGAAAGTGCGGTTTCCTGAAGGACTTCTCTATGAAGACCTTGCCGTGCTTATGCCCGTGATGGAATGCGTGACCACTGTGGTCTATACCGCCCAACGGCTGTATTACTACCGGCAGCGGCCAGGGAGCATCCTCGCCACATTCAATGTGCGTCGCGCACATGTTCTCGACATTTTGGAGGATTTGGAAAGCAGGGCTCCTTTTGAATTTCCGCAGCACTTGAAGGCCATACGGAGTCGCTTGCTCAGCGCCTATTTCAATATGCTTCGTTTGGCTTCACCGCAAGAGGTGGCGTTTGCCCATATCACGGACCGCAGTTGGCAAGGGGTGAAACGCCTTCGGTGGAGTTGCTTCTTCGATTCCAATGTGCGATTTCGCAATAAGGCTGGCGTGGTGCTGTCTTTTTGTGGCCGTGCAATTCTCACCAGAGCGCTGCGGATGTTTTGATGCGCTGCGCTTTAGGGGTCAGTGTCTTTTTGAACGGAATTTTGCCTTGAGCCTTTTCCACCCGTCCACGCCCAGAATGGCTAAGCCTGCGTATTGGAAAGTTTTTGCCAGTCCAAACAGCACCACCCACAGCACACCTTTTGTGGTGGCGGAGAAGGGGAGTGCCATTTGGGCGAATGAGGCGATGTAGCACGGCAGGCAGAGCGCAAGCACCACCACGCCTGTGCGGAAATTCAGTTTCGACAGCCATTCCTTAATTTTCATAACTTGTGCAAAGTTACATTATCGGCGCAGTTTATGCAACCGTTGGGCGGCATGTTTCTGAACATTTGCACAGGAGGCGTGACAGTGCTTGCGCAGTGTGCGTTTAGTTGCCTCTTACATTATTTAAAGCGAAGCCTGATGCCGAAACTCCACATTCTGGGTGCGCCCCAGTAGCCACGAAACGACTCAAGGTCGTGGCTCTTGCCGTCGATGCCGCGCTGGATATATATGGCGTCAAATATGTTTGTGCATGTGGCAAACACATTCATGCTCAGCATGCTTGAAAAAGTGGTGTTCCATCCGATGGTGGCATTGCACACGTGGTAGGCCGGCAGCTTGTAGGCATCGCCGTCGGTTTTCGACGTGCGTGATGAAGGCTCGAAGTCGGCATACATGTTGGCGTTGGCGTCCCAAGAGAAGGTGGCGTATAGGTTGTCGGCGTGGCCTTTTCGTGGCTGAAACAGGCCCCTTACGGGTATGGTGGCCTTGATGTCGGCGCCATATTGTGTTTGTGGCGCGTCGCCCACATGGAGGTTGTTGCAATACACGTTGTATTCCTTTAGCTGCTCGCCGCTGAAGCTGTCGTAGGTTATGCCTTTGCCGCCGCTTTTCCATTTCCATGAAGCCACCATGGCGTAAGCCTTCACACGCAGCCAGCTAAATAGGCTTTGGTGTGCAGCCATCTCTATGCCCTTGTGCAGTGCGTTCAGTCCCGTCACTTGATACTTTTCGGCTGCTTCGTTGGCCCGCTTCGCGATGTTTACGGTGAGGGTCTTGTTGCGCCATGAAGCCAGATACGCCGAAAGCTCCATGCCACCGCCATTCCACGTGGCCCTGATTCCCATTTCACCGAGCAGGTTTTTCTCGTTTTTCACATCACGGGTCACGGAGAGGTCGCTCGAAGCCAAATACACGCCGGCATAAGGCAGCCTGCTGTTGAATCCGGCGTTGGCATACGCGGAAAGAGAGCCGTTCTTGCCAGGGGTGGTATTTAAGATGTGGTAGAGTGCGCCGCCTTTCACGCTGACTCCCCAGCCAGTGACCCATTGGCTCACAGCCCCGGTAGCATCGTTATGCCGGCGGTAGTTGCCGTTGAAGAGGGTGGATCCTATATGCAGGCTCCATCTGTCGGAATCGTATTTTCCCTGAATGTAGGCAGAGGCATGGTGTGTGGTGCGCCCATAGCGCGATCCGATGTAGTCACCGAGGCGGTAAGGCGTGCCGTAGTAAAGCAGGTAGTCGCTGCCTAAAAGATTGAGTATCTTCATTTTCGACCATGTGTCGAAGTACTGGTACTGGATGCCACCGAGCAGGGTTGCTGTCTCGCTTATTTTATACTCGGCCGATGCGATGGCGCCAGCCTGTGTGTGTCCGGACAGATAGTCAATCATGGCGTGTTGGCCGATATGCTCTCCGGCGTTGTCTTGTGAGGCCGTGTTCTCTCTGATGACTGCATCGAAGTCGATGTGTCCGTTGGCTGTTTGGTGTGAGATGATGTTGTTCTGGCTGTTAGCGCTCACAGTGGAGCGTCCGCCGCCATTGGCAAGGGCCAGGTAGAGTGAGTTCTTCATTGAAAAGCGGTCGCCGTTCATTAAATGCTGGAGAGTGAAATAGGGCTTGAAATAGTGGTTGCGGGCGATGGAGTATTTTTTCCCGTTGAGATAGCCCCAGTTTTTGGAGTAGCCACGGCCATATTTGTCCACCTCCGTGGCCGCTAACTCGGTGTTGCGCTGATCGTGTGTTTCGGGCGAGCCAATGGCAGTGAATATCAGAGTGTTGCTTGAACCGAAATCCTTGCTCACAGAGAGCAGGTAGGAGAGGGTTCTCACGTCAGAGCACTCTACGAAGCCTCCGCCGTCGGTGTAGCTCACAAGGGCGTTGGCGGCCCAGCCAGTGCGTGAGCGCCCCGTGCTGTAGCTGATAGCAGTCTTGAACAGTCCGTGCTCTGTGGCGGAAAAAGTGACTTCCCCAGTGGGCTGTGCCCCGTTTGAGGTCTTGGTGATAATGTTCACAAGGCCTCCCATGGCGCAGTCGGCGAGCATTGAGCTTCCCATTCCTTTCTGGATTTGAATGGCGTAGGTGGCATCGGAGAGCCCCATCCAGTTGTTCCAGTACATGGAGCCGGAGGTGAGGCCCTGGATGGGGATGCCGTTGAGTAAGATGGAAATGTTGTCTTGCTTGAAGCCGCGGATGTTGAGCGAGGCGTCGCCATAATTGCCTGTGGAGGAAGTGGCGTAGACTCCTGGCACGCCCTGCATCACTTCCACATAGTTAGGGGCGGTGGCGTGAAGGCGCAAATCCTGCGGCGTGATGGTGGTGAGGTTGAGCGAAGCGGCGCGCTCGTTGGCGAAGTTGGCGCGCACCGACACCTCTTGAAGGGTGACAGTTGAGTCGCGACGCTTGTTTGAACTGGAAGGAATAGTGTTGCTTAACTCGGTCTCGCATACGCCTCCTGCATACACGAGGGGTGCGGACATCAGAATGCCCAGCAAAAAGATACTTTTTCTCATAAATTCTTCTTTCATCCAGACTGTCACTGTCGGTACCGTAGTTGCAACGGTTCTGCCTTGTTTCGGCTCGCGGACTTTACCGCCGGTCGGGAATCACACCCTGCCCTGAAGATATGTTTAAAATTACGGCTGCAAAATTATGGAAAAGTTTTTAAAGCCGCAATAGGTATGGCGCTTTTATAGTGAGGCCAGTGCCAGTTGGCGGCCTATGAAGAGCAGCAGCAGGCCTCCTGCCACGCTCACAAGCGTGTAGATGCAGAAAGCTGTCATATTCCCGGCGCGCATCAGCGTGAGCATCTCGTTGCCAAAGGTGGAGAATGTGGTGAACCCTCCACATAGCCCAACGGTGAGCAGTGCCGCCCACCCCGACTGGAGCGTTCCGAATCGCTCCAGCAGGCCATAGATGACGCCAAACATGAGGCATCCCGCAAGATTGACGCAGACTGTGCCCGTTGCCATTCCTGCCAGTGAGCGCTCGGCCAGTGCTTGCCCGATTAAATAGCGCAAAGTGCCGCCCACAAAGCTGCCGCACCCCACTAAAAGAATATTTTGAATCATGAGTTAGAAATTTTTGCTATGGCAAAAATCGCACTCTGGATTGTGCTGTTTTGTGTGGAAAACGCACAACGCTGAGTGCGATTTGTTTTTATGCTACACAGCTGTTACTTTTTGGGGAGAGGACCGATGAAGTGCTCATACATAAGGGTGAGTGACCTCTGGAGCACTTTGCGGCTGGCGGAGCCGTTGGTGATAACCACGAAGCCGAACTTCTTCACCGGGTCGAAGAACATGGCGCTGCGCAGTCCGTAGGCGCCACCCGTGTGCCCCACAAGTTCTACGCCAGGTGTGAATTCATCGGTACGCATCAGCCCTAACCCGGCGCGCTCCTTTTCAGCCTTGTCAATGTAGGCGTTGGCATCGTCGGTGATGACCGTCTGCATGCGTCGGGCGCTTGCCTCGCTGATGACACGTGCTTTCGTCAGTGGCGACTTGCCGTAGTTCATGTGCATCATCATGTATTTTGCCAGGTCGGAAGCGGTGATTTTCACGCCACCAGCCGCCGACAGACGGGCGGTGTGCTTGCCGAGTTTGTAGTGGTCGAGCACATCTGGGCGTGCGTAGGCTTGGGGCTGTGGCACAAACACGCCATTCTGCATGGCGTAGAGCGTGGCAAAACGTGTGGTGTCGAGGTCGTCCACGCAGTGGCTGCCCTTCAGGCGGAGCGGCTTCATCACGTGCTGCACGATGTAGCTGTCGAACCGCTGGCCGGTCACTTTCTCAATCACAGCCGACAGGATATTGAATCCATAGTTGCAGTATTCATAGCCAGTGCCGGGCTTATAGTCGTTGTAGCACTTGGCGTAGTCGGGGTTGATGGCTGGGTCCACGGCGTCGAAGCTCTCCCAGTAGCCTTGTGTGTCGTTGAGGCTCGACGTGTGGCTCATTAGCATTTCAGCAGTGATGGGCACATCGGGGTATTTTGGGTTCTGCACCTTGAAGTCGAGATACTTGCTCACGTCGGCCTTGAGGTCGATTTTTCCTTTCTCCGCGAGCTGCATGATGGCGGTGGCGGTAAACGACTTCGATATGCTGGCGATGCGGAAAATGGTGGAGGGTGTCATCTCCTCGCCGCGCTCCCGGTTTTTCAGCCCGAAGCTGTGCGAGTACACAATCCTGTTGTTCTTCACCACCACCACGTTGGCGCCCACCACTTTCAGCGAGTCCATCATCGCCTCGTAGTCGGCCACAAAAGCGGTGTCGCTTACACGCACAGGCCTCTTAGCCTGCTTCTTGCCAGCAGCGCTCACGGCACCCGCCGCAAGCATCAGGCACAAAGTCAATGTTAAAATCTTCTTCATAGAGCGTCTGTTTTTATCTGTAAGTTGATAACGTGCCGTAAAATTACATTTTTTCTGGCGTTTTTACCTAATTTGGCGGTTTTTTGTTACCTAATTTGGCTGTTGAGGGGGGATGGGGTTATGAAAAAGAGACTTTGGAATGCACGGTGGTGTGCGTTTCCGAAGCCTCTCTTCGAGTTGTTTATTTTCCCTTTATGTGGGGGAGGGGCTGTTAGCGCTTTTTGCCTTTTGGCTTAGGCATACTGCCCACCTTCACGTTTTTCGCTTTCACGGCCTTTTTTTCGCCAGCTACTTTTGGCGCTACGGCTTTTGGCTCGAAGGTCTCGATTTCAAACACGAGCGTCTCGCCTGGGTTGATGGAGAACTCCCCGTTCTGGCGGCGTCCGGCGCCACGGTCGCCATAGGCGATGTCGCTTGGGAGCACGGCAATCATCTTGGCTCCTGGGCTCATCATCATCACGGCCTCCTTGAAGCCAGCCACTACGCGGCCGGTGTTGAGGGCAGTGGTGTCGCGGCTCTTGTCGAAAATAGAGCCATCCACGTGCTTGCCGGTGTAGAGCATACGCACGTCTTCATTATCGCCGTAGCATTTTCCGTTGCCTTTTTGCAGCATCTTGTACACTAAGCCAGATGCCGTCTTCACATAGCCCTCGTTAGAGGCAAGAAGCTTGGCGATGTAGTCCTCGCCCGCCTTTTTCATGGCTATGGTCTTGGGGCTGAACGTGCGAGCCATCTCCTCGGTGCTCTGTTCGAGCACTGCCATGTCGCTGTAGGCTTTGCCCACGGCGTCACGGTCAAGTCCTTTCTGCGCCACGGCCTCTTTCAGTGCGTTCACCATCACGCCTTTATCGAGAGTGACGCCATTCTGCAGCTTGTTCTGCATCATTTTCCGGGTCAGCTCCATGCCCACCGACAGTCCGCTCATGTAGCCCTGGTTGGTGGTGTCGGCCTGCATCACGATGTCGAAAGCCTTAAAGAAGTCGTCGATGTTGATATTTTTTTCTTGCTCGCTCATATAGGAGAGCACCGAGCCGAAATATTTGCCGTAGGCCTTGCTAAGAGAGTCTTGCTGCGCCTTGAATTCGGCTTCAGTGGCGGCATCGCCTGTCTGCACGCCCAATGCCATCAGCATGGCGATGGCTAAAATCATTTTCTTCATTGCTAATTAATGATAATAGTGTAGTGTATGATAAAAAAAAGTTGTTTAGTTGTTTTGCCCAGCCAGCCCTTTCGTCTCGATTTCAAACACGAGTGTCTCGTTAGGCGCAATCGACTGGTTGCCCTGGCTGCCATAGGCAATGCTGCCGGGGAGAATGCAGTAGGCCTTTGCCCCGGGGCGCATCATCGTGATCATTTCACGGAAGCCCGGCACCACATTTTGAAGTGGGAAATCCACTGCCTCGCCCTGGCTTGAGTCGAACACCTCGCCACTGACATGCTTTCCCGTGTAGGCCACTTTCACCACGTCGGTGGGCTTGAAAGTGTCGCCAGCGCCTGGCTCAATTATTTTATACACCAGTCCCGACTTGGTTTGCTTCAGTGCGGTGTCGGCCTTCATTTGGGTGGCGATAAACGCTTTGCCCTCTTCTTCCGCCGTCTGGATAGAGCCCAACTGCTTTTCAAGCGCAGGGTCGAGCTTAGCTGACTGCTCTTTCTTTCCGCAGCCCGTAAGGCTTAATACCATGGCGGCCATGAAAATCCATAGTGCTATTGTAGTTTTCATTTTTCAGTGTAGCTTGTGTGGATTAAAAGAAAACTTCCTCTCCGAGCGCACATATTCGTTAGTGTGAAAGAAAGCGCCAGAGAGGAAGATTTGTCTATTTTCGTGTCATAAATTTTATGACTTGCGCGAGGCCTTATGAGCCTTTGGCGTCGGCTAATCTATGACTGTTTTTTTTTCTGATTACCGCATGCCGCCCTGCATGGCTGCTGCCTGCTCGGCCTGCATTCTCTTCATGTCGGCCTCGGTGGCGATGTTTCCGGTTTCGATTTCAAACACGAGTGTCTCGTTTGGCGCGATGTTCTGGTTGCCCTGGTTGCCGTAGGCGAGCTTGCCAGGAATGATGCAAGTCACCTTCATGCCAGGCTTCATATAGGTGAGGATTTCCACGAAGCCCTTGATGATCTGTGACTCGTCCACTGGGAACATCACAGCCTTCGGGCTTTGGTCAAACACGCTGCCGTCCACGTGCATACCCTTGTATTTGAGCATCACTTGGTCGCCCTTCTTGAAGTTTGCGCCCTTGCCCTCTTTCTCCACTTTGTAGAGCACGCCTTGTGCGGTCTTCTTGTAGTTGCCACTCTTTTCAGCGTCTTTGTAGTATTTCACGCCTTCCTGCGCCTTCTTGCTTGCGGCTTCTTGTTGCACTTTGCTCATCAGGGTTTGAATAGTGGTCTGGAGTGTCATCATCTTAGCCTGGTCCATTTCCTTCTTGTCGGCAAACGCCTTCTTCAGCTCGGCCAGGAACAAATCCTTGTTGATGTTCATGCCTTGCTCCTTCATGGCTGTGAAGCTGCTGGCGAGCTGCGCGCCGAATTGCTGTCCCATCTGGAAGCTGCGTGCGCTGAGGGTGGTATCTGCTTCGAGGGCGCTTTCAAGTCCCTTGAGGAATTGGTCGTAGTTCACAGAGTCGGGTGATTGTTGCACTTGTCCCTTGATGCCATAACCGGCCAGAGTACCATAGGCGACGCTCAAAGAGTCTTCAGTGGGGTTGGTGCCTTCGCCCTTCTTGTTGCAGCTTGCCAAAAGAGCCACAGCTGCCAAAATGAAAAGAACTTTTTTCATAATCGTTTTGTAGAAAAATTTTTATTTTTTTTGTGTTGATTTTTATGCTTATTTCTGGCCCACTTTTAGGAGTTGCACATCGAAGATGAGGGTGGAGTTGGGCTGGATAGGCCCGGTTCCATGCTCGCCGTAAGCGAGTTCGCTTGGAATGAACAGGCGGTAGGCTGCGCCCTCGCTCATCAGCTGCAGACCCTCGACCCATCCGGGAATCACTTGTCCAACGGCGAAAGTGGCGGGCTCGCCACGCTCCACAGAACTGTCGAACACGGTGCCGTCCACCAGGCGGCCGGTGTAGTGCACGGTCACCACGTCGTTGGGGCCGGGCTTCTTGCCGTTGCCCTCCTTCACCACGAGGTATTGCAGACCGCTGGCGGTCACCTTCACGCCTTCTTGCTTGGCGTTGTTGGCCAGGTATTCCTTTCCGGCTTTAGCGTTGATCTCGCCGGCCTTGGCTTGGAGATTAGTGAAATATTCTTGTACCACTTGCTTGGCTTCGTCATAGGTCATGGCAGGCTTGCCTTCGCCATAGACGGCGCGGAGCGCGTCGGCGAAATCATCGGCATTGAGCTTGTCAACGCCCGAACCCTTGAAATTTTGGCCCATGCTCAGGCCTAATGCATAGCTAAGTTTGTCCATGTTGTAAATGTTCGTAATGTGTATCTAATATTTGAATTGTAAATTATCTGCAAAGTTAAAGTTATTTATAGTTTTGGAAGCTATTTTTTGAATAAAAAAGTTTAAATTTGCCAATAGAAAATACATTTAAATTATAATAGAGATGAAAAACTTGGTCGTATCAACAGGCGCGGGCATCAGCGCGGAGAGCGGCATCACCACATTCCGCGATTCGGGCGGCCTCTGGGAGCAATATAAGGTGGAAGACGTGGCGAGCGCCGAGGGGTTCGCGCGCAATCCTGGTCTAATCCACCGGTTCTACAACGCAAGGCGTAAGCAGCTCCTTGAAGTGGAGCCTAACGCTGCCCACCGTGGACTGGTGGAGCTGGAGAAGTATTTCCATGTGAATGTGATCACGCAGAACGTGGACAATCTGCACGAGCGCGCAGGATCCACGCATGTGCTGCATCTGCATGGCGAGCTGATGAAAGTGCGCTCACTCACACATCCCGAGCGCATGTACACGCTTCCGTGCCCCGAGTTGTCGGACAAGGGGCTGGAGACGAGCGTGGACACCGTTGACCCCTATGGCGACCATGTGCGCCCGCACATCGTGTTCTTCGGCGAGGACGTGCCCAATTTTGAGCCGGCATGCCGCATTGCCTCGCAGGCCGATATATTTGTGGTGATCGGCACCACCCTGCAGGTGTATCCTGCCGCCGCCCTGCTTCGCTATGCGCCCATAGGCGCAGAGGTTTATTACATCGACCCCCATCCGGCCGATGTGCCCAGCCATGTGCACGTGATAGCGGAGAAGGCCACCGAGGGAGTGGCAGAACTCATCAATATTCTTACTAAGTAACTCCGAGTGCATTATGACCACGAACAAGGAACAGATTCTCTGGGCTGATGATGAAATCGACCTGCTGAAGCCACACATCCTATTTTTGCAGAACAAGGGCTATGAGGTGACCACCGTGACCAATGGCCGCGATGCGCTCGACGCCATCAACCAGCAGAATTTCCATCTCATTATCCTCGATGAGAATATGCCGGGCATCAGCGGACTGGAGGCGCTTCAGCAAATCAAAATAGCCCAGCCTAACGTGCCGGTGATAATGATCACCAAGAGCGAGGAGGAGAATATCATGAACCAGGCCATAGGCAGCGAAATAGCCGACTACCTGATTAAGCCCGTGAACCCGATGCAGATTCTACTCTCTATCAAGAAGAACCTGCACAGCGACGCGCTCGTGGCGCAAAAGGCCACCAGCGACTATCAGCAGGAGTTTATGGGCATCAGCCAGCAGATAGCCATGGCCAGCACTATCGACGACTGGTATGAGCTTTACGCCAAACTCGTGCGCTGGGAGCTCACGCTCTCCAATGCCGATACGGGCATGGCCGACATGCTGCGCATGCAAAAGAAGGAGGCCAACTCCGCTTTCGCAAAAATGGTGAAGCGCTCCTATGAGAAGTGGGTTACCACTGATGAGCACCCGCTGATGAGCAACGAGGTGTTCAAGACACAGGTGTTTCCGCTTATCGATGCCGGGGAAAAGGTGTGCTTTATCGTGATCGACAATTTCCGACTCGACCAGTGGAAGACCATCAGCCCGCTGCTGAGCGACTTTTTCAATGTGGAGCGGGAGCAGCTTTACACTGCCATACTCCCCACTGCCACACAATATGCGCGTAACGCCATCTTCTCAGGGCTGATGCCCATCGACATTGAGCGGATGTTTCCCGACCTGTGGGTGGACGAGGACGAGGATGAGGGCAAGAACCTTAACGAGGCGCCCCTTATCCAGACCATTCTCGACCGCTACCGCCGAAAGTGCAAATTCTCCTACAATAAGCTCAACGACTCTGCCGCCGGCGAGCGTCTGGTGCAGCATTTCGCGCAGCTGAAGAATTTCGACCTCAATGTGATTGTGTTCAACTTCGTTGACATTCTTTCGCACGCGCGCACCGAGAGCAAGATGATTCGCGAGCTCGCCTGCACCGACGAGGCCTACCGCTCGCTCACCGTCACCTGGTTCAAGAACAGCTATGCCTTGGAGATATTCCGCCGCATAGCCGAGCAGGGCTGGAAAATTGTGCTCACCACCGACCACGGCACCACGCGCGTGGACAATGCCATCAAGGTGATTGGCGACAAGAACACCAACACTAACCTCCGCTACAAGGTGGGAAAGAACTTGAGCTACAACCCAAGGCAGGTGTATGAGATTAAGCAGCCGAAGCGATTCGGACTGCCGCTGCCCAACGTGTCGAGCTCCTATATCTTCGCCACTGGGCACGACTTCTTCGCCTATCCCAACAACTACAACCACTACGTGCAATACTACAACGACACCTTCCAGCACGGAGGCATATCAATGGAGGAGATGCTCGTGCCCCTCGTCACCCTCACCCCAAAGAAATAAAATTTTTCCCCTCCCCACACATATACACTTAACCCTTAAACAAATAATACATTATGAACAAAAAAAATTGTGAGCATTGTGATTGCTGCCGTACCATTGCTGACAGTCTCTTTGATTGGAACTGCTCAAACTTCTAAAGCGGTAGCTGCTCACAAAGGCGCAGCAAAAAACGGAGACAATAGACCTGCTAAAAAGAATTGAAACATTAGTCACTCTTAATAATGAGTTGCAGAATATTCTGATCTTTGTGAGGGGGTGGGGTGGCTGTAGAGTGGGGCGAGGTGAAAAATTTGATTATGTGGGCTACTTTCGGTAAATTTGCAGTTGGTTAGAAACATCAATAACATTACACATGAACATGAGAAAATCCCTTTTCCTGATTTTGGGACTTGCCTTGGCCGTTATGGCCAGCGCCGGCACCCGAGAAGACTTCAAGGCCAACTACAAGCAGGCTGCCAACAACTACTATGCTTATCCCGACCAAAACCTGCCCGCGCTCACCGCTGCGCCTGAGGGCTACACGCCGTTCTACATCGACCACTATGGCCGCCACGGCAGCCGCTGGCTCATTGCGCCAAAGCAGTATCATCTGGCGGTGAGGACGCTTGCCAAGGCCGACTCGGTGGGCAAACTCTCGGCACGGGGGAAGGCGGCTCTCGCCATTTTTAAAGAGGTGGAGGCTGCATCGTATAAGCGCCTCGGTGAGCTGAGCGACATCGGCGCCGAGCAGCATCAGCGCATAGCCACCCGTATGTACCGCAATTTTCCCGAGGTGTTTGCAGGCGACGCAAAGATTGATGCGCGCTCCACGGTGATTATTCGTTGCATTCTCTCGATGCAGAATGCGGTCACCACCCTCAAAGGCATTAATCCACAGCTCCGTATCACTACCGACGCCTCTGACCACGACATGTATTTCATGAACTATGACGACCCCGTGGCCAAGCGTCTGCGTGGCGATGCCTACAAGGCTGCGTCGAAGGCGCTGAAAGATAAATATCTTCACCCGAAGCGCTTGCTCAAGGTGCTGTTCACCGACTATAAGTGGGCTGCCGCCAACGTGGCCAACCCCCAAGACTTGATGGCCAATATGTTCGACCTCGTGGGCAATATGCAAAGTCACCACCAGTTTGAGAACGTGGATCTCTACAGCCTTTTCACCGAGGATGAGCGATTGAATGTGTGGGCCTACAATAATGCGCGCTGGTATTTGTCGGCAGGTTTTTCACCGCTCACCAAAAACCGCGTGCCCTACATGGAGGCCAATCTGCTGCGCAACTTCATCGCCACTGCCGACAAGGCCGTGGCCGATGGCAAAAACTGCGCTACACTCCGCTTTGGCCATGAGAGCGTGCTGCTTCCATTGGTGTGCCTGATGAATGTGAACGGCATGGGGCTCAGCACTTCCGACCTCTACTCGCTGGTGGACCGCTGGCAGAGCTATAAGGTGTTTCCGATGGCTGCCAACATGCAGTGGGTGTTCTATCGCAAGCCCGGAGCTCCTACCCTTATGAAAATCTTGCTCAACGAGCATGAGGCGTCGCTCCCCGAGGCAGTGAAGCCCGTGACTGGGCCTTATTACAAGTGGGACGACGTGAAAGCCTATCTGGAGCAAGTGCTCGCCGATGAGCCACAGGTGGAGATTCCCGCCACCGACGGTGAAGCGGAGCAGAAATAACATTACGCAAGGCTGCTTAACAATGGTTATAAGTCTGTTAGCGTGAAATTTTGTACATTTGCCGTGCATTTAGGCACTTTTGCAAGATGAAAAAGATAATGACAGCATTGGCGACCGCCCTCGTGTGCTTTGCGGCACTTGCGAATGGGCACGCCACATTCAAAGAGAAAGAGCACGACTTCGGCTACATCAAAGAGGCGAAAGGCGCTGTCTCGCACACGTTTGAGCTTAAAAACACAGGCGATAAGCCTTTGGTGATTATGCAGGTGGTCACTTCTTGTGGCTGCACGCGGCCTGATTTTCCCACTAAGCCAATAAAGCCGGGAAAAACGGCAAAAATCAAGGTCACTTTCAACCCCGCCGGACGCTCTGGCGCATTTATGAAGCCGATAAAGGTGAAAACCAGTGGCGATGAAGGGCGCACTACGCTCACGATCCGTGGCACCATTATCCCCCGAAAATGATGACCGCTCACCGACGACATATTGTCCTTTTGGCGATGGCTTGCTGCACCACTTTTATGGCGATGGCGCAAAGTGTGCCGTCGTGGTCGGAAACCACCCACGACTTTGGCAAGTTTCGCGACACGCAGAAGACCGTGAGCACTAAGATGACGGTGCGGAACACGGGCGATTCCGCTTTGGTGATCACGCGAGTGCAGACCAATTGCGGCTGCACCGTGGCAGAATACACCCGTAGGGCGATTGAGCCAGGTGACACCGGCTCTGTAACCATCACTTACAGCACGCGCGACATTCCCGGCCCTTTCCAGAAAAAAGTGTATGTATATACCAACGGCAAGCCCCGTAAATCCACGCTTACCGTAAAGGGGCAGGTGATAGGCTCGCCCGAAACCGTGGCCGACCAGTATCCTTACGGGTTTGGCCCCATTCGGCTTAATTCAGAGAACTTGCCTTTGGGCGAGCTGTATAGAGGCGACTCTCGCACAGCGTATATCAGCGGCTACAACACCGCAGGCGACACGATGCTGGTGCGTGCGGCCTCAACGAGCGGCTACCTTTCTTGCCATGTGCTGCCCGACACCATTGAGCCTGGTGGCATATTCATCGTGTCGGTTTACTGCTCTTCGGCGGGTGCGCCCCTCTGGGGCTTCAACACCCAGCCGGTGAAACTTCAGGCGCAGCCCTTAAAGGGCGGAAGCGTGAGCGAGGGCGAGTTCGGCGTGATGCTGCAAGTGAAGGAGAACTTCTCGAAAATGAGCGAGAAGCAGCGGCGTAACGCCCCAGTTATAGCGGTCTCGACCGGCAAGGTGGACTTTGAGACGTGCGCACCCAACGACCCTGTGCAGCGCACCTTCACCATCACTAACCGGGGCAAAGACAAACTGCTGATTCGGCGGCTATTTGTACCTGACGGAGAGGGCATCACTGCGGTTGCCGACAAAGACGTGCTGAAGAAGGGACAGACGGCCACCGTAACTATAACCCTCGATGCCCCCGCGCGCCACGACAGCGTGGTGAACACGAGGCTCACTATCATAGCCAACGACCCCTACACTCCACAGACGCAGGTGAGGGTAGTGGGCATAGTGAAGTGAGTATTTCTGTCGGGAATTAAAATATTGACATTTTTTGATTTAAAACAAAACAATAACAATATATACAATTTTATGGAAGATTTTCAAGATTTTCAAGGGATGCAGGACCACGATGAGCACCATCGCCCGATGCAGCATCCTGAGAACGATAAGCAATATGCAGGCCTGCAGGTGAACGCCGGCATAGAAATGCCACCGATGGTCAACCCCTACATGAAGAAGCGCAAGAAGCGTCCGCAGCTCACGGCAGCCGACTATGTGGAGGGCATTCGCAAAGGTAACCTGTCTGTGCTTGGCCAGGCCGTGACACTGGTGGAGAGTCTGATTCCGGAGCATCAGGCCGTGGCGCAGGAGGTGATAGAGAAGTGCCTTCCATACACCGGGCACAGCAAGCGCATCGGCATCACCGGCGTGCCGGGCGCGGGCAAGAGTACCTCAATAGATGTGTTCGGACTGCATGTGCTTGAAAAAGACCCTGCCAATAAATTAGCGGTGCTGGCTATTGACCCCAGTAGTGAGCGCTCAAAAGGCTCTATCCTTGGCGACAAGACCCGTATGGAGAAACTGTCGGTTCACCCTAAAGCGTTTATTCGCCCTTCACCCTCGGCTGGATCACTCGGCGGTGTGGCGCGCAAGACCCGCGAGACGATTGTGCTTTGCGAGGCTGCTGGCTATAACAACATCTTTGTCGAGACCGTAGGTGTGGGGCAGAGCGAAACCGCCGTGCACTCGATGGTGGACTTCTTCTTGCTGATTCAGCTTGCCGGCACTGGCGATGAGCTGCAAGGCATCAAACGTGGCATCATGGAAATGGCCGACGGTATCTGCATCAACAAATGCGACGGCGACAATGTGGACCGCGCCAACCTTGCCGCCACTCAGTTTCGCAGCGCGCTCCAGCTCTATCCTGTGCCGCCAAGTGGCGTGACACCTGAAGTGGTGACCTACTCAGGCTACTATGGGTATAATGTGGACAAGGTGTGGAAGATGATCGACGCCTATTTCGACGCTGTGCGCAAGAGTGGCTATTTCGAGGAAAAACGCCGGCAGCAAGAGAAATACTGGATGTATGAAACTATCAACGAGCACTTAAAGAGCCATTTCTACAACAATCCCGAAATTGATCGTCTGCTCAACATTAAACAGCAAATGGTGCTCGACAACAAGCAATCGTCGTTTATCGCCGCTGCCGATGTGCTGAAATTCTATTTCGACTCTTTGACCAACAACAATCAGTAAAAATGGTAATTCGATATGAAAAAGTTTGCTAAAATTTTAGTGGCAGCCGTAGTGGCGCTGCTGGTGGGCAGCTGCTCCATCACCCGTGAAGTGGAGAAGAATGCCTCACCCATAGCTTTCACTGAAGTGGACAATTATTTTGTGAATAATAACGCCACCCCGTCCAAACTTGTGCGTAAAGTGATCAATACCGAAAGTGAGTTCCGTGCCATTTTCGGCGAGGCCACTACAATGGGCGCTAACGGCCAGCCTACGCTAATCAACTTCAAGCGCCAGTTTGTGCTGGCAGTAGTAGCTCCCGTGACCGATACCCAGACGCAGATGTATCCACTGAGTGTGCTGCAAAACGGCAACGCCATCATATTCAACTACAAGGTGGACAAGGGCAGCAAGATGAGCTACTCTATCTGCCCGTTTGTGGCTGTGGTCATCGACCGCCCGGCAAGCGATGCGTCCTATGAAATCTATTGGAATGAAAAATAGCCCTATATCTGCATGATGAAGAAGCAATACACCTACGATTATCCACATCCTGCCGTCACGGCCGACTGCATCGCGCTCTCGCCTGAAGGCGGTGAGATGCATGTGCTGCTGGTGCAGCGCAGGAATGAGCCACACAAGGGAATGTGGGCGTTCCCGGGCGGATTTATGGAAATAGATGAAGATGCCGCAGCCGCAGCACGGCGTGAACTGCGCGAGGAGACTGGCGTGACAGCTGGCCAGATGATGCAATTGGGCGCCTACACGCGCCCCGACCGTGACCCGCGTGAGCGTGTCATCTCTATAGCTTATGTGGCGTATTTCGACAAACGGCCGGAGGTCACGGCTGGCGACGACGCTGCCAAGGCGGAGTGGTTCTCGATGAAGGATCTGCCAGAGTTGGCTTTCGACCATGCCGAGATGCTTCGTGATGTGCAGGAGCTTATCAATCCCACATAGGGCGACGGCGCATCCGTCACGATAACATAATTAATCCCACGCACAAATGAGCTTGTATGATAAAGCTCAAGGTGCGTGGGATTGCTGTTCTTTTTCCGATAGTGTGCGGTGGCAATATATCTCATCCTGTCAGTTTAGCGACAGGATGACTTCACCACATGGGGGCGTTATAACTTTTCGTTGGGATTGGCGGTGAGGCGTGGCAGCACGTAGGTGGTGTGGTCGGCGGTCACAGTCACTTCCTCGGTTTGCTCCTCGTAGCCATAGGCCTTGTATTTGAGCGTGTATTTGCCGGGCTTGAGATCGAAAAACGTGAAAATGCCGTTCCACTCCTGGTCGGTGCTGTAGGCCTTGATGTTCACGCCACGGGAGTCGTAGAGGCGCACCATGCAGCAGTTGATAGGTTTCCACTGGTCGATGCTGCCCTCGCGGTAGGTGTAGAGCGGGTGCTGCATCTTCTCGGTGGCTGACTTCACCGCGCCGGCTATGTAGCCCACCTTCTCAGGCTTGCCGCCAAAGTAGGCGCGTATGCCACGGTAGTAGCGCAGCCCTTCCAGTCGGCAGTAGTCGCGGTTGAGCAGACGCTGGCGCTCGGGGTCGTAGGTGTGGAATGAGCCTTCCACCAAGAATCCCGGGGCGCGGAACTTTAGCACAGCGTAGTAGCCGTTCACGCCTATGCGGTTGGGCTTTCCTGGGGGTGTGCCGCCCATCCAGCTAATGTCGCCCACCACAGCGGGCTTGTCGGGAGCATAATGGCTCCAGACCGACAGCGGGTTGTCGAAAGCGTAAGGCCACATCACGCGCGCCATGGAGTCGCTGTTCTCAGCGTATGGCTTGCCCGTTTCGCCACGGTGGAGCATCACCAGGTAGTTTACGGTGCTGCCGTTCACATGGGCGTTGCTGTGCATCGATAGAAAGTAGTCGGGCTTGATGGAGTCCACCTGGCAGGCGATGCGCTCCAGTCCCACAATTTGCTGCTGCCCGGTGCCGTCGTCAGCGGTTTCCACTTGGTTGAAGCGAGTGTCCACAGCATGTTCGGAAGGCAGGGCGTGGCTCTCCTGGTTCTCATTGAGGATGCCGTCGGTCATCTGGGCCTGCGTCACGTAACCGCTTCGGGTGCGGCTCATGATCACGCGTGCGCCGTCGTGACGGAGGTGTCGAGCAGCTTCCTGCGCCTTCCACAGGTTGGAACGCGTTTCGTAAAAACTCAGCGTGTCCATATACGGGTGATTGATGGTGGCTGTGGGGCGGTCGCCGGTGGTGTAGCCGCCATGGCCGGGGTTGAGGTAGATGGTTTTCCCTTTCAGTCCTTTGGCTTGTGCGCCAAATGCGCATATCAGGACGAGGGCCAAGACTAAGAATTTCTTCATCATAATGGTATGTTGTGTAATTTGAGGAGTTTGTTAATACAGACACAAAGATAGTGATAAATTGCCAAACCCTCAAAACTCCAGAAGTAACATATGTATTATGTGTAGAGTATTTCTTTTGTGCTGTTTCTTTACTTTATTGATAAACCTGTCTGTAAGAGGTGGAAACCTAAACAGTAAGAGGAGCGTATGTTGTGTTTGTTTTTTAATGTAAGATAAGTTTGTTTTTTTTGTTTGCGTTGTTGATATTTTTTGTGGTTTTATTATTTTTGTTTCGATGTTTTTTATATCTTTGCAAGTGAAAAAAATATAAAATATTGTTATGATTGAAATTATCAATATTTCGAAGTTTTCTGTAAAGCTAAAAGCGACTATACAAAAAACAGGACGTCTTGGTTTTACTATGGAGACATCAAATGTGTTGGGTTGTGAAAAAGGAATTGGTATAAGATTCGCAAGGGATACAGAAGATGATTCTGCGTTATATATGATAATTGTTGAACGTGGTGCATCAAATTCCTTTGATGTGCGCAAAGCGGGGGACTATTATTATATTCAGGCTAAACTGCTTTTTGATTCTCTTGCGTATGATTATAAAAATAATACAATTATTTTTGATCTGGTTAGACTACCAAAGCTTGATGCTTCTCTTGATGGTTGTGTTTACAAACTAATTAAAAGAGAAAGGACTAAAAATCTGAGTGGAGAATAAAATAAAAGTCCCACACAAGCGGCAACTTGATATGGGACCAAGTGTTTTCTACCGATTTTACACTTGTAAAAAGGGGCAGATTTTGATTATTTTGCAAAAATAGTAATATTTGGGTAAACCTCCAATTCCCCTAGTGATAAAATCGGACAGTTAACGGCTTTTTAGCCTTTTTAAATGTGAAATCCGTGGAATATGAAGGATTTTAATCTGTTCGGTTTCCCGAGCGAAGTACAAATGAGGACTAAATCTACCTTGCGTAGAAAGTCAAGTGTCAGTGACGAAACACCTATCCAGCACTTTCTTAAATATCGTGTGGGGGCGTTTGGAAGTCACGGGGCCATATGATGTGCCTATTATACATCGCTATAGAGTGTCAAGTTTGCCAAATTCTGTGATTCCTTTTCATGAGGCGATTAGGAGTAAAAACTTCAATTCTATTGTTCATTTTTACTTGAACGACCCTTTGTTTGTTCGAGTCTTTAGACAACCGGAAAAGTATATAGGTATATTGAAGCGTTTTAAACACGTAATTACTCCAGATTTGTCGGAATACACTGATATGCCTTTTTATTTACGATAGGGTGCATCTTGTCTGAATAGAGCGTGGGCTGCTTATTGGCAGAATAATGGAATAGACATCATATTAAATATCACTTGGTCGTTACACGACAGCTATTGTTACAGTTTTGATGGTATTCCTGAAGGGTTGGTAGTAGCAATTAGTAGTTTGGGCGTTAAAAAAAGTAATTTTAGTACAACCATGTGGCTTGATGGTTACAATAGAGCCTTAGATATTATTAAGCCGTCCCAGATTGTTAGATATGGCGAAAGAATTCCTGGCGAACGCGAAGATATCAGCGTTTATTTTGAGAATGAACATCTAAATCGTATGCGAAATGGGAAGCGGAGGTTGTACGAGTAGTAAGGTTTCATACAATATTCCTATAGAGGAGCAGGAAGGAGGAAAATGGGTAGCGGTATCCAAGAAGAATGGCATGTATGTGTATGAAATGACAGATCCAAAGCCAGCGTTAAAGCCGCCAGAACATTCAAAGTTTCCAAATAGAGTTGTCGTTATGTACCATAAGCCAACCGACAAAAGTTATGGCATTAAAAGTGTTACTCATTATGACGCTAATGGAGACCGGGATTTTGAGATTCATACAATAGGCCACAAAGGGATTAAACCGCATTTTCACTTGTGCTCAGAAAAGAATAAGTTTTCAGAACCTTTTGCTATGACAAAAGAAAAGCAAGAATTATTAGATAAAGCTATAAATTTTTAATGATATGGAATTTAATTATGAATATGTCGGGCACGATTTGTTTGGGAATCCCTATAACAAAGAGTTCCCTCCAAACATTGATAAATATGGGACTAAGTATGGAGGGTATAAAAATGCTAATAGAGAGACTCTTTTTTATGATTTTGCTATTGTGCATTATGATATTCAATTTGAGTATGAAAAGGAGAGTTATTACTTGTTGATTGAACCCACACACGCTGCTCGATGTGATGAGAATTTTAATGAAGAATACGAAGTTTTTCCAGATCCCAATACACTTATAAAAGAGTTAGTGATTGGTGACCACAAACTTGTGGAAATTATTGATGATTTGGAAAAAGTGGAGCCAGTTTAACTCTGCGTGTTTATTTCAATCTTTTCTTACGCTTTACCTATGTGATACTGGTAGGGCGTAAATTTTTTTGCTTTTTTTGATTGGATTTTTGTGTTTTTCTGGATTTGGGCTTACCTTTGCTATTGAAGTGCAGTGTGTTGCTCTTTTTGTGTTAATGCTGTACATTCTATATGGGGGTGTACCTTTATGTTTGGAGTCTGTGGGTTTAATAGCTTGATTTAAACAAATAAATACTTATGAAGAAATTGTTTTCCTTATTCTCTAAATTGGGGGGTAAGTGTGAATCATCAGTCGATGTCGAAAAAGACGCACTACGGAAAGAGGCTTGCTGTGAGGATGTGGCGTCTCGCCGCATTACTGGACATGTGACGCACTTACGAAAAAACGAGGTGTTTGTGTTTGGCAGCAATTTGCAGGGTGCGCACGCAGGTGGAGCCGCCCGCACAGCCTACAACCATTTTGGCGCTGTGTGGGGTGAAGGCATGGGTCTGCAAGGGCAGAGCTATGCCATTCCCACGATGCAGGGAGGCGTGGACACCATCAAGCCTTACGTGGACGATTTTATCAAGTTTGCCGCCGACCATCCAGAGCTGTTTTTCTACGTTACGCGCATTGGGTGTGGCATAGCCGGATTCCGCGACAAGGACATTGCGCCACTTTTTGCTTCCTGTGTGGATCTTGAGAATGTGGCGCTTCCACGAGAATTCTGGAAGATTCTTAACAGTGCTAAATAAAACGCTTTACAGTAATTAACTTTTTAACCCTTACATTGACATGATGAAACTAAAAAACGTATTTCCTTTGCTGATGGTGGCTTTACTGGTGCTCAGTGGCTGTGTTTTTGGGAAAGGCAAGTTGGAGAAAATGGTGAAAGAGGCCAATGATGAGTGCCCGCAGACGATAGACGCAGGCATGACCATTACCAGTGTGGCGCTTGATGATGACGTGGTGATATTCAATTGCAGCACCGACGGGCCTTCGTATCAGAATGTGTGCGACAATTTAGTGGAACCTGAATTTAAAAAGCTCTTTCAGAGGGATTTTGCCGGTCAGATCGACAAGGATCTGTTCAGTGAACTTGTCAGCCGCAACGTGGGTGTGAAATTCGTGTTTGAAGCCGCAGATGGGGAGAAAAAGGAGATGAATATCAGCGCAGAGGAGCTGTCAGAAGCCAAGAAGAATCCGTTGAATGGCGATGACCGCCTTGATGTGCTGGTTGAAATCACAAAGAAGAAACTGCCGATTGATGGAGAGAACGGAGTGAAGGTGACAGAAGTCTCGAAGCACAGCCGCATATTGTTCATAACGTCAGATCTCTCAAATTCCGACATTTCCAAAGAGCAGTTGAAACAAAATCTTGCTCATTTAACCGCAGCCAGCATGTTTACAAAGGACGATCTTGAGACAGATCCGTTGATGCTGGAGGCCGTGAAAAGGGGGTATGATGTGGAGTTTGTGTATAAGAGCGACAAGTTTGCCGGCACTGAGCAGCTTCATTTCTCGAATTATTCCCTTAAAAAGGTGCTTGGCAATTATTAATCCGGTGTGGGGGGGAGATATCGCTCACCCGGTGATTTTTTTGTACAGGCAAACATTTGATTGTTAAATAATAAATATGGACGCGGCACGCCGCGCCCATATTTATTATTATTATGCGTGATGTGGTGGCGTTAGAACATGGCGGCCACTCGGCGCACGGCTTCCACAAAGCGGTGCACTTCGTCGAGCGTGTTGTAGATGGCAAACGATGCCCTCACCATTCCTTGCACGCCATAGCGGTTCATCAGTGGCTGTGCGCAATGGTGGCCTGTGCGCACCTCAAAACCGAGTTTGTCGAGCAGCAGTCCCATGTCGTAGCTGTTGATGTCGCCCACCAGGAATGAAATGACGGCGGCTTTATTCTGCGCTGTGCCGAATATGCGCATGCCGTCGATGCTGAGCATCTCTCGCGTGGCTTCCTCCACAAGCTGGCGCTCATGGGCGGCAATGCTTTCGATGCCCAGGCTGCCAATATAGTCGAGAGCCGCGCCAAATGCCGCGATGCCCACATAGTCGGGTGTGCCCGCCTCAAACTTGAATGGGAGGTCGGCATAGGTGGTGCGCTCGAAGCTGACGGTGCTGATCATCTCGCCGCCGCCTTGATATGGCGACATGGAGGCAAGGCGGAATTTCTTGCCATAGAGCACGCCCACGCCTGTGGGGCCATACATCTTGTGTGCCGAGAATGCGTAGAAATCGCAGTCGAGGTCGCGCACGTCAATGGCAATGTGCGGAGCGGCCTGTGCGCCATCAACCAGCACTGGCACTCCATGCCGGTGCGCAATGGCAATCATCTCTTTCACAGGGTTGATCGTGCCCAGCACATTCGACACATGGGCCAATGCCACAAATCGGGTCTGGTCGGTGAATAGGTCGGCATACTCCTCCAGGTTCACCTCGCCGGCATCGCTAATGGGCACCACGCGTATGCGTATGCGCTTTTCCTTGCCGATGAGCTGCCAAGGCACGATGTTGCTGTGGTGTTCCATGGTGGTGAGGATAATTTCGTCGCCGTTGCACAGGCGGTCGCCATAGGTGGCCGCCACCAGGTTGATAGCCTCTGTGGTGCCTCTGGTAAACACGATTTCCTCAACTGACGAGGCATTGATGAATGCGCGCACTTTCTCGCGGGTGGCCTCCACCATATCGGTGGCCTCTCCCGAAAGCGTGTGCACGCCACGGTGCACATTGGCGCGGTGGTGGTAATACATGTCGTCGATGGCTTCCACCACACATTTAGGAGCCTGCGAGGTGGCCGCATTGTCGAAGTACACCATTTGGTGGCCATCGATCTGGCGCTGAAGAATGGGGTAGTCTGCTCTGATTGTATTGATTTTCGATTCGTCGAACATATATATTATTTATAGTAGTTTTTTTGTAAGGTGGGTGCTTTTTTATGTGTTTTTAATTTTGCTGCCGGCAGTTTGACGCAGAGCATTCGCCACAGGTGGCGAGCTGACCACGAAATCGCTTCTCCACGAGGTGGTGCAGACGGTCTTTCAGCGCAGGAAGGCGCACTGCGTCGATCACATCGCTCATGAAAGCCTGCATCAGCAGCTGGCGCGCCTCCGCCTCGCTGATGCCGCGAGAGCGCATGTAGAACAGCGCCTCCTCGTCAAGCTGTCCGGTGGCAGAGCCGTGTGAGCAGTTCACGTCGTCGGTGTAGATTTCGAGTTGTGGCTTGCTGTACATCTTGGCGCTTGCAGACGCCACAAGATTGCGGTTGCCCTGGTATGCCACAGTGCGGGGGCAATTTTCCTTCACGAGGATTTTGCCGGCGAATGCGCCAATGGCGTGGTCGGCCAGCACGTATTTAAACATTTCGTTGCTCACGCAGCGTGGCGCGTTGTGGCTGATGAAGGTGTGGTTGTCGATATGCTGTGCGGCAGATGCCACTGTCATGCCGAGAAGGTGTGTCTCGGCGTGCTCGCCGTTGATTTCCACATAATAGTCGTTGCGCGTGAGCCCGTTGAGCAGCGTGATACCGTCAATCAGCACATTGGAGCCTTCCTCTTGGCTGACGAACACCGACGACACGCGGTGTGTGCCGGCGCCTGTTTCTTCCAAGTCGTAGTAGTCGAACATTGCGCCCTTCTTCGCCACGATCTCCACCACTTGGCTCGACAGGTAGGCGTGCTCGGTGTCTTGTGTGTGGTCGCACACCAGCAGTTTGGCTTGTGCGCCTTCTTCGAGCACCACTAAGATGCGGCGCAACGCCATCACAGGGGCGGCAGCGTTGAAAATGTTCACCAGTTGGATAGGCTTTTCCACCACCACGCCTTTCGGCACATAGATGAGCATGCCGTCTTGTGCGAGCAGGGTGTTGAGTGCCACCTCTGGCTTCTGGATGTTGGCGAGCGTGCCGAGATGCTGCGAGAGCACTTCGGGGTGCGAGGCCTGTGCCTGTGCGAAACTCTCCACCACCAGGCCATGTTGAGTGTTGCGCGCTGCGGTGCGGCTTTCTGCAAAAATGTCGTTGAAGAAGAAGTAGAGGCACGTGCTCATGTTGGGCACATCGCACCGAAACGATGCGGTCACGTCGGGTGCGAATGGCACACGATTGATGTTCACCCCATAGTCGGGCGCAAACACCTTCTCCAAGTCGGTGGCCTCATAGTCGTCTTGCCCTTTTCGGGGCAAGGAAGCTCCGTCGAGGGCGGCGAGCGCACTGGCGCGCAGTGCATTCATTGCCTCTGGCGCATGGCTGTGGATGGCTTCGGAGTGCTGCCGGTAGAGGTCGATGTATTGTGTGAGTGAATTTGCCATAGTGTGTTACTCTCCTTTTTTGTCCACTTGTTCCTTAATCCAGTCGTAGCCTTTTTCCTCAAGCTCCATCACCAGCTCAGGGCCGGCGCTCATCACGATGCGCCCCTTGTAGAGCACATGCACAAAATCGGGCTTGATATAGTCGAGCAGGCGCTGGTAGTGGGTGATGACGATGGTGGCATTGTTGGCGGTTTTCAGCGTGTTCACGCCTTCAGCCACAATGCGCAGCGCATCAATGTCGAGGCCGCTGTCGGTCTCGTCGAGAATGCTCAGCTTAGGCTCCAGCATAGCCATCTGGAAAATTTCGTTGCGCTTCTTCTCACCGCCAGAGAATCCTTCGTTCACGGCGCGTGAGGCCAGTTTGCCGTCGAGCTGCACCACGGCGCGCTTCTCACGCATCAGCTTCAGGAAGTCGCTGGCGCCAAGCGGCTCCTGGCCGTAGTATTTGCGTTTTTCATTAATGGCGGCGCGCATGAAGTTCACCATCGACACCCCCGGGATTTCCACCGGGTACTGGAAACTGAGAAACAGCCCTTCGTGGGCGCGGTCTTCTGGCGACATGGCTAGCAGGTCCTTGCCGTTGAACTGCACCTCGCCACCAGTCACGGTGTAGGCTGGATTGCCGGTGAGCACCGCGCTGAGCGTGCTTTTGCCAGAGCCGTTAGGCCCCATGATGGCATGAACTTCACCCGGCTTCACCGTGAGGTTGATGCCTTTTAAAATCTCCTTGCCTTCGATAGAAGCGCGTAAGTTTTTTATGTTAAGCATATTGCACATTTGTTATGTGTGATGATTGTTTCTGATTTTTATTATTTTTTTTGGCGAGGTTTCTTGAGGCTCAATAGGCATAATATGCATAATAGGCTCAATAGGTAACCCTCTAACTTCTAATTTCTAACATCCTATCCCACGCTGCCTTCGAGCGATATGCTGAGGAGCTTTTGTGCCTCCACTGCAAATTCCATAGGCAGCTTTGCCATCACCTCCTTGGCGTAGCCGTTCACGATAAGTCCCACGGCATCCTCGGTGCTGATGCCACGCTGGTTGCAGTAGAAAATCTGCTCCTCGTTAATTTTGCTGGTGGTGGCCTCGTGCTCCACTACTGAAGAGTCGTTGCCCACCTCAATCACGGGGAATGTGTGCGCTCCGCTTGTGGGCGTGAGCAGCAGGCTGTCGCACTGGGTGTAGTTGCGGCAGCCGGTGGCCTTCGGCGCTATTTTCACCATGCCGCGGTAGCTGTTTTGGCTAAAGCCTGCGGATATGCCTTTCGACACGATGGTGCTGCGGCTGTTCTTGCCCAAGTGAATCATCTTGGTGCCGGTGTCGGCTTCTTGTCGGTTGCGCGTGAGCGCCACCGAGTAGAACTCGCCCACGGAATTGTCGCCTGCAAGGATGCAGCTGGGATATTTCCATGTGATGGCCGAGCCAGTCTCCACTTGCGTCCACGACAGCTTGCTGTGGTCGCCACGGCAGAGTCCGCGCTTAGTCACGAGGTTGTAGATGCCGCCACGGCCGTCCTTGTCGCCCGGATACCAGTTCTGAACGGTGCTGTACTTCACTTCGGCGCGCTCCTCCACCACGATTTCCACGATGGCTGCATGGAGTTGGTTCTCGTCGCGCTGTGGCGCGGTGCAGCCTTCGAGGTAGGATACGTAGCTGTCGTCGTCGGCCACAATCAGCGTGCGCTCAAACTGCCCGGTCTGCGCGGCGTTGATGCGGAAGTATGAGGAAAGCTCCATGGGGCAGCGCACCCCTTTGGGAATGTAAACGAACGAGCCGTCGCTGAACACCGCTGAGTTGAGCGCCGCATAGAAATTATCGGTGTAGGGTACCACTGTGCCCATGTATTTTTTCACCAGGTCGGGATAGTCTTTCACCGCCTCGCTGATGGAGCAGAATATCACGCCCAGCTCAGCGAGCTTCTCGCGGTAGGTGGTGTGCACGCTCACACTGTCCATGATGGCGTCCACCGCCATGCCCGACAGGCGCAACTGCTCTTCAAGGGGGATACCGAGCTTGTCGAAGGTTTTTTTCACTTCGGGGTCGATTTCCTTTTGCTTATTGTGGCGGCGGGGGGCCGCGTAATAGCTGATGTCCTGAAAGTCGATGTCGGGAATGTGCACATGCCCCCACTTGGGCTGTGGCAGGGTGAGCCAGTGGCGGAACGCCTTCAGGCGGAAGTTGAGCAGCCATTCCGGCTCGCCTTTCAGCTTGGAGATGTTGCGCACCACATCCTCGTTCAGCCCCTTGGGGATGACGGAGGTCTCCACATCGGTCACGAAGCCATATTTATATTCCTCGCCAGCAGCCTCGCTGATGATTTTCTTTTCTTCGTCTTTCTTATTTCCTTGAACTGGATTCATTATTGCTGTATCATTGTGGCGCTCAGATGCTTTGTGGCAAGCTGGCTCCACATTTCTAATTTCAAAGTGTTTAGCCTACAAAATTACACATTTTTTTTGAGATTAGCAGTATCTGTGCAGTCAACTGCGCTTCTTGTGTGTGGCTTTTGTGGCACGGAGGAATTTTTTTGTAATTTTGGGATATGATACAGAAAAATGAACATTCGCTTTTCCGCTTGCTTGAGTGGCCTCGCGGTGCTGGAAATGTGGTGGCGTTCAATACGCTGCGCGGAATGCCATCCGCTACCGACCCTTACAGTGAGCTTAACCTTTGCCACTACACGGGCGATGCCCCAGCGCATGTGAGGGCCGGGCGTGAGGCGCTGTGCGTGGCATTGCATATCGACGCCGACCATCTGGTGATGCCCCGCCAGACCCACACTTGTAATGTGGCGGTGGTGGACGAGGCGCTGATGGCGCTGTCGGCTGAGCAGCGCATGGCGCGCTTGCAGGATGTGGACGCGCTGGTCACTCGGCTCAAGGGAGTGTGTATAGGCGTGAACACTGCCGACTGTGTGAACATTTCGATTGCCGACCCTGTGGCGGGCATCGTAGGTGTGGCACATGCCGGGTGGCGTGGCACCGTTGGCCGAATTGCCGCCCACACCGTTGAGGCAATGGTGAGCCTTGGCGCCGACCCCTCGCGCTTGCAGGCGGTGATGGGCGCCAGCATTTGCCAAAGCTGTTTCGAGGTGGGCGACGAGGTGCTCCTCCAGTTTGTGGCGCAGGGGTTTAGCGCCGAGTCCATCTGCAAGCGCAACCCGTCCACTGGCAAGGCGCATATCCATCTCCAGGAAGCCAACCGCCTTGTGCTGCTGGAGGCTGGGCTTCGGAGCGAAAACATTGTGTGGAACGGTGAGTGTAGCCGGTGTCTGCATCAGCGCTATTTCTCCGCCCGGCGGCTTGGCATCAGCTCAGGGCGCACCTTCACTGGTGTGATCATGCGCAAGTGATACTAATTTGCTGCATGGAGAATGCTCCACGCGGTGCTCTCGGATCTCTCAGAAAATATGAAGGCTGTGGGAGCGTATATACAAGGCTGCAGACCTTTGTGGTGTGGAGTGTCCTTGCTGTTGTGTGGCGCTCGGAGATAATGGAGATAATAATGTGACAAAATTGAAGCGCCCTCGGGGATTTTTAAAAATATCCTGAGGGCGCTTCTCTAACAATTATAGGTATGAAAAAATAGATTCTATTCAGACTTCATCTTATAGAATGAGCGGTACACGAAGTAGAGGGCGATAATCACAAATGCCACACCGAAGTAGGGTGCGATGGCGCGGAAACTCTCGCTGATGGCGATTTCCATGGCCAGCACGCCAAACAATGTGGTGAATTTGATGATTGGGTTGAGCGCCACGGAGCTGGTGTCCTTGTAGGGGTCGCCCACGGTGTCGCCCACCACGGTGGCATCGTGCAGTTCGGTGCCTTTAGCCTGGAGGTCAACCTCCACAATCTTCTTGGCGTTGTCCCATGCACCGCCGGCGTCGGCCATAAACACAGCCTGGAACAAGCCGAACACTGCGATGGAAATGAGGTAGCTCACGAAGAGGCATACTGCCGCGTTACCACCTATGCTTGCAGGCGACGACAGGCACGCGAAGCCTAATGCGAAGCAGAAGATGCTGATGAAGATGTTGAGCATACCTTTCTGGGCATACTTGGTGCAGATGTTCACCACTTCTTGGCTCTTGGCGATGTCGGCCTTTTTGGGCGCGTTGCTGTCGAGCTTGATATTACCTTTGATAAACTCTACTGCACGGTGTGCGCCGGTGGTCACGGCTTGCATTGAGGAGCCGGTGAACCAGAAAATCACGCAGCCTCCGAGTATGAAGCCGAGCATTGAGTATGGGTTCAGGAGATTGAGGGTGTCGGTGGGGTTGATGTTCAGCGTTTTCTGAATCATCAGAATCAACGAGAAAATCATGGTGGTGGCACCAGCCACAGCCGTGCCGATGAGCACAGGCTTTGCGGTGGCCTTAAAGGTGTTGCCCGCGCCGTCGTTGGCCTCGAGGTAGTACTTAGCCTTTTCAAAGTCGGGGGTGAAGCCAAACTCGCTTTCGATTTCTTTCTTAGCCTTTTCCTTGTCGTCTTCAATGAGCGAAAGCTCATACACCGACTGCGCATTGTCGGTAACGGGTCCATAGCTGTCCACTGCGATGGTCACGGGGCCCATGCCGAGCATACCGAATGCCACGAGGCCGAATGCGAATATAGAGGCATACTCGCCCATGATGTTACCCATACTGAAGGCATTGGAGGCGAAGTAGGCGATGAGCATCAGCAGGAAGAACACGAAACCCGTCCAGAAGCTGCCGAAGTTGCCGCTCACCAGACCAGACAGGATGTTGAGCGAGGCTCCGCCCTGGCGCGATGTGTTCACCACTTCGTTCACGTGGGCAGAAGTAGGCGAGGTGTAGAGCTTGGTGAATTCCGGAATCAGCGCAGCGCCGAGTGTGCCGCAGCTGATGATGGACGCAAGGCCTATCCAGTAGCCTTCGCCCAGCCCTTGAAGCAGCCAGTAGCTTGCGCCGAAGGTGGCGATGATGGAGAGAATGGAAGTGATCCACACCAGTGAGGTGAGGGGCTTCTCGAAGTTGATGTCGTCGGCATTGCTGTAACGCGCCTTCGACACTAAATTGTTGATAAAGTAAGAGATGACAGAGGTGACCACGCCAAGAATGCGCATCACGAATATCCACACAAGCAGGTCGATTTGATACACAGGTGGCACAGCCAAGAGAATGAACGACACGAGCGCCACGCCTGTCACACCGTAGGTTTCAAAGCCATCGGCGGTGGGGCCAATGCTGTCGCCGGCGTTGTCGCCAGTGCAGTCGGCGATTACGCCAGGGTTGCGGGGGTCGTCTTCCCCAATCTTGAACACCACCTTCATCAGGTCGCTGCCAATGTCGGCAATCTTGGTGAAGATGCCGCCTGCGATACGCAGCGCGCTCGCTCCGAGCGACTCACCGATGGCGAAGCCGATGAAGCAGCTGCCGGCGAGGTCGCCAGGCATAAACATCAGAATCACGAGCATCAGCACCAGCTCCACGCAAATGAGCAGAATGCCTATGCTCATTCCGGCGGTGAGCGGAATGTTGAGCAACTGCAGTGGCTGGCGGCGCAGCGACGCGAATGCCATGCGGGCATTGGCGTAGGTGTTCATGCGCACACCATACCATGCCACGGCGTAAGAGCCGAGCACGCCAATCACGGTCCATGCGAGAATCAGGAGCACCGATCCCCATTCCATGTGGGAGAGCACTTTAAAATAAAGGAGCACTGCCAGTCCGATAAAGGCAAAAAGAATGGCAAGGAATCGGCCCTGCTGTTTGAGGTAGGTAGAGCAAGTCTTAAAGATTACGTTACCAATCTCAAGCATCGAGCTGTGGGCCTTGAGCTTGCGCACTTTCATAAATTGCCAAAAACCGAATAGCATACCTAACACGATCACCAGAAAACCCCAGTAGAGAATGCTTGCTTTCTCGCTGAACTGCTCTGGCATCTTTAAGTCGGCTTCGCTTGCGAATGATGCAAGTGGAAGCAGGAGCGCACTTAAAGTGGCAAAGGTTTTTTTCATTTTCTTATTTTTTTTGGTTAATAATAATATACTTGGTTTTTTGCTGTTTGTTTTTGCTTCTTGCGTTGTTCTTTGGAATAACTCCTCGTAAAAGTGGCATAAAGGTATATACTTTAGCCCTAATAACAAAATTTAATACACAAAAACTTTCAAAATAGAACACGTTTTTTTCAAAACGCAACTTTTTGTCGGTTTTTGGGTTCGTTTCTTTAATTGTAGGCACGCAATTCGTGCCTTTTCGCAGTGCGCCGGTGGCGAGTTTGGAGGGGGTTGCCCAAGCCGTGGATAATGGACATGAATGGGGTAGTATTTTATGTGAAGTGTAAATAAAGGTTAATTGACTTTAGATGTTGAGATATGAAGCCTTTGGGTGTGAAATATGCTCGTCGCGGGCACGCTCTCCTTTTCTACATCCAGTAGTAGCACAGGCCGTTGTCGCTGTTGTCGGAGATGAAGTAGTGGCCCGTGTAGGAGACTTTGATGCAGCGTGGAAGGAATGAGAGCTTTTTCAGCACGTCGGCCACGCTGCTGGCGATGCTGTTGAAATACACGCCTCGCTCGCAGCACATCACACAGCCACCGTGAGCCGTGAATGAGGCACTCTTGATGTCGCCATATTTGGCTCTGGCTTTGTTAACCAAGTCCTCAAATTCCTTTGAGCACACTGTGGTGCCGTCGTCGCAGGCGATGATGTAGTGCGAGAAGTCGTCAAGCGCCACGGTGCAAACCTTCTTGCCGGCATTGTCGAGTGCATGCAGCTGGTCGTAGATGCTTTGATCGGCCATTGCGCGCCAGTAGCGTGTGCCGTTTCGGTCGTGCACCACGCACCAGTATTTGCCGTAGTCGCTGATGGTGATGTCGATAAATCTGCCTTTCTGCGTATTTATTTCATCAATCGTGCTCACCATTTCCTTTGGAAGCCCTTGGTAGCAGTAGCCGTTGTTTCCCCTGATTACCACACCGGCGCCAGAGGCCGAGAATGCCGCCAGGCGGCCACTGTTCTCTTTTTTGATGTCGCCGGTCACCACGCTTAGATAGTGGTGGTTTTGCGGATTATATTTATTGATCTTTCCGTAGCAGCGGTTCTGGTTCATAAAGCCTTCGTAGCCCTTGTATTGGGCTTTCATCATGTCGAGCTGAAGCTGCTCGTTGGGGGTGAGGGTGCCGTATGATTGGTAGCCTCCGCTATATGAGCTTGACGAAGATGACGACGAGCTGCGCGAACTTGACCCGCTCCTTGTGTTGCTTCGCGTCTGTCCGGAGCCGCCACAGTCGGGGCAGGGGTCGGTGTGTGTCACGCCCGATGGCACCATCTGGTGGCAGATGGGGCATTGGCGCTTGCTGTTGTTGTGTCCGTAGGTGCCCGTGCCGTATTGGAAATACACGATACCCTTGCCATGGCATCGGTAGCAAGTGCCGGCTTTGACAGGCGCACTGCCTATCACTGTCATTACTAAAAGGAGGGTGGCTGTGCGAATAATATGTTGTGCTCTATGCATTTTTTGGGGGGTGGTTAGTGTAAGTGCAATTATTTGCACGCCATAAAGTTACAACAAATTTTCATACAAGTCAGCTAATGCTGTCATTTTTTTTGTGGGGTGAAGTTTCACTTGCCCAGTAGCGCCCACATGGGTTTTCGTTGCGTCCATACGTCGGCGGTGTGGCGTATAGGGCAGAGGGAATTGGCGTACTCAAGAATCTCCAGCACGTTGGCTATGTTGTAGGAAGTCTCGTCGGGCGTGTCGTTGTCGGCAATGCTGTTGAAGTGCGATCCGAGAATCACCCAGTCGCCCTTGTCGATAGCCTCCTTGATGCGCTGCTTCATCTGCGTTTTGGTGAGGTAGCCCCTTGAGAGCGACTCGAATGATAGCCGCTTGAGGCTGTGGCGGTCGTTGTCGGAACGGTGGTTGATGAGATTGTAGGTGGCGGCCACGGCGCAGTCGAAAAGTTTGCGCACCACAGGGTAGTTGTCGGGAAACTCGGCAGAGTTGCCGGGCCACACGAGTATCGACGGCGCGTTGAGGCCGTAGAGCTTGAAGGCCTTTATGCAGTCGAGTGCCGAGGCCTCGATTTTGCTGGCGTCGTGTGGGTGCTGCGCGTCGCGGTCGTACCAGCCTTCTGCATGGTTGGGGTGATAGAGAAACGCAAACCCCTCGCTTTGCCACTGCCTGCAAATGCTCACCATGCCTGCCGGAATCCAAGAGTCGGATGGCGAGGCAAATGGACGGAGCGCCAAGTCGCCGTAGATGCCTTTCTCTGTGCAGAATTTGTGGAGCTTTTGATACACGGGCGTGAGGTTGCCATTCTTGTCGAATGCGGCGAAGTCATCGTCAATCCAACTGATGGCAGGCGTGTTGTACTTGGCGTAAATTTCTTCTTCAGTGAGGTGCGTGTTAAGAATGATACTGATCACTTCCGACACATCGGAGGCATCGACCACGCCATCACCATTGACATCGCCACGAAGGCTTTGGGCAAGTCCCATGGTGGCCGACGCCAGCAGCAAAGCAAGAGTGCATAAGAATTTCATAACGATTAGTGTTTTAAATATTTCATAAATTTATAATCAACGATGCTCATGTGAACTGTGGATGTGTAGCCATAATGGCACTGTTGCCGATATGGGTGCACGGCTAATGCCCACTGCGCACACTTTGTTTGCGGGGGATAAATGGCTTTATTGCAGGTTGGGGAATTCACGATTGTTTTGTAATTTTGTGTCGAAACATTAATTAAACGACACTGTGATGAAGAAGATTTTGCTGTTGCTCTTGTTGGCAACCTCGGTTTTGGTACACGCCAAGGGTAAATACGGAATAGAGATGCCCGCTTCGCTCCGGGCTGGCGACAAGGTGGCTATACTCTCGCCTGGCAGCACGCCCAGCGACTCGTCGGTGATTAAGGCGATGGAGGTGCTCAAGGGGTGGGGACTGGTGCCCGTGAGAGGGAAATATGTGACCACCCGCTATCATGGATGGGCTGGAACCGCCGCCGAGCGCGAGGCCGACTTGCTGTGGGCGCTGCGCGACAGGAGCATCAAGGCCATCATTTGCTCCCGCGGCGGATACGGTTCGGCACAGATATTATATAATGTGCCGCTCGACACGCTCAAGAAGTATAACAAGTGGCTGGTGGGTTACAGCGACATCACCGCGCTGCACTGTGCCATGGTGCGCGCTGGCCACATGAGTGTGCACGGCAGTATGTGCGGACGGCTGGCGAAAACTGGGGGCACCGACGAGTACAGCGTGCGCTTGCGCCGTCTGCTTTTTGGCGAGGCTATGCCCGATGTGGAGGCTCCTGCCAATGCCTACAACCGTGTGGGCAAGGCGAAAGGCGTGCTCATTGGCGGCAATTTGAGCGTGTTCACCGGCGTGAGCGGATCGAAGGACTTCGATTTCCTTGATCGCGACTTTGTGAAAGATAAAGATGTGGTGCTTTTCTTCGAGGATGTGAGCGAGAGCGCTAACCGCGTGGCGAGTATGCTCTTCCAGATGAAGCTCAAAGGCACGCTCGACCATGTGAAAGGCATCATAGTGGGCAGGTTCACGGAGGTGACTGGGCTTTCTGGCTACGACAGCATGGACCAGATGCTGCACGAGTTTCTCGGCCAGTACAATATCCCCGTCTGCTACGACTTCC
>ERZ808278.195-NODE-195-length-50324-cov-4.548648_pt1 | contig 50324 bp, 27 predicted proteins | sample MGYA00521239_ERZ808278 | MGnify/ENA primary metagenome ERZ808278 (study PRJEB31516, sample SAMN03275600) | gut metagenome | biome: mammalia-associated habitat; material: feces | host: Papio cynocephalus | place: Kenya | collected 2012-07-17 ... | reverse complement strand
CTCCTGATAAAAACAAAAGACTGCCCAACAACTTTGCATTGTTAGACAGCCTCTTCTGTTTGTATGGTTCTATTATCCCTTTCGGGCAATAGGTTTAGCGGACTACGGCACCGTTGGCGTTGTAGAGTTTGCCGCCACGGATGATGTAGAGATTACCGTCGATGATGACTTTCTCGATGGTGTTAGCATCAATATGGATGTCCTCTACTGCATTGTAGATTTCAGCCCAAGCCTCTACTACATCCTGCTCAGCCCAGGTACGATTGCCGCGCTCGGAGCCGTCAGCGTTCTTCTCTACATACTTCCAGTCAGGACCGCAAGTGTATTTGTACTCGTCTGTCTTGGCAGCATTGTCAAGCGTGATGGTGTAGTGGGTAGCGTCCACCATTTCCATCTCTACGAACTGCGTCCATGAGTCGGTCATAGCACCTACGATGTAGCACATATTCGTTCCGGCAGGCACAGTTACGTTGTAGGTAACAGGCTCAAACTCAATGTAGATAGCAACATCTTCCATCTTATTATCTGCCTTGTAAGCAGAGAAGATAGGATTGCCCTTGTTCTCGTTGAAACGGATAGTATTGCGTTCCGATTCGGGGTCATGGCATACGATACCCGCCGCACCGTTCTCGGCAATCGTAATATCCCAACCTGTGAGTGATGTACGCTCCTTATCAACTCTCAGATAGTTGGAACCAGCAGTGGTGGCAGTGATATAGCCGCCATCAATTGCGAACGAGAATACCGAGTCTTTCTCCAATGTGATGACCGTAGCCTCAGCGGGTACGTTGTCAATCACGCCGTCTTCATTAGGAGTGACAGCCACAGAACCGAAATTGTTGGTGCGTGCTTCCGCCATCGTGATAGAGTCGCCGTTGACGATAAGCATCTTCTTGCCGGCAATGAGTTGCTCTGCCGAAGTAGCTTTCTTGTAGAGAACAGCCTTGACGGTGAGCGTGCAAGTAGCAGTATGGTTGCCGTCTTTGGTAGTAGCGGTGATAGTAGCCTCACCTGCGCTGACAGCCTGTACAAGACCGTTTTGGTCCACGATAGCAACAGCCGAGTCAGATGTACTCCACTCTACGTCTTGAACGGTAGCATAAGCAGGAGTGATAGTAGCCGTGAGTTGGAGTTTGTCGCCAGCCTTAACGGTCTCTGCCGTCTTGTCAAGGACAATGCTCTCAACAGGCACATTCTTGTACACCTTGTAAACAGCGGCACCCTTAGGAGAAGAGAATACATTCAAATAGTATGCATACTCATTTATCTTTTCAGCCTTAGCAAAAATACCACAAGAATTACCCGAGGCATCTTGCTTGTTGTCAATAACATATTGAACGGTTTCTCCATTCTTATCTGCCACAAAACGATGAGTCGTCACATTGCGGATAGAGAACTCTGAACTATGGGCCTTACCACCATTATTTCCGACTTTATAGGCCCAAACATTCTCGCCCCCGATATTCATAACGGCACCTCCCACATCATTGAGAACGATATTCTTCGCATCATGAGGAACAAGTATTCCGTCAACCATATGCTCAAATGAACCGCGTTGGCTTGCAATACACTCTGTTTCTGTTCCATAAATAATTTGGGCTTGTCCTTGTGAACTATGAGTAAATGTTCCCTTTATGGTATCTTTCTTCACAAATTCACCTTTGGATATCTTCACATATTGAGGTCCCTTGTTTTGAGCATAGAAGAATACTAATCCACCTTCTTCAGAGAACACATCTCCAAAGGCAGTGATATGGTCACAACGACCACCCATAGAAGCAAAGTCTATCTTTGTCATCTTGGTTTCGCCATTCTTCACAATATAAACACAAGTATCTGCGCTCGGGAAGTTTGCATTTACGATAATGTTTCCTGCGTCATCAATAGCAATACCTGTACCCAGATTAGCACCTTCTGCCATAGGAATAGCAGCGTCAGCATCTTCACCTGCTTGAGAGAACACACGAATCTTGTTTTGTTTCTTATCTGTTAGATAGAATTTGCCATTCCAACCCATACCATTACGTACATCACCAATGTTTGCCACAGTAGAAGGAATAGCAACCTCCCAAAGTTTCTCTACAACGATGTCATCAAGAGGCTCAGGAACGGTAACCACGCAAGTAGCAGTGTAGCCACCATCCTCAGTAGTAACAGTAATAGTAGCAGTACCTATAGTATCAGCCTTAACAAGACCGTTCTCGTCCACAGAAGCCGCCTTGCTATCGGAAGTCCAATTAACTTTCTTGTTGGTAGCATCTTCAGGAGCGATGGTAGCAGTGAGTTGAAGCGTCTTGCCCATATCCAAAGTAACCTTTGTTTGGTCAAGCGTAACACCTGTGACAGCACCCGGGGCTGCAGTGATGTTGTAAACAACAGAAGCCTCCAATTTGCTTTCGTCAGATACCACCTTAATCGTTGCTTTACCGGGAGCCATAGGTGTCACCAGACCATTTTGGTCAACAACCAATACGTTCTCGTCGGAAGAAGACCAAACAACTTTCTTATTAACTGCCGTTTCCGGAGTGTAGATAACCGTCAGTTGGTCAGTTGCAGGCATTTGCAACTCTACTGTATCTTTCTTGTCAAGAGCAATACCGAGAAGTGCTTTATCTGTAGCCTCAAATTTAGCATATACAGAACCATTCGTCTTAACAGGAACTACTTTCACCTCGTCTCCAGAGAAATCTTCGCTCCAATACCAGCCCTTGAACTCGTAGTTTTTGCGATACATAACAGGCAGAGTGTAGTCCTCTACAATGGTGTCCGGCATTACAAAATCATAGCCCCAGAATTTCTTCCATTCTTGGTCCTTTGCATCCACACCACAATCCTTATAGTCTGCGGACACCGGCCAACTAGCACGTACCAAGTTGGTGAAAAACGCATTCACATTGTAACGTGCATAACTTGCATTGGTACTCGGAAGAACCAAGTCTTTACCATCTGCACCTACTTTTTGGCGAGCGCAAATAGAGTCACAGTATTCAAGCAACCAGCCCCATTTAACACTCATCGGATTGAGGGTCTTTGCTCCATCAACCACCATACTATCTGCGAAGAAAGTGAGGTCTAACTTGCCACCTTTAGAGGGCATACCTTCTGTAACAGCAGTAAACGTACTCAATACACCCCAATCGGTTTCTACTCCATAGAATGTGTTGTAATCTGCATTGAGTTCTGCATACATCATATCCTTGTTACCAGCAAACAACGGGTTAGGATATGCAAATGGAGCAACAAATGTTACATTGTAGATAGCACGCTCCCACTTTGCTGTAAGAGTCATATCCGCATCCACATGTTCAATCTTTGTATCGCCATTGTACCAACCCAAGAAATTGTATTCCAGCATGTACGGAGTAGGTAGTGTTTGGTCAATTGTAACAGTAGCAGGCAACTCCAAATAAGATTTCCACCCCTCTGAATCCACACCACAATCTTTATAGTCTGCGGACACCGGCCAACTAGCACGTACCAAGTTGGTGAAGAACGCATTGATGTTGTAGCGCATATAACTTGCATTGCTGCTCGGAGCAACAAGGTCTTTACCATCTGCACCTACCTTTTGAGAAGCACAAGTCGCATCACAATAGTCAAGCAACCAACCCCACTTATTCTTCATTGCAGGGTCAGCAAAGAATGTAAGGTCAAATTTTCCTGCCTTAGAGGGCATACCTTCTGTAACGGCGGTAAATGTGCTTACCTTGCCCCAATCAGCAGTCCAACCATAAAAGGCGTTCACGTCTGCATTGAGTGCACTATACAAAGCGTCCTTGTCTAAGCCTTTCAGCAAAGAAGAAACACCGCCATTGAGGTCCCAAGTAACCTTGTACTGAATAGCCTCGTATTTAGCAGTAAGAGCAGTGTCTGCAGAGATAGCCTCCACTTTGTTCTCACCATTGAACCAACCAAGGAATGTATAACCTTTTTTAATAGGTGTAGGCAATATATAGGAAGCAGCAACTTCTTCGGGATAGTTGTATGTATATTTCCAAGCCGCCATCCATTTATCTGTAGCATCTACACCACAATCCTTATAATCTGCGGACACCGGCCAACTAGCACGTACCAAGTTGGTGAAGAACGCATTGATGTTGTAGCGCATATAACTTGCATTGCTGCTCGGAGCAACAAGGTCTTTACCATCTGCACCTACCTTTTGAGAAGCACAAGTCGCATCACAATAGTCAAGCAACCAACCCCACTTATTCTTCATTGCAGGGTCAGCAAAGAATGTAAGGTCAAATTTTCCTGCCTTAGAGGGCATACCTTCTGTAACGGCGGTAAATGTGCTTACCTTGCCCCAATCAGCAGTCCAACCATAAAAGGCGTTCACGTCTGCATTGAGTGCACTATACAACTCATCTTTGTCGTTAGCACACATCGGGTTAGCACAACCACCATCAAGATTCCACGTGACCTTGAAGGTCTGCGCGGAGAGCGTCATTGTTGCCAAAGCGACAACAAGGAGACTAAAGATTTTCTTCATAATGTTTGTTTTTTAAGAGTTAATAGATTATAAGTTTTTTATCGGTTTCGCTTTTGTATCCCTTGCTCATCCCTTGCGTATCCCTTGCTGTTTGACACAAGGAACGGTTGGAGAGAACATGGGGTACTATTGGTTAATAATATGTTTCTTTCCGTTTTGGATATACACCTGACGGGGTTGCTTCGCGGTGGCAGGACGCCCCAAGAGGTCGTAGGTTGCCGCATTAGCAGAATCGGTTTGTGGGGCATCATCCACTGCGGTGTTTTGTCCCTTGACAATAGCGAGACGGTCGAGGAAGATTTCGCCTGTGTTGCAAAGGATTGGCTGCACGGAGGTACGTACGATACTCAACCCAGTGAACTGGAAGTCCACACCCACGGGGAGGTCGGTTTGGCTCAAATCAAGCGTGACAGTCTTCCAACCTATGAAGTCGAGGTTGCAGAGTTTGTAGGTATGGATATCGCCCGCAGTGGAGAACTCGGCATAGACATCGTTCATGGTAAAATCACCATAGATATCTATGACCAATTTGTCGCGCGAAGTGAATATATGCGTAAGGTCAAGCGGCTTGAGGAATAGTTGCGCATCGGGTTCGTCGGGGTCAAACGTATAGATAATATCGTTGGAACCTGTACCCTCGGTGCGTTTGGTAGAACCACCGGTGCGAATCGTCTTGTCTTGGAGTGCCGTCGTCTTATCAGGCTCTACGGAGAAGGCTACATCATCGAGGGACATGATGAGTTCACCCTCCTTGTCCGCTACGGCTCCGCTACCGGTAGTGAAATTCAAGACAAAGGGAGTGGAGAGTATGATATTGTCGGTATCCTTGACAGTAGGTTCGACTACCACTTTGTATTGCGTATTGGGCTGCAACTCGGTGGTAACATCAATTTTCACAGAGCCATAGGGAGCATCCACGGTGTTCTTCTTGAAGTTGCGGGAAGCAGGTACAAAGACAACACTGCTATCGTTGGCAATGGAGAAAAGTTTGTAATTAGATGCCGAGTGCAGTTTCTCATCGAAGAGCATGAAGATAGACGGCTTGAGGTCTATGCCCGTTTCGCCCTCTGCGGGATAGGTCTGCATGACGCTCAGGCAAGGACGGTTCTTGGTGCGGAAACGGAAAGTGAAGTCCTCGGCAAGGGTGTTGGGGTAGTTGGTATCGGGGTGTGCCGCCGTCTTGACAAGGGTAACGGTGTACTCAGTGTCGGGCGCATAGACAGTCTTGGGGGTAAAACGGAGGGTGCGCTGCGAGTTCTCGAAAGTGAGGGTCCCCTCAACAGCGGGCGAGATAGAGAATGCCTTGCGAGTAGGCTCTTCCCACATATCCCAATTGAAATTGAGGATGATAGGTTCAGCCACGTTGACACTGTCGGTAATGGCAACGTTGGGGCTGTAGGAAGTGACCTCGGGACGTGTCTCACGGCGCATCTGGAGCATCATGTCCTGGTAAACGATGGTGTTCGCCACGACGGTGATGGTGGTGTCCATAGTGTAGTAGTGGTCCACATCGGCATGGAGGGTATATTCGCCCGGCTCCAAATCCCAGAAGAAGAACACACCATTGTAGAGGGTGTCGGTGGTATAAGAAGCAATTTTCTTACCATCCTTGAGCAAGTCAACCGTAGCACGGTCGATGGGCAGGAGTTCGTCGCGCGAGTTACGAATCTTGGTGATAGCGGGGAAGAGCATCTTGTTGAATGCATCGCGCACTTGACCGCCGATAGCACCCGTGGGCATACCTGTATGGCAGAAATACTCGAGGAAGACCTTGCGGAAATAGAAAGACTCCTTGTACTTGTAGTCCATATTCATGAGACGATAGGTCTCGGGGTGGTAGTCATGCATACAGCCCTCGGAGATAACACCCGGTACGCGGAGACCGCGGAGGACACCATAACCGTTGCTCCAGCCCATGGCGGTGCGGGCGAAAGTCTTGTCACCGGCGATACGAGGCACAGAAGATGTCCAAGTAGTGATGCCGTTCTCACAGAAATAGTTGCCTATAAGGGTAGATATTTCGCGGCTCTCATCGGAACAGGGAGTGGGTGTAGGATACGTCTGCTGCGTGTCATCAAGGTCGATACCAGCATAGAGCATGAGGACATAGTTGGACGGTCCGCCCGCATTGGAGTGGATGGAGAGCATATAGTCGGAGTTCCATGCATTGGCTTCCTCTACGATAGCCGAGAGTTCGCGGTCGTCAATCTCGCGGTTGAGCACACGCGACATCTTGGTTTGGAAGCCGAGTTCACGAAGCATGGTATCAAGTTTGAGACCTTTGTGGAGGTTGGAAGTACTCTCATAGAAACCAAGGGTATCACCCTGTGCAAAAGGATAGATAACTATATTGCGGTCGTCGCTGGTGTATCCGCCGTGCCCCGGATTGATGTAGATACGGAAATCGGAAGGCTTGGCATCGGTTGCCGCGCGACGACGCTGCGCAGCAAACATCTTGGAGCGTGAGTCGCGTAGTGTCTTGAGCGCAGGTGCTTGACGGCGAACGGGTTGCTCGGTGAGGTTGAGTTGGAGCATACGGATGTCACCATCAAGGGTGTTGTATGCTATGCGTCCTGAGACTGCGTCCACTGCGGGGTACATACCGAACTCTGCGGGGTCGGTGAGTGTTTGGCGTATGGTGCCATCTATGGAGGCAATGACGATAGACGATGCCGTATATTGGTGGCTGTCGGAGCAGTCGTTCATACCTACGATGTAGTCGTTGCCATACCATACGGGGGCATCCAAGCCCTTACCGAAGTTGATAATCTCACGCCCGCGTAGGTCGCAGACAGCGGTACCACGCATGGTATTGAACAGGATATACTGCTTGTTAGGCGAAAGCGATGCCCAGATATAGTTGACATCGGTGCCGTGAGGTGTGAGGACGGTCTTGACACCGTTGCGGTAGAGGTTGAGGGTAAGGTCCTCGTTGTCCACGCGCAGGGCTTCACCAGAGATGACAGCATCGTAGCCTGCGTTCTCCTCGGAGAAACAGGTGATGGTTTGGTCGTCTGCAAAACGGGGATAGTAGCCCTTGCCAAGTGAGGTATTGCTGACAACACGGATGTCGGCATTAGCAAAGATACAGAGAGCCGTGCAGGCAAAAAGAGTAAAGATACGTTTCATAGTATGACTTAATTTACTTTGGTTCCTAAGATATTGTATATTTGTCCGTTGCGGATGACATAGAGTTGCCCGTCTTGTATGAACTTGGTGGTTTTGACATTCCTATGTGCAGTAGTATTCTCCACCGCAGATTCCGATGCACCATTGTAGGTGAGGTAGATGCCATCAACAGGAATGTTGTATTTTTTCTTCTCCGCATCGGCATTGAGATAGAATGTAATGAACTCAACAGTTACAGGGTAAATAGAGAGGTCTTTCTTCACACCGAACAGGCTATCCAACGGGATATTGATGGTCATAGGTGTGTCAGGAGCAATGTTCTCAACGGAGTAGATGGTGTTGCGACTTGCATTGTTGGCACGCAGACCGACAGACACCGACTTGATAAGGTCGCCCTGCGGTGTGAAGCAGAAACGGAAATCATTAGGCGCGGAGAAGAGAGGTTGTCCGGAGGCAAGACGTATGTTGGCATTGCGCCCCGCCGTATAATCCATAGAGAGAACAGCCTTGCCTTCTGCATCCGGTGTTATGGCAGCGTTCCACTTTGTATTGGACGCTTTCAATGTCCAACGCGAGGAGTAACCCTGCACAAAGTCGTCAAAATGCAAGGGGTTTGCGGCAGGTATTGCTACACGAACCGCAAGAGTGTCTATATGTCCGTCGAGAGTACCATAGACCTCGGTAATGCCGTCTCTGAGGCCATTGAGGATGCCATCTTCCGTGATAGCGGCTATAGTCGGGTCTGCCACCGCCCATGTAAGCGCAGACGGCTGAATAAGGATATCGTTCTTGCCTATGGTGGAGATAACTTCCACAGGATAGTCGGAGTGGTCGTAGATTACGGCGGTGTCAAGTCGCATGCGGATGTCTGTATTGGGGACTATGCGGATACGAACCACACCCGAGGCATTGCCCTGCTGCATACGCAATTCACCCTCACCCAAGCAGACAAAAGCACTATCGCTATTGATGTAGCCCACTGCAGGGTCGCATGAGAGTGTAACACCCTGTACATCGGGATTGAGAAGCACACCATACTTGTTGTAGCCCAGCACTTTGGGCTTGTGTACACCATACTTAGGAAGTCGCAGTTCTGTAGAATAGCCTTGCAGGAGCGATATGGTATTGTCCACTTCGGGCAGGTTTGCTACGGCGAACATACCATTGGCAACGGCACGCTCTGTAGATTCGCAACCTGCATTCATAAGTCCGACATTGTTGAGCCAAAGGTGGCTGCTACCTCCGCCGTCCCAGTTGAGAGCCTTGTAGGCACCAAAGTAATGCATGATACCGCCAAGTGCTTGCGTGTTGCAGCCAATAGAGAGATGACGTCCGTCCACCACACAGAAGATGATGGTATCGCCTGTTACAGACTGCCCGAAGGCTGTACGCGGGTGCAGTTCGTTCCAGAAATTGGATTCTACCACTTTCCCGTTGTCCACAATGAGGGCGTAGTTGTCACCCGCTATACACTGGCTGATGTTCTGCTTAACGCCATCAATCTTAAACGTGAGTTTGACAGTAAGTGTATCACCTATATTGACGGCATTGAGGTGCTCTGCCATGGTGCCATGTGCAGAGAGCACTGTCTGCCCATCGGGAATCGTCATATTACCTTTGTCTTGCTCTTTGGCAAGTACTACAGCGTGTACGGTACAGTTGGTATGCCAAGCGTCTCCCTCGGCGAGAGCGAGAAGGAGTTCCGTGCCATATTCGTTGGTATTGGTAGAGGGACCATGGTGGCGGTTGAACAGAACCAATTGGTCATCGCCTCTGTTGTAATTGATATGGTGCAACTTCATCGTGTCTGTGCCATAGATGACTTGTCCCGAAAATGCGCCTACACTGCCTATAGCACCACGCATCTGCTCGTTGATAGCACCCAGACGACGGTCTCCACGGTTGTCAGGGACACGGGCAAACTCATTGTTGATAATAGCAAAGCCAATAGGCAGTCCTACATCGCCTTTGGTGGAGAAGAAATCGCCATTGGTTCCGCCAAAGAAGATACGCTTGTCGGACTCCTTGTTTTTGCGGGCACCCATAGCGGATACCGCCTCGGTACCCACGAGTTTGTCGCCGCCCATGACCTCTTCGAATGATATATAGGGGTTGTTGGCATCCACTTTCATAAGGAAAGCGTCCAAGCGTCCGCCACCGTCACTGACACGGTGCATACGGACTGAGATGTACTGACTGCCAGGACCACATTGGAAAGTCTCCAACGTATCTATGGTATGGGGCACGCCGCTCAACGTGATAGTGGATTGTGCACACAGAAGAGCGGGGATAAACAGCAGAGAGAATGCAATGAGTAGATTTTTCTTCATACGTATCAATACTTTATAATACTATTAACTTCTTCTACAGGGCGTCCCAATATATCAAACCATCTATTGCCTTTACGAATAAGGATGCCCCCAGCGGTACACACCTTGCAGACATCTGTCATAGCAGTATCCGCCGAGACAGGAACTACACCTGAAGGCAATGGTGCCACCTCTCCGAAATGGAGATACCAACCATCAATGGGAATACGATACTGCTGCTTGGCAGCATCTTTGCTGAAAGCAAACGTAGCGAACTCAAGACGGACGGGATAGATGGCCTGGTCGTTGTCGCGCCACTCTTGTTCGGAAGCAAGGGCATCTGCGCGAAAGATGCTGTCGAGATCAACCACCAAACGGTTGATTAGCCCTGCTTGCAGGTCTGTGGTGCTATGAAGCAAGGTCTTGGTGCTGCCATTGGCACGGACACCAATAGTAACCGATTGGATTAAGTTATCTTGCGGCGTGAAGCGGAGTTCGAGATAGTCGGGGTCAGAGTAGATGAGCCGGTCGGCAAGGAACTTGATGTTTGCCTGTCGTCCACCCGTATAGTTCAACGATAGGATTTGCGCATCCATAGTGTCCACCATCTGCGCTTTCCACGCAGAGGAAGAAGGCTTGAGGGTCATATCCTGCATGCCAAGCACCCAATGACAGGGTTTGGCGTCCACGTTCTGCACATGTACAAGGATGGTGTCGGCGAACTCACCGAGTTGCCCAACCACAGCGGTGTAGCCATTTACAAGCCCCGTAAGGATACCCCGCTCGGAGACTACCGCAACAGCGGGGTCAGCCACCGTCCATGTGAGGGCTTCCGGTTGGAGTGTAATGGAGTTGTTTCCGATGATACCGTCCACCTCAATGGGGTACTGCGTCTCGTCGGAGACAAGAACTGAGTCAAGACGAACAGCAATAGGAGCGTCTGCCACCATAGTGATATGCAACGTTGTGCGGATATTGCCCAACGAGGCTACAAGGTCACCAGAGCCTTGGCAGACAAAACGCCCTTCGGCATCAATGTATCCGACAGCGGGGTCACATGAAAGGGTAACACCCTGTTGGTCAGTGTTGAGGAGCATATCGTATTGGTTGTAGCCCAAGAAACGAGGGCGCAACATACCATATCGGGGCATAGATACAGAGGGTTCGTAGACCGCTATCTTGGCAACCACCTCATCATCAGGGGCACTGCTGACAGCAAATATACCTTGGGACTCGGCACGCTCGTGTCCGTCGGAGGGGACATTCATCACTCCGTGCGAGGCCAGGTACATAGTACTGGAGCCACCGCCCTCCATATTCATGGCATTGTAGGCACCAAAGAACTGCATGATTTCCGCCAATTCGCCCGTAGTGGCACCGATGGACTTGCCACGCCCATCAACCACACAATGTATGATAGTATCACCCGTAACGGAGAATCCGAGTCCCGTTCGGGGATGACGTTCGTCCCAGTTGTTGTCCACTACGCCATTGACCAGCATGAAGGTGCGGTCCTGCCCGCCAAGGGCAGCCTTGAAGTCGGCATAGGTGCCATTGATAGAAGTGGCTATCCGCAGGCGTATTTGCTGTCCCTCGGTGAGGGCTTTGAGATGCTGCTGCATATCGTCACGGGCAGAGAGGACGAAGCAACCGTCCTCGATATGCATATTGCCTTTGGCTGATTCGATACGCACCACTTCGGCTTGAAGGGTGGTATTGGTACCCCAAGCGGAGCCAGGGAGGATACGGCATAGCACCTCGGTACCACTATTGTCGGTGTGAGTGCAAGTGCCGTTGTAGGAGTTATACAGGACCAGTTCGTTCTCATAGCGAATGTCATTGACATGTGAGCAACGGACTGAGTTGTTGTCAGTTTCAAGCCAGACATCGGTGAAGAAATCGTGTCCGTAGTAGAGGCTATCGTTTTGGTCAATAGCGCACATAGCCAAGGTGGCACGCCCGTTCTGGGGCGTGATGGCAATAGTGTTTTCGGTAACGAAGGCACCTTCGGGTACGCCAGGTCGGTCGGTGGACCACCAGTCGCCATTGGTACCGGCAAAATAACGTTGCCCCGCTTGGGACTTACGCTGCGCCATGTGGGAGGGTTCTTCTCCCTTCTCAATAGAGTCGTTGGCAAGGACGGTATGGACAGACACATAGGGATTGCGCCGGTCCACTTGGAGGATATAAACGTCGCGTCTGCTGCCTCCGCCGTCACTCAGGAAGAGACGCACTTGGGTATAGTAAGTACCCGGACCCACCATATAGCGGGTCAGGGTATCTACGGTATAAGCACTACCACCCAACGTTACCTCCGCCCTTAGGGATAAGGGCAGAAGTAACAGGGTGAGGGTGAATAGATGCAGTATTCGCTTCATTGTTTCAAGTTTTGTACATCGGTTAATCTATGGTGAGGGTATCGGTATGCTCACGGGAACAACCCGTTAATAACCCGATAACAACCCGTTAATAACCCGATAAAGACTCGATAACGTAACGAACTAAAATTGGTTTATTTCACTACGCTACCCATAACGGAATAGCGAACGCCATTGCGGATGATATAGAGTTGTCCGTCAATCATCTGCTTGTCGGCACCAACAGTCTCAACTTTGGTGTTCTCAACGCCCGTGCCAGCCTTGGCTGTGAAGGTGTAAACGCCGTAGCCGTTGTTGTTGGTGTAAACGCACAACTTGGCGGTGTGTTCGTCCACGATTTGCACATACGGCACAGCGGTACGCACATCGTTGCTGACACCACCCATACCGTCGTAGGGGAACTCCCACATCTGGGTCATTTCGTTGAAGGTACGGTTCCCGTCTTTACACTTGTAGAGAACGAATGTAGAAGCAGGGTCTCCTGCGGTATTGTTTCCTGCGATGAGAAGGAAGTATTCGCCATCCAACTCGAACTCAGCCAAACCGTTATGACCGGTAGCACGCGCCTTGCCGTTGCGGTTGGTAACCAATCCCTTGCAAATCTCATCTTCCATATCGAAGAAGTCAAGTGCCTCACCGTCCGTATTGAAGAGGATAGGATAGTTGTTGAAGCCATCCACATAGAACATATCGTTCTCAATCGGGAAGATTTGAGGAGCATAACTGAAATTGTAGCCACCCTCTGTAGGAATCCACTCGTGCTTACCATCCCACTTACCATCTTTGATTTGCCAGTAGTACACATCCGAAGTGGAAGCACTGGCAGCCATGACAGTAGCGTCCTTGGTAACATCACCATAGACGCCAAACGCATCAAAACGGATAGTGGCGTTCGTAGAATAATCATCGTTGAGTGTGGTGTCGTTGATGAGGAGGTAGCCCTTGCCATTGTCAATGTCGTCCATTACCCAAACTTGGTACTCGCCTTTGGCACTTGTGATGAGGTTGGCAGCCAATACGTGATCTGCGTTGTCCTTCTTGAGGTCATTGGCAGGACCGAAGACGAAGTCGCGACCTGCGATTCCACGTGCGCGGAACAGATAATCAGCGGCAGGAATAGCATCGAACATATCGCCATCAGCCACATTGACTTTCTTGAAGTTAACATAAGAAGGTTGGTTAGCATCGCGGTTCGGGAAGTACAAGAAGCCATTGTGGAGAACTACAGCACGGCTACCCGAGGCGATGTCGTTAGGTTTGTTGGAGTTGAAGTTGTCCTCTTGTACCGAGAACATCCAATCGTTAACGAGTGTGTACTCACCACCATTGGTGTTCAATGTCTCGTACTCGTGTTTGTCGCGGCCTGCAGGAGCAGAAGGGGTTACATTCTTCATAAAGGCGCGGATACGGAGGCCACTCAAAGAGTCGGTGCCAGCCACATAGGGAGCCATACGCTCTACCACACCAGTGACATCCGTTTTGCGGCGGATAGTGAACGTATTTTGGTCAACAGGCAATTTGAAAGTAGGAATCGTATCGAAGTCGTCACGGAAGAGCGGGTCGCCATCTGCAGAATAACCGGCAACACGCTTACCCTCCAATTTGATGAGCATGCCTACATAGTCGGGCAAGAAACGAACTTGGTCTGCCACGATAGGCACAATAGCAGAAGCAGCCTCTTGCGACTCAATCTCGGTAACAGTAAGTACAGGAGCACCATTCTCGGTTCCTTTGGTTCCCTTGACAACATACAGGGTGTTCTCCGCTAACTTGGTATCAGCGGGGAAAATGACACGCATACCGGCGGTAGCGTCTTGAAGATACGCCTCTACGCCATCGAAGAACGTGATAGTAGCCTTGATTTTGGTAGAAGTTCCGTCAGTCATAGCACTAACCTCTGCGATAGTAGGAATGTACTCTACCCATTTTGCATAGAGAGTACCTGTAGTATTGGCATCAATTTTCAGGACTTTATTACCTTTGAAGTCCTTGTCCGCATACCAGCCATCAAAAGTCCATTTAACGATAGCCCCCGTGGCTTCGTCGGTGGTTTCTTTGTAAGGTGCTTGGAGGATATACTCGCCCTCTACCTTGGTGGGGTTGGCAAAGCCGTGTCTCCAATAGGCTTGGAAATAGTCGATATTGCCATACGCCTCGTAGTTAGCCGAAACAGGCCAAGAAGTGCGTTGGGTATTCATAAAGAATGCTTGCAGGTTATAGCGTAAGAAAGCACCATTACCTTCTTTCAACAGACCTGCTTCCACTTTCTGAAGTGTACATACATATTGCATATAATCTGCCAACCATTGGAATTTGTCTAAGGTCGTTGCTTCATTGAAAAACTCCAGGAATTTTGGGGTCAACACAGTTCCATCGGTAGCAGTAGGAAGTCCCTCGTTGACAGCCTTACAGGAGTCAATTGGAGTCCATGTGTAATGTGCTGCATCCTCTTTGATATCTGCATACTTATTCCACATTTGGTTCATTGTCTCATAAATGTCTTGCTTATTTTGCCAACCGTCATCGTTGGTCCAACCTCCGTTGAGTTCATACTCCACGTCAGCAAATGACATTGCAGCCACCAAGACAGCCGCCATCATTGTACAAAGTCTTTTCATAAGTTGTTTGTTTTTAATTGGTTAAATTTATTGTTGGTATATTAGTTTGCCATTTTGGATATAGATATGTCCCGATTGCGGTTCTCCTACCAATCGCCCTTGCAGGTCGTAGCATGGTGAAGAGGAGAGGTCGATATGCACCTCGTCCACTCCAGTACCCGGCTCATAGTTGAAAGAAACGACATCGCTGTAGTCTGTCCATGTGTTGTCGATGCGGATAGTAGCCACACGCAGGTACCATGTGCCTTGGGTGAGACCGCCGATGCGGCATTGATAGTTGCCCATATCCACCGATTTGACTTTCTTGCCGCGGTTAGGGAAAGACGAGGAGTTTGCCCACTCAAGACGGAAACCGTTGTTGGGTGTATTGCTCCACGATACCAGTACCGAGTCGCCTTGCTCTGTGGAGTTCGCCTCCGGAGTAAGCACAGCAGGCGGCACCATAACGACCTCCTCAGTAGTGAAGAGATTCGGGGTGGAGGTTACATCAATATATCCCGTGAGAATACGCACACGCACATAGTAGTTGGCTCCGTAAGTAAGGATATCCTCAGGGATGGAGACTTGGGTGTCATACGTGGTAGCAGAGAAGACAATTTCCTTGTCAGCAAAAGTAGCGGCAGAGGCTATCTGTACGTGGTATTCCGCTCCCTCTATGGCATTGTCCCAACGGATAGTGGGCGTAACAGGGACTCCCGACTCGCCATCTTGCGGATATACTACAGAGAACAGCCGTCCGCGGAAAGAACGCACCTCAGAATAAACGGAAGGGCTATTGGGCACCATAGCGCGTACACGCCAATAGCAGGTGGAATGTCCGTCTATCTCCTGAACGGATTGCGTAAGGAAAGCATTGGTGTCTGTGGGGACGGTAGCGATGAGGCGAGTGAATGCCTCATCATACGCCACCTCAACCTGATAGCCCATAGCGTCCGGTATTGCCTCCCACGACAGGTAGTTGGGGAGGAGAATACTATCTCCATCGGCGGGCGATAGTAGTTTCGGGGCTACTGCATTCTGCACGTCCTCACCCAAGAAACGCGGGGCATACTCGTTGCCATAACGGTCGATGACCGTGACACACACTGCATAGTCGGAGGTGATAGAATCTGCCAACGTGAACGAATTGCCATAGGTCATACCTTGGTAATAGAGCGATGTGGTGAGGGCTTTGGTGTCGTGTCGCTTGTTCAGCGGCATGGCATAGATACCGAAACGCTGCCCTTCGGTGGCATATTGCCAAGAGAGGGTTTGTCCCTCGCGAGAGAGGTCTGAGACCAAGCCTTGTACCTCAGCAGGCAAGAACCATGTAAGGTTAGGCACAATGGCTTTGCGAGTGTAGGCATCACGTACCACGCTCTTGATAAAACCCGTTACAGCAATTTTATTGGTGGACCAGAACACACTGCCAGGGGCGTTCTCTTTGGCAGAAGCGTGGTCAAGGAGTATCTGATTGACTATCTCGCCGGCATAGAAATTGGTATTGTGGCTCTCGGCAGCGATGCGCTCACGCTCAGAAATACCCGCAGGCATTGTCTTGGTAGGAGACAGGGCTGTAAGCGACTGGCTGATATAGCAATGACGTCCGAACTTGTTGGCAACCACGTACCACCATGGGGCAATCTTGGAATAGTCGTTAGCAGAGCCGATGGTCCAATAGACTTGCGGTGTGATGTAGTCGAGGCTATGCTCCACATACCACTGAACGGGTTCGGCATATATTTGGTTGTACTGCCAATCGCTGCCTGCGGGACAAGGTGTGATGCCATACTTGTCTGCCACTGCCTTGTTGGAAGCCGCTACACCGGCAGGACCAATGCCAAAACGACACCAAGGCTTGCGTGCCTTGATAGCCGCATTGACCTCTGCCACCATAAGGTTGACTTGTGCACGACGCCAGTCAGCACGCGAGAGGGAGTCGGGGTTGTAGAGGGCATAGAGACGGTCGTCGTACTCGTCCTTCATGCCATCCTGATAAAAATAGTCGTCGAAGACTATGCCGTCCACATCGTAGTTGTCGATGATGTCGCATACCACATCCACGATACGCTTGCGCACAGTAGGTTCGCCAGGGTTGAGAATGGTGATGCCGCCACAATTGATGAGCCAATCGGGGTGCGTGACCGAGTAGTCGGTGGGTAGGGTGCCGTAGTTATCCTCCGAAGTGGCATAACGATACGGGTTGAGCCACGCATGCACCTCGATACCCCGCGCGTGTGCTTCGTCGATGAGATACTGCAAGGGGTCGTAGGTAGGTTCCTGTCCGCGGGTGCCCGTGAGGTACTGCGACCATGGCTCGTACTTGGACCGATACATAGCATCGCTCATACCACGCACTTGGAAGAAGCAGGCGTTGATATTGCACTTCTCGTAGTTGTTGAGAATAGTGCGCATCTCCACCTTTTGGCTTTTGACATCCTCTTCGGTGGTACCGCGATGGTTGGGCCAGTCTATAGCCCATACGGTACTGAGCCAAGCACCACGAAAGTCGCGCTTGGGCGAAGGCGTAGCAGCCCACGAAGAGACCACTACACTCGCCAGTACAAGGATTAATATGAATCTATTCGATTTCAATGTATTCTATATTGGTTGATTAGAACAACTGTGTAGGCTGCTGGTTGATAGCGACACCGTAGATGTCTGTCCCCTGTGTGTCGGCGATAAGGCTCAACGTCTTGGAAGCCGCGTCGTAGCGATACAATCCACTTTGCGTCTTATCGGCTGCACGATATGCGAAATAGACATCTCCCGTAGCCTCATCCACAGCCATCTGGCATATACCGATATATTCGCCATCGGAACCTTCGCCTTTGCCTTTTTCCACAATCGGTGTGATAGCGATGTCGCCCAACTGATAAGGAGCCAAGTCGGAAGCAGAAGCCAACGACTTCATAAAGTCGGCATCTATCACCTTCTCGTAAGGCAACCCATACACGCCTGCCGCCATATCGTAGAGCGAGAAGTAGAACATTTTGCGTTGTGCATCGTACACAAATGCTTTCGTATAGAAAGAAGTGAGTATGCTACCTGCCGTAGGTGCAGTGGCTTTCTCGTAAGAGTTCGCATCTGGCAGAATGTCGGCATCCACAAAACGCCAGATACCGTTTCCATTGAATGTTTTTGCCCAATACCAAGTGCCTTCCACCTTGCCGAAGCAGCCCGTGATAGCACCATAGGAAAGTCCACGGCTGTAGTAGCCAAGTTGCGCGTTCTGTACGAAATACGGGTAAGCATCCTTGCTCCATACCTGATTACGCGTGGAGAGAGGTATGGAGAAGATACCCGTGTTGCGGTCAGAATAGTAAAGTTTACCACCATCAATGCACCCATAGAACGGGTCTTGGAAAGCAGGACCACCCACGTTGCTGATGACAGTGGAAAAAGTAGATGCGTCCGCTGCCATGACTGTGATTTGCCCATCGCCCAATACGCCATTCTCGTCGTTGACATAGTTGAACTGCTTGCCGGCATCCAGGATATACAGAGATGACTCTGCAAACAAGAGGTTGAACGGATGTTCTCCCGAAGCCACCCCCATATTGTAGGGTTCCGCCCCTGTAACGGAGGTCAGTTTACGTGCCATGATGTTGCCCTCCTTGACGGCATAATACAATGTGGGAGCGGGGTCTTTGAGAGCCACCTGCACATTGCGTGTTACGAGGTCCAATGCCCGTCCACCAAGCAGAACCTGCAGTTTGATGGGTTGAGACCCTGACTTGGTGAACCGTATCTTGCCGGGGTCTTGTCCCTCGAAGACAGAGAGTTCCTGTCCTGCCTCGTCTTTCACACCGGGGAATGTCCACTGATATACAGCCTCCAAATTGTCGGGGTTCGGCAACTCGACATCGAAACTGATATACGAACTATCCACAACACAAACAGAGTCGGTCTGTACGATACGCACAATAGGACGTATGTCCGCAATCTCAATAGGATTGGTCTTCTTACCGCCATTAGCTGTAGCAGTAACCGTGAAGTTGCCTGCCACAGGGAACTTGCATACCAGCGTATCCACTCCTGTGAAAGAGCGACCGTCGCTGATTTGCCAATCGCAATCGGTGGTAAGTGCTACCGTGGGGTAGAAACGCACCGTGCAACCTGCATAGTAGTCCAGATTGTAAACCGTATCGTTGATGACCTCATAGGCAAAGTTGATAGCCCCTTCGGGGAGTGTCTCCTCTTTGATGATGTGGTCTTTGCACCCTGCCAAGAAGAGCGGCAGGATTGCCATTATTGCTATCGATATACGTTTCATATTCTCGGTTTCGTATTAGTTGAGTTTTATTTCTTTGTACAATGCAAATCCATAAGTGCCTTGGTCATCGTAACAACGCAGGGTAGCCTTGAGTGAATACTGCTTTTTGTAAGAGATGCTCTTCTCGCCTTTGCTGTCAATCAAATCACCAAAGGTGCAAGCCTGATAGAGTGAGTCAACAGCAGCCGGCAATTCATGGTTCTTGAAGAACTTGTCGTAGGTTTGGGTGTTGTCGTTAAAGGCAGAATCGGTATATTGGCTGATGAAGATACGCTCATCTCCCCCCTTGGCGATATATAGAGTCTTGTAGTCCACGTAGGACTTATCCAAATCGGCTTTCAAGATAGTCTCCAAACTATCCTTGAAGTGCTGCATAAAGTTCTCTCCGAAGTAGCGCACTACCAATGTAGAGTCCCACTCTTTGTTCTTCCATTCGGTCTTGCTCTTGGTGTAGGAAGTCGGGAACGTAGCCTTGAACTGGTAAGCACGTTGTTTGGCGTTCCAGTTTGCCTCATCGTGCATATACTTGACCTGTGTGCCACTCTCCGTCATACGTTCGGTGACAGAAGAAGACACTATAGAGTAGGTGGTGCATGTTACCCACGGAGCGGACACTTGTTTGTCTTCCGTCTCGATGGTGTTGTACCACACCTCGCAATAGGAAACAGGTCTATCACCTGTGGTATAATACTGCGCACTAAACGCCACATCGTCGCCGGCAGATACCGTGGTACTGGGTACCTCCCAATACACCTGCGGTGCCATCTTGCCGATAAATACTTGGTCGTCCAACGAGTCGTGCTTGTCGCACGCTGTCATCACGCCCGTTGCTATCATCAGTATTGCTATATACTTACTTGCTTTCATATTCATAGAAATTGCCATAGTCTGTTTTACAATCACATCCACGTTCCTGTACCGGTGCTTGTGATAGCCCCATTCGAGTTGGTGTTACGTTGCCAAACCATACGTTTGCGCAGCCAATCGGGATTCTTGTATGCTCCGATGCGTTCCAACTCTGCTTTGTTGTACTTCTCTTCGGTCTCCGGGTCAGCCGATATACGGTTTACCCACGCATTGGCAGTAAGTTTGCCGCCGACTATGTCCTTGTCTGTCATCCATTGTGCCTCGTAGATATTATAAGGGCGTGTGAGTTCGAACGTCTCGCTGAAATTGTCTTCCTTCACAGTTCCCGTCTTACCTTGATTGTACACGTTGGCGATGTCATAGACATATACATTGTCGTACTGAATGCCGTTGGAGGAACTGCTATAGTTGTAGCGGCGGACATCGCACCATTGCTCCGGTTGCAGATACAAAGCCACATACTTCTGCTGCATCAATGTAGCAATCGTGAAATTATCCGCGGGCATACGTATACGGAAGAAGAAATCTATCAAGCCTGCCTCATTTACCTTGTCGGGGTCGCCCATGTTGCCGTATACGCCATAGCGAGTGAAACTGCGTTCCACTGCCTGCTTGGTGGTGTTGTAAGCCTCGGCTTTATTGTTGCTCCAATACTGCGCCTCAGCCTTGATGAAGAGCAACTCCTCTTCTGTGATGAAAGCAATATAGCCGTCGTCACGTGTGTAAGGATTGGATTTGTAGGTATTCATGACAGAATCCTTGTTGGTCGTGCAATACAAATCAGGATAATAAGTCTCCTTCATAGAGACATCCATACCTATGTTGTTGCGCAGACTACGCATAGCAGGGTCTCCTTTCCCTTCATTGTCTTTACGGTAATGCATCATGCGTGTAGCACGCGGGTCCAGGGCAAAGATAGTACCCGACTCCACTTTCTCTCCGTTGTACTTAACAGAATTGGCCGTCTTCGTGGCTTTCGGATAGAAGCCGAGTATGCTAGCGAAGAATGTGGAAGGCATAGCAGACTTCAATAAGTTTTCGCGTGCCTGCGCCCAACCGAGGTTCATCTTAGGCATAGACGGTCCCCATTGGCAGTTCTGCTCGGCTACACCGCCATCGAACTTGTAGAGTGGTTCTGCCCAATCGGGATCTGCGAGTACCTCGTCCACAAGCGTGATGATTTTGTTGCGCACCTCAGCGGTATTGTTCCAGTTAGGTATCTGACGTACCAAGAAACGGCAGTAAAGAGCCTTGGTGAATGCACGCCATTTGAGCAAATCACCTGCATACATACGGTCGCGCTTTGCGTTCATTGCCGTATTGGTAGGGCACTCTATCCATTCGGGGTCGTTGTAGAGAGCAATGAGGTCTTGGAACTCCTGCTCCATATAGGCATAGATTTCCTCTTGCGTGTCATAGGCAGGGTTATTCGATTGGTATGCCTGAGAACGCGGCATCTCACCAAAGAGGTCAGTGGTTAACATCAGTGAGTTGAGCAGAAGGGTCCGAGTGACCAAAACATAGTTGCGCGCTCCTTTCTCCTCGGCATCTGCAATCAGATATTGTGCGTTCACACCTACATCGTAGTAGTGGCGACGCCACTGCGGGTGACGGTTCATCTCCATAAACCCGCCCCAACCGTTCTTGTAAGGGAGTGTAGAGGTCTGCGCCTTACCGCCTGTGGTAAGACATTGGCTGAGATATGTGCCATACTCGGCAAAGTCGTACACTCCCTGGCATGCAAAGAACAGCACTGAGGGCAGCACCTCTTCACAAGTTACGGTAACAGGTGCATCTTTGGATGTATTGACATCCATCCAATCTTCGCACCCTGTGAGAGAAGTAGCCAATACTACTGCACTCAACAATGTATATAGAACTCGTTTCATATTATTGTTCCTTATTAAATGAATTGTCATAGTTGTTTAGAATGTAACTTGCACCGCCATATTGAAACCGCGTGTGTTAGGTATCTGATAGTTGTCCACACCTGCAGCACCCACACCTGCTTTACTTGTATCTGCATTCACTTGCGGGTCAGAGCCCGTGTAGCGTGTGAGCAGGAACAGGTTTGTGCCTGTGAATGAGAGTTTTATGCCCTCAATACCCTTGACGTTCTTGAGCATTGGAGCAAAGTCATACGCAATTGTAGCATATTGCAGACGTATGTAGGAGCCATCCTCCAAGAAATTGGACGATACGTTGTAGTAGTAGTTGGTGAGCGTAGTTGCGTCCAATACAATCGGTTTGGTATTCTGCTCGTAGATAGTATTACCGTCCGCATCCGTACCGGCAGCCACTACACCATCCCATACCACTTGTCGTCCGCGGTATTGCGGAATGGCAGAGTGCATACCACTTGACCACAATCCGCGTCCAGTTACGTTGACCACCTCACCGCCTACACGTCCGTCGAACTGCAATGAGAGAGAGAAACCTTTGTACTTGAGCATTGTGCTGAGACCTGCAGAGAACAACGGTTCGCGGTTACCAATAAGTACCGACTTGGATGGGTTGATAGTAGGATAGCCGTTCTCATCGCAGATGATTTTACCATCCTCTGTACGTGCATAGTCTTTACCCGAGATAGCGGTGGTACTACCATTGAGGTAAGCCGTCGGGAAGATGTCCCCATACTGTGTACCCTGTATCTCGACCATACCTTCAGGCAAGGCTGTCACCACGCCACGGTTGAAACCTACGTTCACACCCATCGTCCACAACCAACCGTTTTGTTTGATGATGTCGCCGTCCAACGATAACTCCATACCCTGGTTCTTGACGCTACCCTCGTTGCGCGTCTGGAGCACATAGCCCGCAGCATGGCTGACACGCACAGTAACGATTTGGTTTTCTGTGGCTTGGCTGTAATATGCAAGGTCCATACGCAGCCTGTTGTTCAAGAAGCGGATGTCCGTACCTATCTCCCAAGACTTGGATATTTCCGGTTTGATGTCGGCACCAACACTGGCACTGGCATTTGCGCCATAACCACCATCAGGCAATGTAGCGTACTGCGTGAAACGGCGGTCCATCAAGTAAGCCGGTGCATCTTTACCTACCATAGCGAAGTTGCCACGTATCTTCCAGTAGGAGAACCAATTATCCTTGGTCTCGTTCAGCCCGGGAATCAACTCTGAGAGAATCAAACCACCTGTTACAGAGGGGTACCAATACGGGCAATACTCCATTGCTAATGTAGATGACCAGTCCCAACGCGAAGTAACAGAGAGCGAAGCAATTCCCTTATAGTCGCCGCGTATCTCTCCATAGACACCTGCACTACGCCGTTGTGTGTGTGTGAGTTTGACATCATCTGTGCCGTTGATATAGTTGGTGTTTCCAATACTATACACCCCGGGTATGACAAAGTCACGCCCCGTCATAGACGAAGATATGGATGTGCGGTCTTTCAGTTCTCCACCGACCATAAAGTCCATACCGAAATCTTTTGGCAAGTCCAAATGGTAGGTAGCCAGCAAGTTTCCTGTCAACAGGCGTCCTTCAGACTGCGAGTAACTATATTCACCCAACAACGATTTGCTAATTTTATCCAACTGTTCCTGGGTCAAGTACGGGTCAGTGATATTCTGCTCAGGAGCCAAGTTGGTATCAGAGAAACGAGGCACTGTGTATCCGTCGTAGTGGTAATTGTTTTGGTCCATGCTCAAACGGGCGGTAATCTCAAGTCCCTTTACAGGCTTTGCCGTGATGAAACCCGTCAACAAGGTACGTGTGCTTTTGTTCACACCCTCATCGCGGTAGCGTGAATAAAGAGGAGATATAGGAGAGTCGGCTTTCTCGTCCGCATAGTAGAGGAAACGGATGTCGCCAGTTTCGGTTTCGTAGTTGCGGATATCATCGTTGATAGGCCATGAGTAGATGCCGCTCACGCTGCCTGCACTACGATAGGTATTGTGTATCACATTTGCCATAAGGCTCATAGTCAGGTACTTATTCGGTGAATACGTACCTTTTAACATCGCCGTTACTTTCTGGCGGTAGTCGTTCACCACGATACCCTCCGCATTGGAGTATGATGCCGATGCGAGTGCTTGGAACTTGTCCGTACCACCCGACAGTGACATATCGTACTTGTGGTAGAAACCATAGTCCTTGAAGTAGTTGCGCACATTGTCGTAGGTCTCTGCGGGGTTGGTCGTACCCACAGGGTTCAAGACAGGTCCCCAACCGTTCTTGGTTTGCTCCTTGTAGAAACCCTGCGAGCCGGACATATACATATTCTGCGTCTTTATCAGGTTAGCCGGTGTATCAAATTGCCAAGAGCCATTGACCGTTGCAGTCAGTTTTCCCGCAGAAGCACTTTTTGTAGTGACCATCAAAACGCCATTGGCAGCCTCTTGACCGTACAGAGCAGACGCAGCAGCACCTTTCAGCACCGTAACCGACTCAATATCGTTGGGGTTGATATCACCCAAACCGCCCGTAAGTGGCATACCATCCAAGATAACCAACGGCTCGTTGGTTTGCGTGGAGGATATAGAGGTTACACCACGGATAATCAACTGGCTGCCAGAGTTAGGCGAACCACCGCCCGTGGTCACATTTACACCCGCCACCTTACCTTGCAGCGAGTTCAATATGTTCGCCGACTTACCGTCAGTAAGGTCGTCTGCCCCTACGTTCTGCACGGCGAAGTTAAGGCGTTTCTTCTCTTGGACAACGCCCATGGCGGTAACAACCACCTCCTCGACAGCGATGGCGTCGCCCTGAAGGACGACATTGTGCTGCGTGCCGGTAACTTTCACCTCTTGGGTTTTCATACCCACGTAACTAATCTCCAACGTGGCACCATCCTGCACGGTAAGCGTGTACATACCGTCGAAATCGGTAATGGTACCGTTGGTCGTACCCTTCTCCAAGACCGAAGCACCTATCACAGGCTCTTTATCCTCCGCAGAAGTAACCACACCCCTTACCGTGACAGTAGCGTTCATCGCTACCGCCGCCAGCAGACAGGTGAGCATAAAGAATAATCTCTTCATAAATATCAGATTTGTTTATTGTTCAAATTTTACACATTATATACAACACGTTTCCTCCCTATTCCGCCACAAAGTTACGAAAAAGTTTTCGTATGTGCAAGAGTAGGCAACAAAATTAACTCTAACTTAACAACATCACCCTGCAAAATGCAAGCCCCAATCTGCCTGAAAGCCCCCACCGCAATTCTCTGAAGAACCGGTCAAACACGAATTACCGTGTAATTAACCACGAATTTTCTCCAACAACGGCTTTTGGCTCCATTAAAGACCCATTAAAAAGGCTCCGTTAATTGCCGTTTATTTCCCGTTAATTTTGCTCGGTAGGGTCTCATATTTAGGGTTGGTATGGATTGCCTATCCCTTGCTCATCCCTTGCTTATCCCTTGCTGTTTGACCCGACATAATCGGAACGAAAATTCGGGGAGATACGAGGGGGTATTTCTTACTCTCCGCGGTAGGCGTCCATCGCCTTCTTCACGCTGCCGTGAAGGAGGAGGAGATGCTGCGCCTTGTCGTAGTCCAGACCCAGTTCCTCGACCAGCATGCGGGTGCCGCGGTCCACGAGTTTCTTGTTGCTCAACTGCATATTGACCATCTTGTTGCCCTTGACACGACCCAACTTAATCATGGTGGTGGTGGTAATCATATTGCAGATGAGTTTCTGTGCGGTGCCCGACTTGAGGCGCGTGGAGCCGGTCACGAACTCGGGGCCTACGATAGGTTCGATGGCAATCTCCGCAGCGTGCGCCACCGGCGAATCGGGGTTGCACGAGATAGATGCCGTGAGGCACCCGAATGCGCGCGCATGCTCTAACGCACCTATTACATAAGGTGTGGTGCCCGAAGCCGCGATGCCAATGACGGTGTCGAGGGGGGTGATGTGGTGCTCCTGCAGTTCCTGCCACGACTTTTCAGGGTCGTCTTCGGCTTTCTCCACAGGGTTGCGGAGGGCAGTGTCGCCACCCGCGATGAGACCAATCACATAGGTGTTGGGCATACCAAAGGTAGGCGGTATCTCGCTGGCGTCCAGCACACCGAGACGGCCGCTGGTGCCTGCGCCCATGTAGAAGATACGTCCGCCCTGCTTCATGCGCGGCACGATACCTTCGACCAGTTTCTCTATCTGAGGAATGACATCACGGACGGCAAGCGCCACCTTCTGGTCCTCCTCGTTCATCTCCCGCAGCAGTTCACCCACAGGTTTCTCGTCCAGGTGGTCGTGCAGAGAGGGTTGTTCGGTGATTTTTACAAACACGGCTTATTAAGTAATAGTTAATGGTTAATAGTTAATATGCGTAGCATATCCACTTTGAGTAATAAGTAATAATTAATAGTTAATATGCACAGCACACCTATTTATATCCTGCACCTTATTCCTGCGTGGGCACGATGTCGTTCTTGTGGTACTCCTTGAGACCCTCCATAGGACTTTGCAAGATTTGGGCTACCGAGAAGCCATTGTCCGCCAGTACCTTCTTCAGCACGTCCTGATAATAGTACGCGATAGAGCCGATGAAGCCGACCGGCAGGGCGGGATATTGGGTCAGGATACGCTTGGCAAAGTAGTCAAAGTGGTCATATACCAACTTGTAAATCAGCGGGTTGTCGATATTCTCGGCGCAGAACTTGCTGAGCGATGCCAAGTAGCGGTTGGGGAAAGGCTTGCGATATACGTTCTCGATGATGTCCGCCGCCGTGATGCCGTATTGGGTGAGGAACTTGTCCTTGAGTTCGTCGTTGAGTTGGTTCTTGAGGAGGTCTGCCACGAGACGTTTGCCGAGCACGGCGCCACTGCCTTCGTCACCAAGGATGAAGCCGAGTGCAGGTACGTTCTTCACGATTTCCTTGCCGTTCCACAAGCAAGAGTTAGCCCCCGTACCGAGGATGCACGCCACACCTTCGCCGTGCCCGAGCAGGCCGCATGCCGCGCCTACCATGTCGGAGTACACCTCCACCACAGCCGACTTGAAGATGCCCTCCAACGCGGATTTCAATACGGGTATCTTCTCGGGCGTGCAACCTGCGCCGTAGAAATAGATATGGGTGATTTTGCCCGCCCACATCAGGTGCGACATCTGCGGAAGGAGCTGGTTGCTCACACTGTTCTTGATAGCATCGGCGGTCTGATAGAACGGGTTGATACCGTCCATAAAGAACTCGCTGCTCTGCCCCGAGGCAGTCATCAAACACCAATGGGTCTTGGTAGAACCCGAATCTGCAATTAGTATCATGTCTATTCTCGTTTTATATCTGCAACATACTGCTTTGGAGCAAAAAACAAACGTTTGTTCTGCTTTAACAGCCCGCAAAGTTACCACTTATCTACGATACGCGCAAGCATAACCCCCGAATACATGTTGCACAACATATAAAAAGTGCTTTTTTGCAGGAAAGTTCTGCAACCGTTTGCAGGAAAATACAAAAAGTAGTACTTTTGCAGTCGGAAAAGTATGCAAACTCTTAAACAAATTGTGATATGAGAAATAACCTAAGTCAGCAAATTTCCCTGAGCCATGTCGAGGAGAAATTGTACCGTCCTGCAAATGCTTACGAGTTGTCGCTCGTAACGCGTATGGAGCATGTACACACCAACATCTATGAAACTGCGCACGAGGGTACGCACTATGTAGCAACGCATATTGCGGAGTTGATTCGCAATCGTCAGAAAGAGGGTAAGAAATTCGTAATATCCTTAGTAGCAGGTCGTTCCACGCGCGACATCTTCGCAGAGTTGGTTCGCATGCACAAAGAGGAGGGGCTGAGTTTTGCCAATGTGGTGGTCTTCAATGCCTACGAGTACTATCCGTTGCCAAGTCCGACAGAGGGCAATATGGCACTTATCCGCAGCCAGTTGCTCGACCATGTGGACGTGAAGGAAGAGAACATCCATACGGTGCCGTTTGACCTGAAGAAGGAGGACATCATTGACTTCTGCCAGACCTATGAGAAAACGATTGCAGAGGAGGGTGGTATTGACTTCCAATTGTTGGGTATCGGCCGCTCGGGCAACATCGCATTCAATGAGCCCGGTACCCCGTTGAACTCCCCTACCCGACTCGTCATTCTGGACAATAACTCCCGCGAGGACGCGAAAGTGATTTTCGGTAATACGGAGTTGGTACCGGTGAGCGCGGTAACGATGGGTATTGACACTATCATGCAGGCGCGCGAGATAATGATGGTGGCATGGGGCGAGCACAAGGCTTCGATAGTACGCGAGGCGATTGAGGTGCCGTATTCCACCGCCTGCCCCGCATCGTTCCTGCAGTTGCACAAGAACGCGCAAGTGGTTCTCGACCTCGGAGCAGCCAACCAACTGACGCGTATCTACCACCCATGGGAAGTTACGAACTGCGAGTGGAACGACCAACTGGTGCGCCGTGCCGTGGTATGGCTGTGTGCAGAGACACACAAGCCTATCCTCAAACTGACCAACAAGGACTACAACGACCACGGGCTGAGCGAACTCATCACGCTCTACACCTCGGCATACAACTGCAACATCAAGGTATTCAACGACCTGCAGCATACCATCACCGGCTGGCCCGGCGGCAAACCCAATGCCGATGACAGCAACCGTCCCGAGCGTGCAAAACCCTATCCGAAGGACGTGCTTATCTTTTCCCCGCACCCCGATGACGACGTCATATCGATGGGCGGCACCTTTGCGCGCCTTATCAAACAGGGGCACAACGTGCATATCGCCTACGAGACCAGCGGTTGCATAGCCGTTTGCGACGACGAAGTGGTACGCTTCATGGACTTTATGAAGGGCTACAAACTGATGCACCTGCCCGAGGACAAGGTGATTGACAAGAAGTACGACGAGTATATGCACTTCTTCCACAACGAGAAAGTGGGCGACCAGGACAGCCGCGAAATCCTGAATGTCAAGGCACTTATCCGCCGCGGCGAGGCTACCGCAGCATGCCGCCATATGGGACTGCCCACCGACCATATCCATTTCCTCAACCTGCCGTTCTACGAGACCGGTACTATCAAGAAAGGACCGCTCACACAAGCCGACATAGACATCGTGAAGAAGGTGCTGCTTGAGGTGAAGCCGCAGGAGATATTCGCTGCCGGCGACCTGGCCGACCCGCACGGCACACACCGTGTATGTCTGGATGCCGTACTGGCTGCTCTGGACGAACTGAAGCACACCGAGGCTTGGGACGAGTGGCTGAAAGACTGCCGCATATGGATGTACCGCGGTGCATGGATGGAATGGGAGGTGGACCTCATCGAGATGGCTGTGCCTATGTCGCCTGAGGAACTGCGATTCAAGCGCAACACCATCCTCAAGCACCAGAGTCAGATGGAGTCGGCACCGTTCATGGGCAACGACGAGCGTCTGTTCTGGCAACGCGCCGAAGACCGCAACCACGCTACCGCCGAACTCTATGCGCAGTTGGGCTTGGCGAACTACGAAGCCATCGAGGCGTTTGTGCAGTATCATATTTTGTAATAAAAAACCAAGGTCTTGCGGTTGCGTAATGCCCGCAAGACCTTATTAATATAATAGAACAATGAAGAATATCACTTGCTTTATTCCGTTCCAATCCGAGGAACAAGTTAAGACAACCGTTGCCAACCTTGAGGCACAACCCCTCGTAGGCGACATCCACTACTTGCGTGGCGATATGCGTAGCACCGACAACATACGCTTTATCGCAGAGCATGCCACCACGCCCTACACGCTTATCTACACCAAGTACACCACCCTCTCGTTTGTGCTGTTCGCACTCGAGCGTATGGAGGCACTGATGGAGGACACGCAGGCGGCGATGGTGTATTCCGACCACTTCAACCAGACGGGTGACGTACGCACCAATGCGCCTGTAATCGACTATCAGTTAGGTGCTTTGCGCGATGACTTCGACTTCGGCTCGGTACTCTTCTACCGCACTTCCGCCCTCAAAGAGGCAGTGTCTCGCATGGACGTTACCTATCAGTTTGCCGGTCTCTACGACCTGCGTCTCAAGGTCAGCCAAAAGGGTGCGCTGGAGCATATCAACGAGTACCTGTACTATGATGTGGAACTCGACACCCGCAAGTCGGGCGAGAAGTTGTTCGACTACGTGGACCCGAAGAACCGCGGTGTGCAGATAGAGATGGAACAGGCTGTTACCCAGCACCTCAAGGACATCAACGGCTATCTGGCTCCGGGCTTCAAAGATATTGACCTCACCGGCGGCGGCTTCGAGTATGAGGCTTCGGTGGTTATCCCCTGCAAGAACCGTGTCCGCACTATCGGTACCGCTATCCGCAGTGCCCTTTCGCAGAAGGTGAACGCACCGTACAAGTACAATGTCATCGTGGTGGACGACAACTCGGAGGACGGCACCGTGGATGTCATCAAGAGCATCGTGGCTGAAGGACACGACAACCTCATCTACATCGCACAGGACAAGACATGGCATGCCATCGGCGGCAACTGGAATGTGGCTCTCCACCACCCCAAATGCGGACGCTTTGCCATTCAGTTGGACTCCGACGACACGTACTATGACGAGAACACCGTGCAGAAGTTCATTGACGCTTTCCACGAGCAGGACTGCGCTATGGTGGTAGGTACCTATCGCATGACCGACTTCGACGGCAACATTCTGCCTCCTGGCATTATCGACCACCGCGAGTGGACGCCCGACAACGGACGCAACAACGCACTACGTATCAACGGACTCGGTGCTCCGCGTGGCTTCTACACCCCGATGTTGCGCCAGATTAACTTCCCGACTACAAAATACGGAGAAGACTATGCGGTAGGCTTGCGCGTGAGCCGCGAGTATCAGATTGGTCGTATCTACGATGTAGTGTACAACTGCCGCCGTTGGGACGACAACTCCGACGCCAACTGCGACCTCATCGCCATGAACAACAACAACTTCTACAAGGACCGCATCCGCACGTGGGAACTCAAAGCCCGCATTCACATGAACGAGAAGAAGTAAGCAACCCCTCCCCCTCAAAAGAGCACACCTATCACACCATTTGGCTGAAAGGAGCCCCACTAAGAGGAGTAATCATAACGACTGCCTGACATGTGTCGGGCAGTTGCTATTTATGCAAAAGTGCAGGATATCATTTCCCTTGAAGATAAGCCTCTAATTGCCCCCATTCGCGTGTGGCATCACGGAGACCAAGATGATAGACCTGCTTCAAGTGAAGAGGATTGCGCTCCAATCGGCGCACCGGCAATAGCGTTTCGGGTGAGAAAACAAATATCTTGCCCTCTTCTTTCAGCCGGCGTACCTGCTGCATACGTTTGTTGTAATTGCTGCTACGCACACGAAGAGCCTGCTGCAGGTTCTTATCCCGAGGGTAGAATATCTTGCTGAGCCAATACATATGTTCGTTGAGGCGGAACTCTATCGGGCGCGTCAGCACCACTATCACTTTGTCGCAGCCCTCCTCAAAAGCCTTGTCCAATGGGATATTATCCACCAGCCCGCCGTCCAGATACTCGTTGCCGTCAATATGTACAGGGCGTGAGACAAATGGCAGCGTCCCCGATGCACGGAGCCAATCCATCTGTTTGAGACAGTTGTTTATCCGCTTGTATTCGGCTTTGCCTGTGCGGACATTGGTCACCGTGGCAAAGACCGTAGTCTTGGATGCCTCGTATGCCACCTCGTCGAAGGGTGCAAGTTCGTGGGGAATACGGCGGTAGGAGAAATCCACATTCACCATATTGCCCGTGCGAATGAGCGAGCGGATGGAGACATAGTTCGGGTTGTCACAATAGCGGTAGTTGTAGTCAAAGGCTCTGCCCCGTTGTTTGGAGGGCAGGTTGACACCGAACAAAGCCCCTGCGGAGGTACCGCACAGCACATCGGGTTCAAAACCTTTGTCCATCATCACATCCAACACCCCGCACGTATATATCCCGCGCATACCGCCGCCTTCCAAAACAAGACCTGTCTTCATTGTATAACATTTTCTGCTGCAAAGTTACACTTTATCTGCGAAATAAGCAAACATTAAGAATATGCCCTGGCTTTCCATGACCTTACCCTGCGGATAGCATCTGTTTGCAGAATTAGTTGGTAAAGAGTCGCGGGTTTATCGCGGGTCTATCGCGGGTCTGTCGCGGGTTACAAGGGTACATCACAAACTACATTTCGTCTATTCTATAATATGGAACAACAAAAAAAGACCACCTAATAATATATTAGGCAGTCTCTTTTTCCTCACTCACTCTGCAAGCCCCTCCTCTGGAGGGGTTGGGGAGGTCTTTAGTTCTTGAAGTGCAACTCGCCGTCGCGGAGTTCGACGATGACGGGGCGATGGTTGTCCACCTTGCCAGCGATGATTTGCTTGCTGAGTTCGTTGAGTACGAGCCGTTGCAAAGCACGCTTGACAGGTCGTGCACCGAACTGCGGGTCGTAGCCCTCGCGGGCGATATAGTCGATAGCATCGTCGGTTACGCGCAAGTCTACACCGTTCTTAAGCAACATCTTGTGGATACCCTCAATCTGCAAGCCCACAATCTCGCGTATCTCCTTCTCGTTGAGCGGCTTGAACATAATGATTTCATCAATACGGTTCAAGAACTCGGGACGTATGGTCTGACGCAGCAACTCCATTACCTGTTTCTTGGTAGTGTCCTGATCGATACCTTTCTCTTCGTTGTCTCGAATGAGTTGCGAACCGAGGTTGGAGGTGAAGATAATCAAGGTGTTCTTGAAATTAACCGTCCGCCCTTTGTTGTCAGTAAGACGACCATCGTCCAGTACTTGCAAGAGGACATTGAAGACATCAGGGTGTGCCTTTTCGATTTCATCAAACAGCACCACGCTGTATGGTTTGTGCCGAATGGCTTCGGTCAACTGCCCACCCTCATCGTAGCCTACGTATCCGGGAGGTGCACCGATGAGCCGGGTCGCACTGAACTTCTCCTGATACTCCGACATATCGATACGGGTCATCATATTCTCGTCGTCGAAGAGATAGTCGGCAAGGGCTTTCGCCAACTCGGTCTTACCTACACCCGTAGTACCGAGGAACAAGAATGAACCGATAGGACGTTTGGGGTCTTGCAAGCCTGCACGGCTACGACGGATAGCGTCGCTGACCGCCTCGATGGCTTCGTCCTGACCAACCACACGTTTATGGAGTTCCTCCTCCAGATGGAGCAGTTTGTCGCGCTCGGACTGCATCATCTTGGTTACGGGTATGCCTGTCCAACGTGCTACTACCTCGGCGATATCGTCTTCGTCCACTTCCTCCTTAATCATGCTCTCGCCTGACATAGAATGAAGTGCGTCCTGTGCGGCTTTGATGTTCGCCTCGGCTTGCTGAATCTTGCCGTAGCGAATCTCGGCTACCTTGCCGTAGTTGCCCTCGCGCTCCGCCACTTCGGCTTCGTGCTTCATCTCCTCGATATGGGCTTTCTCGTTCTGGATAGTGGCTACATAGCCTTTTTCCTTGTCCCAACGGGCTTCCATCTCGGAAGACTGTGCCTTCAGCGTCTTGAGTTGCTCCTCAATGCCTTTCAGTTTCTCGGTGTCGTTCTCACGCTTGATAGCCTCGCGCTCTATCTCGAGTTGCTTGATTTGACGGTCGAGGTTATCCAACTCCTCCGGTTTGGAATCCACCTCCAAACGCAGTTTGGCAGCGGCTTCGTCCACGAGGTCGATAGCCTTATCCGGCAGATAACGGTCAGTGATATAACGTGTCGAGAGCGTTACGGCAGCGATGAGGGCATCATCCTTGATACGCACTTTGTGGTGCGTCTCGTAGCGTTCCTTCAAGCCACGTAGGATAGATATAGTGGCAGCCTCATCGGGTTCATCCACCATTACGACTTGGAAACGGCGTTCCAACGCTTTATCCTCTTCGAAATACTTCTGGTATTCGTCCAGAGTGGTGGCACCGATAGCCCGCAGTTCACCACGCGCCAGAGCCGGTTTCAATATATTGGCAGCGTCCATTGCACCGCTTGACTTGCCCGCACCCACGAGGGTGTGAATCTCATCGATGAACAGGATTATCTCGCCTGCGGCGGCAACGACCTCGTTGATAACGCCTTTCAGACGTTCCTCGAACTCGCCCTGGTACTTGGCACCTGCAATCAAGGCACCCATATCAAGGGAGTAGATTTGTTTCTTTTTCAGGTTCTCGGGGACATCGCCACGCACAATACGATGCGCCAACCCCTCAACGATAGCGGTTTTACCGACACCCGGTTCACCAATCAGAATAGGGTTGTTCTTGGTACGCCGACTAAGGATCTGCAGCACACGACGAATCTCCTCGTCACGCCCGATAACAGGGTCGAGTTTTCCTGCTCTCGCCCGCTCGCAAAGATTGATAGCGAACTTCTGCAGGTTCTCGTTCTGCTGTTGCTGGTTGTTGTTTGTGTTCATATTCATGTTAATTAAATCTCCTTTCGTTGTTTGTTCCGCTTGCGCGGTCTATAGTGGTATTAACAAAGGTCGTGCCAAAGATGTGTCGGCTGACAAAATGGCAGAAACAGCAAAAGGCGGAATGTTCACCCGCGATATTTGCACATTTCAAACAGAAATTGTACTTTTGCACCACCAATGAACGGAAGCGCAATTCTCATACTATTTGCCTTGCACATACTGCTGCAGACCACAGCGGCATGTATTATGTTCGCCAAACATGGGCAACAAAACGACCGCTCACGCCTTTTTATCGCCATATCCTTTCTGACATCGGCAGTAGCCACAGTCAGCACATTAGCCATCGAACTGTGCACTCCCTACTATACCAACGGCCCCTTGTTGTTGGACCCTATGATTATCTCAGCGGGGTTCGTCATCTTCTTCCTGCTGCTCTTGTATCCTATAGAGATGCTTCGCCCCAATTGGTTGAATACCAAGCGGACAATCATCATGCTTCTGCCTTGGCTGATACCCACCGTCATCCTTATCGTGTGGTGGTCACAATCCTCCATACGCCCGCTGCACACCGTGGAGGAGGTCATGCACTATATCGGCGAACCTAATGTGTGGCTGCGCGTATTGCTGACGTTCATCTACGTGCCGTATGGAATATGGCTGCTGGTGATGGAGCACAACTGGCGCAATAGTAGTGCCCCCTTGCCTTGGCTGCATGCGGTTGTGCTGATTACGCTGTGCATGACCGTCACCTTTTTCTGCGGATGCGGATTACGACTTCATGGGGTGCAGATTGCGCACATGGTGCTGTATATGGTGCTTACAGGGCTGATTCTATACATCGAACTTGCCATACGCATGCGCGTGCCCGATAATAAGGTAAATAACACATATACTCCACCTGTTATAGAACCCGATGCCCCCATCGTTGATGAAGTAAATCAACCGCAAGAAGAGACCTCGGAAATCATCAAAGAGGTGGCAAACCGCATCACAGAAGCCATGCAAAACCCCAACGTATGGCAGAACCCCGAACTGACGCAGGCTGATTTGATACGTATTGTCGGCACCAATCGACGCTATTGCCAGTTGGCTATCAAGCACTTAGGCTACGACAGTTACCCCGATATGATTAACCGTCGCCGCGTGGCATATATTCAGCAGCAACTCTGCCAAGACCCGCGCCAAAACCTGCAAAACCTCTTCTACGACGCAGGCTATCGCTCGCGAACCAGTGCTTGGCGCAATTTCACCGCCATCACAGGTTGCTCGCCCACCGATTTCTCCACTGCCAGGCAAGGCGGACAAATGCCCGATTAGCACTTGCTGTCAACTCTGCCTGTACACTTTTGGGGTCACACCCGCATGCACCTTGAAGAACCGGTTGAACAGCCCCACGTTGTCGAACCCTAAATTCAGGGCTATCTCCTTGATTGGCTGCGTACTAATCTTCAGTTGGGCTTTCGCGTCAGTCAGTATCGTGTCTATTATCAGGTCGCCTGCCGTACGGTTGCTCACCGACTTGATGACTGCGCACAGGTGCGGCATGGTCAGGTGCATCGCCTCCGCATACTCCGACACGTGGTGCCACTCGTGGTAATGGCGCATCACCATATCGCTGTACTCGTGGTAAATCTCCGTCTTCCGGTCCGGCGAACGCCCTATAGCACCATTCTCTGCTAGAAAATAATCAATATAGGTGTGATGAATCAGGTTGTATATATCCACCATTCTCTCTGCCGTCAGCATGGGCGGTGTGCAGTTTAGCGCATCTGCCATCAGCACGCTGAAGTTGCGCACTATCCCCGCCTGTTCCTCGGTCAGGTGGATTATCGGTGCATGTCCGTGCGTGGGGCTGAACGGACGGCGGGTGCCGTACATATTCTTCTCTAAAAACGACGACGAGAATATGATATAGCACGCCTTCGCGTCCTCGCTGCACTCGTGTATCAGCAGAAAACTGCCGGGCTCGATATACACCACATCATCTTTCTTGAACTCACACTCCGTGATGTTGATGGTCGCGCGCGCCCAACCTTGCGCCATAAACGCGTATGTCCCGCATTTTATCTTGCACGGAAACCGACCGTATTCATTCAGCAGTTTGCCGCTTGCCTCACCCAATATATAATCTACCGGGCAATCCAACAAAGGTATATCATTCTCCTGCATCTTACCGCTACTTTAATCATTATTTTTCAGCCGTATCATGTAGATATTTACAATGTCCGATTGTTACGCACGTCCGTAAAATTTCTACCTCTTTTGCCCGCAAAGTTACACTATTTTTCCGATACATCCAAAAAATCGCACTTTTTCGTGCACATCCATGTTTCATACACATATCACACATTTTGCACCTTGCGCCTTGCAATGTCCGATTAAAATCCGTAACTTTGCGCTGTTTTTCAAACCTGTAACAACTTCATATTACATATCTATGAAACGTTTTTTCATATCGCTTTTCATCACAACGTGTTTCGCCATCTCCACATTGGCACAAGCCAAGTATGTCTTCTTCTTCATCGGCGACGGTATGGGTCCCAACCAAGTCCTTGCTTCCGAGATGTACCTCGCCGAACTGGGCGGTACTATCGGGCGTAACCAATTGTTAATGACCACATTCCCATACTCCGGGCAAGTCGCCACGTTCTCGGCTTCCAACGGCATCACCGACTCCGCAGCCGCCGGTACAAGCCTTGCCACCGGCAAGAAAACCAACAACGGCATGATTGGTGTCACACCCGACGGCGAACCCGTAGAAAGTGTCGCCACGCGTCTCAAGCGTGAGGGCTGGGCTGTCGGCATCATGACCTCTGTGGCTATCGACCACGCCACCCCTGCACCACACTATGCACATGCCGCCAAGCGCGATGACTACTACAATATCGGCACCCAACTGGCAACATCCGACTTCGATTTCTTCGGCGGCTCGGGCTTCCACAAACCCACTAACAGGCACGATTCCACCGCTCCCAACCTCTACGACCTCTGCGAAGCCAACGGCTACACCATCGCAGGCGGTTATAACGATGCCAAGAGGCTCCGCGGTGCCGAAAAGATGATTCTCGTGCCCGCTGAGTACACCGCCGACCGCACACTCCGAGGCGAGTCCATACCCTATGCCATCGACCGTACCGACGGCGACCTCACCCTCACCCAAATCGTTGAGACTGCCATCAACCAACTCGGCAACCGCGACCGCTTCTTCATGATGATTGAGGGCGGCAAGATTGACTACGCCTGCCACGGACGCGACGGGGCAACCGCCATCCGCGAGACCATCGACATGGACGAAGCCCTCCACCTCGCCTATGCCCTCTACGAGCAGCACCCCGACGAGACCCTCATCGTCGTCACAGCCGACCACGAGACGGGCGGCATGGCACTCGGCAACAGCCACTACACCCTCAATCTGCAGGCACTTCAGCACCAGCGTTGCTCCGAATGGGTTCTCTCCGACCGCCTTGCCGAACTCCAGAAGCAATACGGCAAACACCTCAGTTGGGAACAGGTGCGCACCTTCCTTTCCGACAATCTTGGGCTCTACACGCAGGTCCCTGTCTCTGATGAGGAAGATGCCGAACTGCGTGCTGCTTACAAGAACATCATGCGTAGCCGCTCTACCGTCAAGACGCTCTACAAGGACATCAACTCCCTCGGTGATAAGGCCAACGAGATTCTCAACCGCAATGCCATGTTGGGTTGGACGAGTTACAGCCACACGGCGGCAGCCGTTCCCGTCTTTGCTATTGGCGTGGGTGCCGAGCAGTTCACCGGCTGGCACGACAACACCGAGATAGCCCCCCTTATCTACCAAGCCACTCGCTAATGCACTGATAATCATACACTAACACAATAGTGTTCATTCTATAATACCCATCATATCCCCTACCCATTCTGAGGCTGTCTAACAAGTGTAGGCAGCCTCTTGCTGTAGTGTGGGGACGACGCGTCTCGCGTCGTCAAAAGCGGTCTTTTTCTGAAGAATTTGTATTCTTTTTTACTTGTTAGACAGTCTCTTTTCTTGTCCCCTCTCACAATAGCCTCAAGACAACATTGAAGTAGTCACACAATCACCTTGACATCGCCTCGTGATAACCTTGAAGTAAAACTATGTTAATACTATGTTTTTAGTATGTCATTAGTATGTGATTAGTATGTGATTAGTATGTGATTCAAGTATTCTTGTCGAGAGCATACAGCACGCCGAAACCTGCTTTTCTTAAAGTATGTTATTGGAAATCAAATAGGAATACTGCCCCTTGCCGCTCAGTCCACCTCGCGTGCCTCTCCGTTTATCAGCACCTTGCGCGGGTGAGGTGCAAAAGCCGCTGACGAGATGTCCCAATCCTCGTGTTGGTACTGCGGCGGGAGTTGGATATTTGCCATGCCGCATAGCGTGTAGAATATACAATCGGCGTTCATCGGTTCGCGCGTATTCTGCCGCAAAGCCGCAGTCTTTTCCTTGTTTTCCTGCTCATACTCGTCTGAATACCATACGAATAGCGGCACATGATACTCATCTTTGCTGCACAGCGTCCCATGCCACCCCGTTGTGGCGGTGATGGTCTGCCCGTGGTCAGACACATACCACAGAGCCGCCATACCGCGGTTTTTGAGGGTGTCCATCAGATTGTTCAGCAGATAATCGGTGTACAAAATGGTGTTGTCGTACGAGTTTATCAGCAGGCTGTCGCTTTTCACATCTTTGTCCGACTGGTTGTTCGGGTGCCATTTGCCAAATTCTTTCGGGAAATTGCCGTAGTAGAAGTGTGAACCCAGCAACTGAAACATGATAAACGTCTTGTCATATAATGCTGACACTGAGTCTATTGCGCTCATTACTTCTGCGTCCGAGTTCACGTCCACCGTGTAATCTACGCCTTGGTAGAGGTACGCGCTGGAAATCTGGTTGAACAGCCCCCGTTTGATGACCACAGTGGTAAACCCGTTCTCTTTGAACACCTGCACGATGCTCTTCTCCGTGTAACTCAAATCATTCTCCTCGGCAGTGGCTCGCGTCACAATCATCGGCACGGAGATGGACGTAGTGCAACCGTCGGTGTAGTAGTTGTGAAAGAAGACAAGGTTCTTCTGTTTGCCTGCCAATGGCATAGTCTCGCGCGGGTAAATGCCATTCAATGAGCAGTTTGCATAGCGCACCGACTCACCGATTGCCAACACGTAGGTCTCTTTCTGCGCGAAGTTCCGCGTGCGGGTAGAGTGGAAAACAAAGTCGTTGGTCTGATTCATCCGATGAATCTTGCGCACCGCTATCTTGGTCAGATGCAGGATGTTGAATGGCGGACGGTGTAGGGTGTTCTTGAACACCTCCGCCTTGAACGAATAGAAATTGTCAATCTGTGCCGTCTTCTCCACGGGCATCACCCCCACCAGTGCCACCAACAGGCAAACCCCGCACGTCTTCCAACGAAATCCGCGCGGTACCGCGGGCATCTTCACGTACCAGACGCACACACCCGCAGACAGCACCACCAAAGGCACTATGTACCACAATGCCTGCAGATTGCTACCGGCAAACGTACGGCTCTCTTCGGCGGTGGTGGTTACTAACGCAAGGTAGTGGTCGATGTCCATAAAGATATGGAAGGTGTTGACCATCACCAACTCCGCCAATGTCATGACTGCAAACAAGGAGGCAATCACCACTCCCGCTATCTTGTTCTTGACCAATAAGATACACGCGGACAATCCTCCGCACACCAGCAACGCGCGTAGCGTGCTCAACCATGTCTCATCGTAACGCTCTACGATAAACTTCACACATACAGGGCTGAAAAACAAGCAAGTAAGCAACGCCCATACTACGAGAAAACTCGTTTCCTTCTGATACTTCATAGACTGACAACTTTTATCGCAAAGCCATCAATCTCGTCAAGATAGGGATAAAAAGAAAAGTGAACTTTCTTTTCGCACTCACAGGAAGCCTACGAAGAAACCTGCCAATCGTCTAAGAAAGTCCACACTACAATAGTGTGACTTACAGACGATTGCAGGAGTGTCCGACACTCCCCGTTAAGTGCTTGCTATTCTTTGTTCAGAGAAAAACAGTTTCGTAGGCTTTTTTCTTTGAGTGCGAAATAAATAGCTAATGCTCCATTATGTTATTGTTGTGCCGCCTTTACGGCACCGGTTTGCATAAGCAACTGATTTAATACGTTATATATCTCTATTCTTTTAACCACGCACGGTATTCCTCCACCGTGAAGTGCGTATTCAGCAGTTGGAGATTTGTGTCTGTGATGCACAATATCTGCACGCCTTTTTCGCCGAAGACACCGATGAAATCGGCGTTTTTCTGCAACATATCGACATACCACGCCGCCTCGTCCATGCTCTCGAAGCCCGATATTTGCAGCGCACTCTGCTCAGGTGCAAAGGTCGGCACCGCTTTCAAATCGAAGTCCTTAATCATAAACTGCGAGAAGTTGAATAATGCCACCTCATACAGTATTTGGTTCAATAGTTTCTCGTCCTGCGGCATTACTAACAGCACCAGCGAAGGCTGCGCCCTGTCTGCGTCAAACTGCACCACAGTGTCTTGCGCTTGTTCCTCTGTTTGCTCGGTAGCCCTGCGGTCTTGCAGCGATGCCATATCGCCGGTTGTCTGGCTCTCCATACCTTGTCCCATCATGGCAAGCATATTCTTAGCCATAGCCGATAGTTCACTCTCAGGGTAACGGACGACCATATCACGCAACTGCTCAATGAAAGCATCCTGACCATCTGTCTTTGCCACTGCGATAGCATTCAGGAACAGGAACCTCGGCATAAGAGGAGTGAGCGGGTAATGTTCCTCGGCATAAGCCTTGTTTGCTTTCACCGCAGCAAAATGGCTCTGCGTGTACTCTTTGTAGGTAGCCTCATAGAGCGAGTCCTGTTCTATTGCCATGTGACGAAGACGGTCGAAATAATCGGGTTGGGAAACGATTTTAGCCTCGTTGGATTCGGGGAAAAGTGTGAGAATATCCTGTTTGTATTGCTCTGCATCGGCATCTCGGTGCTCTTTGAGGGCTGTGAGGTACTGCATATAGTACAAGTCCAACAAGCGTTCATCCCGAGGAAAGCGACGGCAGAACTCACGGAAGGTCTCATCACTCAAAGTGCGGTCTCCTACCTTGTCACGGTAGATATAGACCATATTGTACAGTGCATTGGCAATAAGCAGGTTCGATTGCCTGAAGTCTTCATCGGTCTTCGGTATCTGTTGCAGGTAGTATTCGGGCTTATGGTTGTCGGTTTCGGTAGCGACCTGTACGGTATTTTTAATGCTGTCCGTACCGATGGAATCGGTAGAAAGTGCCTGTTCCTCGTCTTCTTCAGGGGGTGTATCCATAAAGGAAGAGGTGGATGCTTTGCTCAACCTGCGCCAGTTGTCCTCAAGCGTACGGTTGCCCCATTGGGTGCGGAAAGCCTGTTTGCCGGAGCGTATGAGTTGCGGGTTATAGAAATACCATGCTGCTGCGCCTGCACCTGCGTTGCCAAGCATGTTGGTTGTATTGACACTACGCGGACCTGTATCGTTCTCTGCATCGCGTGCTGCCTGTTCGGCACGGGCTTTCTCCTCTTCTTCCGCACGGACAAGGCGGGCTATGATAGAGTCCACCACTACTCGTTGCTCCTCCGGTGTGAGCATAGCGAGACGCTGCAACGAGTCCTGCAACAGCACTGTATTGTATTCAACCACCAGTTCGTCCAAGGTCTCAGAGAGCCGTTGAATGCGTGTGTACTGCTCATTCTCGGAGGATATGATTTGTGTAGCCTCCTTATAGCACGGTCCTGCTTTGATGTAGTTCCGCTGTGTATAGTAGATGTCGCCCGCGGTGATGAGTACAGCCGCCTTGTTGAGTCCGTTTTGGGTACTCTTCTCTATAGCCAGTTCGTAGTTCTCCAAGGCACGGGCAGTGTCTTTTCGTGCAAGATAAACATTACCGATAGCCCCGTATATCTGGTCTAATTCGTCCTTGTTCTTGTCCTGCCGTGCCATCTTGGTCAGGTCTTTGACGGCAGTGGACAGGTTGTCTTCCAACTGTGCACGGCGTAGTCTGGCGTTGAAGTCCATCTCATTGGATGGTTGCATCTTCAGCACTTTGGCATACGCATCGCGTGCTTCCGTTCTGTTGCCCTGCATCTGATATATCTGTCCCAGTACAAACATAAAGCGCGGACGGTTGCCTTTGCGGTCTTCGTCCTTCAGTGCTATCTTGATGAACGGTACAGCCTCGTTGTACTGCTTGGTCTTGAGCAGTATATCGGCACTGACAGCAGAGTATAATGAGGCGTGTTTTCTATCAAGGTTGTCCACTTGTACCTTGCGGAGAGCGTCCTCTGCTTCGTACAGCCACCCCATCTCACCATACGCACGTGCTACCCATAGTTGGCAACGCGCTACCATATCCTTGTCGTAAGCATAATGGCGGGCTATGTAATTGAAAGTACTGATACTGCCTAAGAAGTCGCCTTTGTGAAACTCCGCCATACCAAGCATAAGCCATGCGTTGCCCATTTGGTTGTTGAACTCTTCTTGTTTGAGCCATGCTTGGTACTTAGGGTCTTTCTGCTTCTTGTAGTTAATCTTCGGACGTGCTTTGATACTGTGCAACTTGATGCACTTACGGCATTTCTCTATGGTCTTGTCCATCTGTGAGGCAGATGCCTCTGCCGCCTTGTGATTGGAGACCGGATACAGGTTCAGGATGGTGGAATAGTCGTCTTCGTTGGCCTCACGGATAGCCTTTTCGCCCTCATCAAACGCCACTTGCCCGTTGAAATAGATGTTGTATTTCGTTTTCATCTGGTGATAAGCACGAGTCGCCCCCGTATTCTTCTGTGTAGAACACGAGGATAAGAACCCGATGAAAACGGCAAAAAGCAGTATGTATATGTGCGTTTGCTTCATTTATTGCAGACCTTTGACGTGGCTTGGAGCGGGTATAAAGTCTTTCAAGTAGAAGGGTTCGAAGTATGCCATCTGCTTTACGTCCAACTGCCGTGTGGCTGCTTCGGCGAGAGCACCCATATAGCGTGCTTGTGGCACAACGGCATCGATGAAATGTGCGTTTTCTGACGTTAGCACTCCTTTGCACTTGTCTGCTCCGTTGCCGAAGAAATAGACAGAGTGCGCCTGCAATTCGGCTTCAAACGAGTGTTCGTCCACCACTTTTGCCTTGATTTCATCGGTACGCTCCAATGTGTGTGGCGCATAGAATGCCGTATAGACTTCCATACGGCGTGCGTCCAACATAGGACAGAATAATGCGCTATCCTCCACTTTGTTCAATTCTTCGCATTGCGCTTTGGCTGCATAGCACAACACCTGCAGTGTGTCTATCGGAATCAAGGGTATATTCAAGCCGTAGCACAGCCCTTTGGCGGTGCTGGCTCCTATGCGCAGCCCTGTATAACTGCCCGGACCTTGCGACAACGCCACCGCATCCAAATGCCACCCCTTCTGCTTTGCCTCATCAAGCAATTCGCTGATGAATACGGGCAGTTCGCGAGCGTGGTTGGCACTCTCCAAGTTCTCACGCCAAGCCACAGCCTGACCCTCTACCGTGATAGCGGCAGAGCAACAATTGGTGGAGGTCTCGATATTCAGAATAGTCATACGTGCTACCGATTTCTTTTTCAAACCGCAAAGATACGATATTTTTTGCACAACAGAAAATAATTTGTAACTTTGCGCCTACAAATCAGTCCAATATGAAGAATATCGTTGTATTTACAGGTGCCGGTGTTTCGGCAGAAAGCGGATTAGGTACATTTCGTGACGCAGACGGCTTGTGGGAGAAATACCGTATAGAGGACGTGTGTACGCATGATGCGTGGTTGCGTAATCCCCAGTTGTGCGTGGACTTCTACAATGCCCGTCGCAAAGATGCGCTTGCGGCACAGCCCAATGCCGCGCACTATGCTATAGCCCGTTTGCAAGAGGCTATCCCGACCACGCAGGTGATAACGCAAAATATCGATGACCTGCACGAGCGGGCAGGCAGTCATGATGTGGTCCATCTGCATGGGGAAATCACAAAGTTGCGTTCAGAGAATGACGATACCGCCACGGTGCCGCTACAGGGTTGGGAGCAGCACTACGGAGACCGTCATCCCGATGGCTCACTGCTACGTCCGTATATCGTGTTCTTTGGCGAGAGCGTGCCGTATTTTCCCGTGGCATGCAACATAGCCTCGGGTGCAGACATCATGGTGGTGGTCGGTACGTCGCTGAATGTATATCCTGCGGCTTCCCTGTTGGAGTATGCACCTGCTAATGCGGATATCTATGTGATAGACCCAGGGCACCCTGAGTTCGGCATATACCGTGACCGCGTGAAGCATATCCAAGAGAAAGCCACTGTGGGTGTGCCGCAGTTGGTGGAGGAACTGATTGCCCAATACGGCAGCAAAGAATAGGCATATAGTACGCCTAATTCCGGCAAGGCTATTATCTGATATTGGGATACTTGTGGGTTTGGAGGGAGAGGTGCCACTGAGGGTGACGGTGGATGTAGTCAATGGTCTCGGAGGTGTTTTGGCATGTCATGCTGCAAAGGCACAACATTTTTGGCGTTTTTGTTGGTAATGTATTACCAATAATGACAAAAAATGTCACAAACAACAGAGACGCACCTCTTGGGCACGTCTCCATTGCATATCTGTACGATTGTTGTACTATTTTACTTCTCTACCCGTAACGGTGTACGTCTTACCGTTGTGAATGATGTACAGTGTACCATCGCGCACAATCTTTTGGGCAGGAACCAAAGTGTCTGTATTCACATTCTCCACTGCTGTAGCGGAGGCATCATACGTGATGTTGATATCCAAGCCATAGGAGTTCTTGGCTGCCACCTCTATCTTGATTTGCTTGCTGTCGTTGTAGGAGACTGTTACCGTACCCGATACAAGGAAGTACAAGCCATCTCTTTTAAGTGATAATCCTCCGTCTTCTTCCTGCACCAACAAGCCCGTGTAGGAGCCGTAGATATATCCCTCCACTACACCTTCCGATGCTGTTACGGTACCCGGTTGCAAGGTAAGGTCTATCGGATAGACACCGGCGGCAGGCATGGTATCTCCATTGATAACCGCGTCTTTTGTGTTGAACTCAAGGCTGAGCATACGGAGGTCGTCTAACGCCACTGCCTGGAAGTATATCACACCATCTTCGTCATAATCGTCGCCGGCAAAGATTACTATGTCTTTCTGTGTGTAGGTCTTGGACAGGTTGCCCGACTTTGTGTCGTAGTCCAAAGCACCCTCTATGGGTTCTACATACTTGTAGGTGGCATTGAATGTGAATACGTACGCCATACTGTCCTCGCTCAGTATCATTGCCTTGACAGCATATACGGTGTCTATGTCGGTAGCAGTGATTTCGATAGCCGCATCCAAGGTCTCAAGGTAGATAGTATCTCCATTCTCGTATTTCTCTACGAAGGTATAGTAGTCGTCGATGTTCTCGTCCTCAAGCAGCGAGTACGTACCCACGGGGCTCTCCGGTTCTCCCAAGAAGTCTATCTGCACACCATATTGGGCATTAGAGTGGTAGATATAATAGTCCATTGCTTCGTCGTCATACTTCAACGGTTTCACTTTGTCGTAAGCCACACGTATGGTGTCTTTAGCCGTAGGCAGTTCGAACTTGAGGTCTAACTTGTAGCGAATCATATCGTCGCCCAGCATATAGCCCTTGAGGGTATTTGCCTCATAGTCAATGTCTATGGAGCCCCCGATAAAACCGGTAATCGTTTCTCCCTGCGCCAAGAAACTGCTTTGGAAGTCCTGTACGGTGTATGTGCCATTGGGTTCGGTAGCCGACTTGAGCATGATACTCAGTTCGTAATCTGCATTGCTTGCGGCGATGAATACGATACCCATAAACCCTGCAAGGTCTGCGTCAATGCTGAGGTTGCTTGCTGCTACATCTATGGTGTCCTTGATTTCGGGCAGCGGTGAGGTGAAGCGCACATTGTACCACATGGTGTCGGTGCCCATCATGCCAAGGTCAATAACGTAGTTGTCCCCCTCAACAGAGCCGTTCAATGCTGCTTTATCGCCGAAGATTTTGTGATAGGTAGTATCCGTACCGGCAATAGTTGCCACATAGGTCTCTGCCTTGTCCAGTTCTTCCGCGTCATAGTAACTGACAACCTTGATGCCTGACGCAAGTGCAGAAGCCAAGTACTTCTTATCCGCAGTGGCACCTTTGACTTGCCATGTAGAATCCACCGTGTTGATGTCGAGTTGGGCATTCGGAACCGTGATGTTTACGGTGTCCTTGGGATAGAGTTCGAAGTATGAAACCGTGATATATCCTGTTTTATCCACATGGAACTTGCCATCTATCTGAAGTCCTTTGTCTGTGCGAATGAAACTGATATTTACGGAGTCGAATACCACACGTTCCAGTGCAATATCCTCTGTGATGATGTTGGTACCCGTCCAACTGGGCACACAATCATCTATGGTGTATACACCGTTCAGTTCTTTGCCTCCGTTGGCAATGCCCAACGTGATATAGTTCTGTGCATAATTCCCTTGCCCATCACTAAAGATGACGTACCACGCATTGTAGCCATCGTACCAAGCGACCTGGTAGGTCAGGTTCTTGCCTACGATGTCGTTGAACGAGACGGTTCCGATAGGGTTCTTATCGTCTGCCGCTTTCTGGTATGAGGGCAGAAGAGCCGGTTTGGCATCGCGTTGTGCTTTCTTTGCCCATGCTGCCTTTTCGGGCAGTTGGTGGTTAGGATTAACAACCCGCTCTGTTTCTGTTGGGAGAGAAACAACCTTCTTGGTCATTTTCGGACTCGGCACAGCCGAAGCCGCTACGGCAACACTGACTGCCAGTAAAAGAGTAGAAATCTTTTTCATAACGTAGTTAATTAGTGGTTAATTAAATAGTTTGGTAAGTCTTTACCCCATACAGGTGTACCTTACCCATATCGTTTGCAAAGGTAAACCTTTTATTTTATATACACAACACCGTGCGAAGAAAAAACGGTTTTTCTTATGCAAAAGTGTTCGTTACGTGTGCTTTTTGTGTTCAGCGTGAACGGATAATGTCTGTATATTGACGACGCGAGCCGCGCCGTCCCCCAAAAGCGTTGCCTCTCAAGTATTATCGGATATTGAGATACTTGTGGGTTTGGAGGGAGAGGTGCCAGTGAGGGTGACGGAGGATATAGTCGATGACCTCGGCGGTGTTTTGACAGGAACAGGGCTGGAGATAGAGATGGGTGGCAGGGACTTGCGTTGCCCAATGCTCCACGTCTTGGGATGGGGTGCAGGAAGATGCGGAGGAGGTTTGGGGAAGATAGACGATTTTCAGTTCGTCGGCACGGGGAAGGATGACGCGGGTGCCCTCTTTGGGTGAGCAGGTAATCCAGTCAATGCCCGCAGGGAGCGGGTGCGTGCCGTTGGTCTCTATGCAAAGGCGTTTGCCTGTGGTGCGGAGGGCAGCGACAAGAGTGTCGTCCACTTGCAGGGAGGGTTCGCCCCCCGTGAGGATAATCAGTACGCGGGGGTCGTTGCTCAAGCGTTGTACCTCCTCCACGATTTCGGCAGCGGTCATCTCGGAGTAGGTGCCGAAGTCGGTATCACAAAACGGACAGCGCAGGTTGCAACCGCTGAACCGTACAAAAACTGCCGCTTGCCCTGTGTGATAGCCTTCGCCTTGGAGGCTGAAGAAGATTTCGTTTACCCGATACATTTACAAGCAATAAGTAATAATTAATAGTTAATATCAAAGTATTTGCACAGCAAAACTATTTATCCATCATACTACAATATAATGACGCGAGGCATCGAATCTCTCTACAAACAAACATATAATTATCCACGAATTAATCATTAATTTTCAATGGATGCCATGTCATTTGATATTCTCTTGATGTAACCAATATACCACCGACACCATACCTTGACGATGCGAGACGCATCACATTCACAACCGCGGACGAGGCGTCCGCGTCCCCGAGCGAAAAGGAGTCCTATACTCTTGACAAACATCAATTATCCCTTGCTTATCCCTTGCTGAATCACATACTAATCACATACTAATCACATACTAATCACATACTAATCACATACTAATCTCATACACTTGACTCGACAAAGACACGAAGACCTCCCCAACCCCTCCAAGGGAGGGGCTCAATGAAAAGTCCCCCTAATGGCTTTCATGCGACTTTTGATACGGATTTTGTATTTATATGGAATTAGTCGCGTTCGTAGATGGCACAGTTGTTCTCGGACTCGTGGACGCTGACCTTGTAGCAGTTCTCGATGTGGTCGCATATCCAGCGGGCGATGTTCTCGGCGGACGGATTGACATCCAACACCTCGTTGATGTACTTGTGGTCGAAAGTGTCCTTGACCACCCGTTTGATGTGCGTGAAATCCGTAACCATGCCGTCCTGATTGAGTTCGCGCGCCTTGCAATAGACGACGATAACCCAGTTGTGCCCGTGCAGGGCTTCGCATTTGCTCTCGTACGAGAGATGGAGATTGTGTGCAGCGGAAATCTCCAAACGCTTTTCTACATAATACACTTTTTGGGAAGTAATAGTTAATAATTAATGGTTAATATCGCAGTCGTATTCCGTGGTGTCGATGATACCTGCCTCACGGAGGGCTTCGATGCGCTCGGTGCAGGTGCCGCATTTGCCACAATGCTTTTCGCCGCCCTTGTAGCAACTCCATGTCTCGGAGTAGTCGATACCCAGGGCTTTGCCATGACGGGCGATGTCCGCCTTGGTGAGGTTGGTATAAGGGGTGAAGAGGGTGATGCCCTCGTAGGTACCCGCCATAATCGCCTGATTCATAGCGTCCACAAAGGACCGGCGGCAGTCGGGATAGATAGCATGGTCGCCTGCGTGGTTAGCCATCATGATACGCCGCAGCCCGCGTGTCTCCGCCATGCCCGCAGCGATAGCCAGCATGATGCCGTTGCGGAAAGGAACGACCGTGGAACGCATGTTGTCGTCGTCATAGTTGCCCTCGGGGATAGCGTCAGCCCCCTCGAGGAGGGAACTGCGGAAGTACTGATGAATGAAGTCTAACGGTATGATAATGTGCAGGATACCGAGACGCTGGCAGTGCAGGCGGGCGAAATGGAGTTCGCGGGCGTTGTGGTTGCTGCCATAGTCGAAACTGAGGGCGAGGGCGATGCCGTCCTTGTATTCGTAGAGCATGGTGGTGGAGTCCAAGCCGCCGGAGAGGATGATGATGCTGTCTTTCATTGTAATAAGTAATAGTTAATGGTTAATAACCTCGGCGAAGCGGGAGGAGAGACGCTGCTGCTTGAGGGCTTGGTGGTCGGCATCCGCGTAGTTGGCAAAGGGGTAGATACTGATGCCGCCGCGGGGAGTGAAGATACCCGTAACCTCGATGTACTTGGGGTCCATGAGGCGGACAAGGTCGTTGAGAATGATGTTGATGCAGTCCTCGTGGAAATCACCATGGTTGCGGAACGAGAACAGATAGAGTTTCAACGACTTGGACTCCACCATGCGCTCGCGCGGGATGTAGGAGATGATGATAGTGGCAAAGTCCGGCTGCCCTGTTTTGGGGCAGAGAGAGGTGAACTCGGGACAATGGAAAGTGACGAGATACTCGTTTTCGGGGTGCTTGTTGACAAATGTCTCAAGCATCTCGGGGGCGTAGTCCGTAGGGTACTGGGTACGGTTCGCGCCAAGCAGGCTGACGCCTTGCAGTTCATCTGTAGTACGCATTGTTTTCAGTTTTTTAGGGTTGTGGCATGGGGGAAAAACAGTAGCCCCATGTTTTGGAGGTGCAAAGGTAGCGGTTTTTGATGATATATGCAAGGTTCGGGCAGAGATTGATAAAAATGAGGTTATAACGCAACGAAACGCCGG
>ERZ808278.194-NODE-194-length-50469-cov-5.882533_pt1 | contig 50469 bp, 36 predicted proteins | sample MGYA00521239_ERZ808278 | MGnify/ENA primary metagenome ERZ808278 (study PRJEB31516, sample SAMN03275600) | gut metagenome | biome: mammalia-associated habitat; material: feces | host: Papio cynocephalus | place: Kenya | collected 2012-07-17 ... | reverse complement strand
AAGCTGAATGGGCTGAAGCGCACATTGGGCTTGGGCGACATACGCGTATCGTTTGAGCGCATTCTTGACGATTTCCAACCAGATGTAGTGCACCTGCACAACATTCATTCCTATCTCTCCCCCATTGTGGCACAGATGGCGCATGAGCGAGGCATTCGTGTGGTGTGGACACTGCACGACTATAAATTGCTGTGCCCTGCCTACACTTGCACACGCGAAGGCCACCCCTGCGAACTTTGCTACACCGACAAAAGCAATGTGCTCAAGCACCGATGCATGAAAGGGTCGCTGGCAGCAAGTGCTATCGCCTGGCTTGAGGCGAAATGGTGGAGCCTAAAACGGCTTGAGGCCATCACCGACACTTTTATTTGCCCAAGCGAGTTTATGGCATCTAAAATGCAGCTCGGAGGGTTCGGTAAGCAGAAACTAAAAGTGCTGTGCAATTTCATCGACCCTCAAAAACTCGCCCTTCTTCAGCGCACCGACGGAAGCGAGCGGAGCCACTACTACTGCTATGTGGGCCGACTGTCGGAAGAAAAAGGTGTGCGCACGCTGCTTGAAGCCGCCAAAGGCATTCACCATGAGTTGCGCATAGCTGGTGGTGGTCCGCTTGCCGACGAGCTAAAAGAAAAATATGCAGCATTTCCTCACATCAAGTTTCTCGGTCACCTCGATGCTAAAGGCATTGCCTCGCTGCTGAGCAAAGCCAAATGTTCTGTAATCCCCTCAGAATGGTACGAAAACAATCCCCTCAGCGTGATAGAATCGCTTTGTGCGGGCACCCCCGTAGTGGGAGCGGAAATTGGCGGCATTCCCGAACTGATTGACGAATCCACGGGCATCACCTTCGAGTCGGGCAATGCTGAAGCTCTTGCCGCCGCCATCGGAAAGGCCATGGACAAGCAATGGAGCCACCAAGCCATCAAGGACTGTTCCATCAGCCGCTTCTCGCCAGAGGGCCACCTAAGGGATTTAACGAATATTTACAACACATCAAAACACTGATATTCAATATTTTTGCGCACAATTATCGTGCATAAGTATACAATCATTTATGCACTATAATTATTTTTTCGTAACTTTGCACAATTATGCGGCACACTTTGGTGTGCTTTGATTACGTACGTATAAGCATCGAATATGAAAAATATAGTTCAAGGTAGTCTGATTACCACATTCCGCTGCAATGCAAAGTGCAACATGTGCAACATCTGGAAGCACCAGACCAAGCCGACAGAGGAAATAGACCCGTCATTCTACGAGAAGCTGCCTGCCGGCTTAAGAATCAACATCACCGGCGGTGAAGCCACTATCCGACAGGATATCGACAAAATTTTCGAGATCCTCTATCCAAAGTCGTCGTTGCTCGAATTAAGCACCAATGGCTACAACACAGATAAAATTGTGGCTTTGGCCAACAAATACCCCAACATTCTTATTCGCGTGAGTGTGGAGGGACTCCCCAAAATCAACGATGAAAAAAGAGGGCTGAACAATGGGTTTGACCACGCTTTGCGCACAATGCTCGAGTTGAAAAAGACCAAGTGCAAAAACATTGGCTTCTCTGTAGTGATTTCTCCCGACAACTATATGGATCTCGTGTCGCTCTACGAGCTTTGCGTGGCACTTGATGTGGAACTGGGCAACTCTGCCGTGCACAACAGCTGGTATTTCCATAAGGACGACAACCAAGTGGAGAGCGAAGAGGCGCTAAAGCAGCACGAACTGTTCGTGAAAGCACTGCTCACCAGTAAGCGCCGTCACCTGAAGGACCGCTTAAAAGACTACGGACGCGCCTACTTCAACCGATCCATTCACCGCAGGCTTCGTGGCGACGAGGCTGGCTACCGTCCTGCTTGTGGCGCGCTCACCGACTTCTTCTTCATCGACCCATGGGGCAACGTGTCGCCTTGCAACGGCAGCGGTGAAGAGTGGATAATCGGCAACATTAAGGAAAACAGCTGGGAGGAAATCATGGACACGAACAGCAAAAAATACCAAGAGGCATTGGAAAAAGTGCGTTCTTGCCGCCGCAACTGCACCTTTATCGTCACCGAGCGTCACGACATGGTGCGCCGTCCATGGATACCCATCAAGTGGATTATCAAGAATATGTGGCGAGCACGCAAAGGCAAAGACCTCTGCTGGGACTAATCGCTTCTATCCGCTACAAGCAAAATCATGACCAAGATTGCTGTAATCGGGACACGGGGGTTCCCTGGCATACAGGGGGGAGTGGAAATGCACTGTGAGAACATATACCCGCGCATGACGGGCGTCGATATCACCGTGTTTCGCCGCAAACCCTACCTCACTGAGGCTTCCATGGCATCTTACCCCGGAATCTCTTTCATCGACTTGCCCTCCACACGCATCAAGGGATTTGAGGCGGTGTTCCACACTTTTATCAGCGCCTGCCACTGCATCGTGAGCAGGCCATCGGTGGTGCATATCCACAACATCGGTCCAGCCATGTTCGCCCCGTTGCTCCGTCTGGCAGGGCTCAAGGTGGTGCTCACCTACCACAGTCCCAACTATGAGCACAAGAAGTGGGGGCCACTGGCACGCACACTCCTGAAAATGAGCGAGGCGCTGGCATTGCGGTACAGCAACCACATCATTTTCGTGAACAAGTTTCAACGGGAAAAATTTTCCGATAAGGTGAAGAAAAAATCATCGTATGTGCCTAACGGAATCCCGGAGGCCACACGCAGCACAGCCACCGACTTCCTCGCCAGGCACGGCATAAAGCCAGGGAAGTATGTCCTGAGCGTGGGGCGCATCACACCCGAAAAAGGCTTTGAATACCTTATCGAGGCAGCGCAGCAAATGCCCGAAATCAGCCAAGTGGTGATAGCCGGGGCAAGCGACCACGATTCCTCGTATTTTCAGACGCTCAAGCGGCTCGACACCCACGGAAAAGTGGTGTTCACCGGCTTTACATCGGGCGAAGACCTGCGCCAGCTCTACAGCCACGCGCGCCTCTATGTACTGTCGTCGGTGAACGAGGGCTTCCCGCTCGTGCTGCTCGAGGCCATGGCCTATGGGCTTCCGCTCACCGTGAGCGACATTCCTGCCACCCATCTTGTGGAATTACCACAAGCCACCTATTTCCAGAAGGCCAACGCCCAGGCCATGCGCCAGTGCATAGCCCGCCAGCTGGAGTCCAACCCACAAAGCGGCGCCCCTTCCACATACAACCTCGCTGACTTCAACTGGCAGACCATCGCCTCACGCACTCAAGCCATTCTGGAGCAAGCAGCACAAAGCCGAGAATAAAAGCCAGTAGGGACGCGAAATATCGCGTCCCTACTCTAACTTCTAATCTCTAATTTCTAATCTCTAACTTCTAATCTCTAATTTCTAATCTCTAATTTCTAATTACACATTGAAACGGAACACCACGATGTCGCCGTCCTGAAACACATAGTCTTTGCCCTCAATGTGCATCTTGCCAGCCTCCTTCACGGCAGCCTCGCTGCCATAGGCTATGTAGTCGTCATACTTGATAACCTCGGCACGGATAAAGCCCCGCTCAAAGTCGGTGTGAATCACGCCTGCGCACTGCGGAGCCTTGCTCCCCTTGTGGAAAGTCCAGGCGCGCACCTCTTTAGGCCCGGCGGTGAGGAATGTTTCGAGATTGAGCAACGCGTAGGCGCTTTTAATCAGGCGGTTCACGCCACTTTCCTTCAAGCCTATTTCCTGAAGAAACATCTGGCGCTCCTCATAGGTTTCAAGCTCAGCGATTTCACTCTCAGTTTGAGCCGCAATCACCAAGATTTGCGCATTCTCGTCCTTCACAGCCTCGCGCACCGCCTCCACATAGGCATTGCCACCGGCAGCCGCGGTGTCGTCCACATTACAAACGTAGAGCACAGGCTTGTTGGTGAGCAAAAACAGGTCGTGCGCCACCTTCTGCTCCTCCTTCGACTCAAGTTGCACCATGCGCGCGTTCTTGCCTTGCGAGAGCACATCACGGTAGCGGCTCATCACCTCAAACTGGAGCTTGGCATCGCGGTCGCCAGCTTTAGCCATCTTCTCAATGCGAGATATGCGACTTTCAATCGTCTCCAGGTCGCGGAGCTGAAGCTCTGTGTCGATCACCTCCTTGTCGCGCACAGGGTCCACGCTTCCGTCCACGTGGGTCACATTGTCGTCGTCGAAGCAGCGGAGCACATGAATGATGGCGTCGGTCTCGCGGATATTTGCCAGAAACTTATTGCCCAGGCCCTCACCCTTGCTTGCGCCCTTCACCAGGCCGGCTATGTCCACAATTTCTACGGTGGTGGGCACAATACGCTCCGGGTGCACGAGCTCGGCAAGTTTATTGAGGCGCTCATCCGGAACGGTGATAACGCCCACATTAGGCTCTATTGTACAGAAAGGGAAGTTTGCCGACTGCGCCTTGGCGTTCGACAGACAGTTGAAAAGCGTGGACTTTCCCACATTGGGAAGCCCCACGATACCACATTGGAGTGCCATATTCTTATATCATTATTTTGTTTCTGGATGCAAAGTTACAAAAAACTTTAGCATTAGCCAATCATGCGCGCCCATAGCCGTGCTCTCCGTAGCGAACACTCCCATGGCAAGCCTACCGCAATCACTAATTGACTGAAAATAATGCGTTTTTCTAAAAAAAAGAACCGAAAATGGAGACAATTGGACAAAAATGGATAAAAAATGACTAACTTTGCAAACTACAATAAAAATCTAACTCAACTACTATAAATTTAGACACAATATAATAAAAATGAGGAGTAAAACAGGAATGTCTCGCATCAAGCGATTCTTTATCCTTGTAGCCGCCACGGGCATGATTGCAGCACACAGCAGCCGAGTGATGGCGCAGGACACAAACGCCAACGATGATCGGATGGAAGTAACTCAGCCCGAAGGCTTAGACGACCTGAAGGGCATCGACATCACGTCGGGCGACATCAAGAAATATTTCTCCACAGAGCGCCCAGAAGACCTCTCAAAGCAGGTGGTCATCTACAACGTTGGAGCAAAGAAATTTCTCAACATAGGTAACTACTGGGGCACACATGCCACACTGAGCGATGTGCCACACATCTTCTGGCTTCAGCGCCACAGCGACGATAAGTACACCCACAGCGAGTATATCCGCTACCCTGAAGCTGCATCCAACGGCTTATCCAGCAACAACAAGAGCATCATCACCTCACTGCTTGAGCTCACATCGATGAAGATCGGCAGCATGGAAGGCAGTGGCAGAAGCCATTCGGCCTACACAATGGCGAAAATCGTGGGCAGCGACGGCTCGGAAAGCCCCATCACATTCACCGACCAGGCCACAGGGCAGAGCGTGACCTGCTCGGCCGACGAGCCCTACACGCCCAATGGCAACAAGTTCACCTCCGGCGACATAGCCATTGACTTCGCCAACCAGCAGTTGGCGCTGGAAATGGACCTCACAGGCGTCACAACAAGCGCGAGCCTTGAAAACATGCTCACCATTGGCCAAGACATCAGCAATTGGAATGGGGGTAGCAACACCAAGCTGCATTTCTACGCAAAGATGGACGGCAAAAACTACATATTGCGAATCCAATTTATAGATAACGGCAGGTACGCCGAAGCCACCAACAAGTATGAATTCTATTCCTCAACCCCCATCATCAAAGTGACGCTTGACGCCAACGGCCTATATGTGAACGGCGAGCGCCTGTATTACACCGGCCAGCCTATAAATGCGCCCCTTGCGCAGGCAGAAGCACTCACCGTGGCCAACACCTATGGCGGCGGCAGTGGCGCCACCCACACCGACCTGCGCCTCGTGGCACCAAAGCAAGCCTCTGCCACCGACATGCTCGCCGGCGACATCACCCTGACAGAGACCGGCACCACCACCAAGGCCACTGATGGCAAGTTTGCCCCCGATGGCGCGCTATTCCTCACGGAAAGCGATGTTAACTTCGGCTCGCAAAAGCTGATTGTGGACATCGACATGTCCACCGCCACCCATTCCACCGACAACAATGAGAACACGCTTTCCATTGGAGGCGACATCAAGACGTGGAAATCCACCACAGCCCCAAACATGCACCTATACTTCAATGGCTGGCCCCGATTCAACGACCAAGGAAAATACGACTCAAGCGTCGATTACCAAAAAGACAAAGGATACCGCTTCCATATCGACTTCACTTCGCAAAACGGACAGTATAAAGACTACACCGACCAAGCATCGAAAGACGCTGGTTCAAATAGTGAGATATTTATTCCCACAGAAAATCTTATCACCATCAGCACTGCCGATGGCGACAAGAAAGTGGTGCGCGTGGAGCTAAGTGAAGAAGGCGGCCTGTGCATAGGCGGCAAAAAAATAGAGAACTCCACCACAAAAGCATACGTGGAAGCCTTGCTGGCACTCACTCACATTCAGGTGGGTAGCGCATCAGAAACAAGAGGCATAGAAGGCAATAAATGCCACTCCACTTTCTACGGCATTCGCACGGAGAATCTATCAACCGTCTTATCCGACAAGACCCTCTCCACCACCACCACCGATGAAGGCTTCACGTCGGAGCCATTTGCATTAAGCGACTACACATTCACCACCACTATCGACGTGGCCACTTGCCAGAAGGCTGGCGAAACAGCCCTCTCCATCGGGAAGAGCCCAAGCGAATGGTACACCGCCGCTCCCGGCCATGAGAATCTGCACATGCTCTTCCACGGCAAAATGGCAGACGGAAGCTATGTGCTGCAGGTGTCGTATGCGGCCACAGGCTATAGCGATGACGTCAACACCCGCTACATAGCCTCGGCCGACGGAAAGTTCAACGTGGCATACTCCAAGAATGGCCTCTACATCAACGGCACCCCCGTATTTCTCGCCGACAATGTGTCGCTTGTAGATGCCGCAACTTACACATCAGGCAAAGAGGGAGATATAGTGCTTTACACCGCCGACGACTGCGGACACCTACTCATCGACACCGATGGCAAATACACAATCAACGAGGAGAGCGGAACAGGCATAAAGACATCGCAAAACAATTATCTCTATACAGAGGACCAGAACGGCACTTTCCCCGTGTTCATCACAATGCGAAACATCAAGGAGACCACCAGTGGCGGCAAGGAAGGTAAGTTCTTAGCCTGGACCTCGTCGAAAGACAACACAAGAAGCTATGGCAACATTGGCGTATTCACCGACCGCGGTCTGCCCGAAGACCAAAGCAACCCTGAACTGTCGCTCGGACTGGCACAATGGACGTTTGCCCCTGTGACCAACTGCACGGCCAGCACTGGCAACATCTACACCATGTCGATCACAGTGAAGCACGAAATACTCATGGAGCAGAAAGACGCCGACGCCCCTAAAGGGTTTGACATCCTGACTAAGCCAGCCGGCACAAAGCTGTATCTGGCTGCGAACCAAGACTATGTGTACTCCAACAACCTCAAAGACGAGCACAATGGCCGCTATTACGACGATTCCAGCGAGGCTCGTATCGCCGACATCAACAGCTGCGAGGGTATGGAGCTGGGCGATGAGGCACAGACCAGCGATTTTGCACACTGGAAAGTGTTCTCTCTCGCTGAATACTACAAGCTGTTTGAGAGCCAGGCAAGCGAGATGACGAAAATGGTGGACATGACGTTCTGGCTTAAAGACCCCGACTTCAAGCGCGAGCAGTCAGACCTCAAACACTGGTTCATCGACGACAATCTCGCTAACGGAAAAACACACATCGGCTACGATGAGTGCTACAAGGTAACCACCGACCAGGCAGAATACATAGGCTCAACCGACGAGCTTCACAGCGTGGCCTTCGGCAAGGCCAACAACCATGCCCGCTACATGGGCGTGGAAGTGAAAAGCCAAGGCGCCAAGGGTCGCATCTACCAAGATGTGGAAATCACTTACGCCGGCTGGTACGCAATCACCTGCCAGGGCATGAGCAACGCTGGAGCAAAACTTTTTGTGCAGATGATAGGCAATAATGGCGAAAGCTTGCCTATCACCACCCCTTTGACCTTCGTGAACAAGGCTGAGCGTGAGCGCCTGAGCGCCACAAGCTATACTGCCGATGGACTGCCAGGATGGCCATACGACTGGCTCGAAAGCGAGAAAACTGGCAAAGCAGGCATGCCTTTCTACAACGCGCTTGTAGATATCAACGACCGCAATGTCAACGATGGCGTAAACGTGGAGAAATACAGCGCGCAAGTGTCGTTCTACGTCGACTCTAAGCTGATGACAGAATATGGTGTGCAGAAAATACGCTTCGGAGTGATGCTTGACGGCGACAACACACTGGCCACCGCAAATGATGAGACGGTAGCCACCACCGACGAATGGACGGTGTTTGACAACTTCCACCTGCTCTTCGGCGGTAATTCAGAGGAGCCTTACCTCATACTCAACGAAGACAGCACCACGCTCAACTACATCACCTCCACCATTCACCACTACACACTGCGCCCGATGACACTGCACCGCACCATCGCCCAAGGCCAATGTAACACAATCATCCTGCCTGTGTCGCTCACCATGTCGCAGTTCTACGCCACTTTCGGCGAAGGAGCACAGTTAGCAGAGGCTGAAAGGATGTACGAAACAGAAAATAAGGCAAAACCCGGGTCGGGAGAAATGGTCACTTGCGTCAACTTCAAGAAAGTGACTGCCTCAAACGCTGATGATGTGATGCTGAAGGCCAACACACCCTACATCATCATCAATCCAGAGAATATTGATGGCGGCGACACTGAGGAATACGTGGCACACCTCTACACCCGTGCAAGTGGCGGAAAGGACTACATCACCGTCACCTCACCAGCACGACACTTCTTCGTGGACGACGTGACACTGGAAGGCAGAAAATTTGACGACTACGGACAGTATTACTACGAATTTCCAACCGACTACACTTTCACCGGCAGCTATTCCGACCAAGGCGTAACTTCCTATGGCACCATCTGCCAGAACTACACCACCGACGCCGATGGCAACAACACCATTATCGAAGGCCGCCCCACACTCAAAGGCTGCTACATGCTTACAAAAAACGCTTTAGTGAAAGTGGAAGATGAACAAGCTATAAAGGGATTCAGATGCTGGTTCGACATCAATTCTGAAGAAAAGAAAATCTACATCACCATTGATGATGACGTGCCCACTTCTATCACCGACATTGTGGCCGACACCAACACAGCAGTCAATAGCCGCTACGCTAAAGGTGTGTATAACCTTTTAGGCCAGAAAGTGAGCGACAACGGCAACACCGACAGTCTGTGCCCAGGCATCTACATCGTGAACGGAAAGAAAGTGGTGATCACAAAAAAATAAAAACTTCCTCCGGAGGAAATACAACAGTAACTGTGCCAACACAAAAGTTGGCACAGTTTTTCTTTATAACATAATAGACAAAAATACGCCCAATCGACCATTGCAAAATAATAACGCTATATGCAGAGCACACTCCTCCCCACACCTTCCTCTGATTTCTAACCTCTAATTTCTAACCTCCTTTTTGATTTTGACAGAAAAAAGCTATCTTTGTAGATTATAATTATTGAAAACGCAATGGACAAAGCCCCCACACTTGCCATAATAGTGCCCTGCTTCTGCGAAGAGGATGCGCTACCACGCACCAACTCCCAACTGTGCGCCTTGCTTAACAGCATGGTCACTGCCGGAGAGGTGTCGGAACGGAGCAGTGTGGTGTATGTCGACGACGGCAGCACCGATGCCACATGGGCACTGGTTAAAGGCTACGCCCATAGCCAACAGAGCGTGGGCGCCATAAAGCTGTCGGCCAATTTCGGCCATCAGAACGCCATCATCGCCGGCATGGAAGCCACACTCCATAGAGCCGACATCTTTCTGACCATCGACGCCGACCTTCAGGACGATGTGAACACCATCCCCAAAATGGTGGAAAAATATAAGGAAGGGTATGAAATCGTGTATGGCGTGCACTCTGGCCGAAAGTCCGACTCGTGGTTCAAACGCAACACCGCCCTTGCCTTCTACCGCCTGATGCACCACCTCGGCACAAAGTCGGTCTACAACCATGCCGACTTCCGCCTGATGGACCGTCGCACCGTGGGCGAGCTGCTCCGTTACCCCGAGCGCAATCTTTTCATGCGCGGCATCGTGCCGCTGCTCGGATTCAAAAGCGCCACTGTGGAATATGAGCGGAGCGAACGCACAGCAGGCACCACCAAATATCCATTCTCCAAGATGGTGAGCTTTGCCATCGACGGCATCACCTCGTTCAGCATACGGCCCGTGCGGCTGGTGCTCGCTATGGGCATTGTGTTCGTGTTCATAGCCATCATCATATTGGGCTATGTGCTATATTCAAAATTCAGCGGCCTTGCCGTGAGCGGCTGGTCGTCGATGATACTGTCGATGTGGTTTATTGGCGGCTGCGTGCTCATAGGCTTAGGCATAGTGGGCGAATACATCGGCAAAATATACATAGAGGTGAAGCACCGCCCACGCTACCACATCGACACCGTGGCAGGCGTCATTCACTCAAGCCGCACTGACAACGAATCAAAAACAAACCAACATATTAATACATTTAAGCAACGCGTATGAAGAAACAGACATTATTAGCGGCAGCCCTCCTCATGGGCTGGGGCGGTATGGCCATGTCGGCACAAGCCCCATTGTGGCTGCGAAATGCCCAAATCTCGCCCAACGGGCAAGAAATCGTGTTCACCTACAAAGGCGACCTCTACAAGGTGCCTGTGGGCGGAGGCCAAGCCCTTCAGCTCACGAGCCTGCCATCGTATGAAACCGCACCCGTATGGAGCCCCGACGGCAAGCAGATAGCCTTCGCCAGCGACCGCAAGGGCAACTTCGATGTGTATGTGATGCCCTCGCAAGGCGGCACACCCAGGCAAATCACGTTCAACTCCACGGGCGAGACCCCTACCACCTTCTCGCCCGACGGCAAGTATGTTTACTTTTATGCCTGCATTCAGGACCAGGCCAAGAGCATCATGTTCCCAAGCAGAAGCATGGCAGAACTTTACAAAGTGCCAGTGGCTGGCGGACGCACCTCACAAGTGCTGAGCACACCGGCACAGGACGTGTGCTTCGACAAGAGCGGCCGTTTCTTCCTCTATATGGACGTGAAAGGCGGCGAGGATCCTCTGCGCAAGCACCACACCTCCTCCATCACACGCGATGTGTGGCGCTACGACGTAGCCACCGGCAAGCACACCAACCTCACCAACCGTGGCGGTGAAGACCGCACGCCAGTGCTCAGCCCCGACGGCCAGACGGTGTATTTCCTAAGCGAGCGCAACGGCGGCTCATTCAACGTGTGGAAATTCCCCTTGAATAATCCGTCACAAGCAACGGCCGTCACCACATTCAAGGGCAACCCCGTGCGTGGGCTCTCCATGGCCAGCAATGGCACTCTCTGCTATTCCTATGATGGCGAAATCTACACGCAGGCCGATGGCGGCAAGCCCCAGAAAGTGGCCATCAAGCTTTTCCACGACGACGGCGACTCTATCAGCATCATCAATTACTCCCGCGGGGCCACAAGCGCAGCCGTGTCGCCCGACGGCAAACAGGTGGCATTCGTGGTGCGCGGAGAAGTGTTTGTCACCTCCACCGACTACACCACCACCAAGAAAATCACCGACACGCCAGAAGCCGAGGCCGATGTGTGCTGGGGACCCGATAACCGCACTCTCGTGTATGCAAGCGAGCGTAGCGGCAGGTGGCAGCTCATGAAAGCCACCATCAGCCGTAAAGAAGACCTCAACTTCCCTAACGCCACCATCATCAAGGAGGAAGTCATAGCTCCTGCCAAGAATGTGGACCGCAAGTCGCCACAGTTCTCGCCCGACGGCAAGAAGCTGGCGTTTATCGACGACGGCGAGCGCCTGATGGTGATGGACCTCAAGAGCAAGGCCGTGACCCAGGTGACCGACGGCAAGCAGTGGTTTGGCACCGAGGGCAGCTTCAACTACAGCTGGAGCCCCGACAGCAAATGGTTCGCGCTTGAATTCATCGGCAACGGACGCGACCCCTACAGCGACATAGGCATCGTGAGCGTGAACGGTGGCAAAATCACCAATATCACCAACAGCGCCTACATCAATCTTATGCCACGGTGGGTGCTCGACGGCGGTGCCATCATGTTTGTCAGCAATCGCTTCGGCCTGCGCAGTCAGGCCTCATGGGGCTCACAAGACGACGTGCTGCTGGCATTCGTCAATGAGGAGGCCTTCGACCGCTACCGCCTCAACAAAGAGGACATGGAACTGCTAAAGGAAAGCGAGAAGGCTGAAAAGGCAGAGGCCGACAAAGCCGCAAAAGATAAAAAAGACAAGAAAGCCGACGCCAAGAAAGAGGAGAAGACCAAAGACATAGTGGTGGAGCTCGACAAGATCAAGGACCGCGTGATTCGTGTCACCCTCAATTCAAGCGACCTCGCTGGCTGCGCTATGAGCAAAGACGGTGATGTGCTCTACTACCTCTCAAGAGTGGAGAAAGACTACGACCTCTGGAAAATGGATCTGCGCAAACAAAGCACCCAACTCATCAACAAGATGAACACCAAGTGGGCCGACATACAGACCGACAAGGACGGGAAAAACTTCTTCATTCTCGGCGGCAGCAGTATGAACAAAATGAGTGGTGACAAGCTCACTCCTATCACCTATTCTGCCACCGTGAAGATGAACCGAGCTCGCGAGCGCGAATATATGTATGAAGACGTGCACCAGCAGGTGGCACACCGCTTCTACAACACCAACATGCATGGTTGCGACTGGGAAGGCACGATTAAACACTATCGTAAGTTCTTGCCACATATCAATAACAACTACGACTTCGCCAACCTCCTAAGCGAGGTGCTTGGCGAACTCAATGCCTCGCACACTGGCGGACGCTACTACCCCAATGGAGGCGCAGAACCCACAGCGCAACTCGGACTGCTTTTCGACTGGAACTATTCAGGAAAAGGACTAAAAGTAGACAAAGTGATTGAATACGGCCCATTCGACCGCGCTAAATCGAAAGTGCGTCCTGGCACCATCATCACCAAAATTAATGGTGAAGACATCACCATAGAGCATGACTATACCTCCCTACTCAACGGTCAGATAGGAAAGAAGGTGCTTGTCACTTGCAAAAACGCCACTGGCGAATGGGAAGAAGTGGTTAAGCCTATCAGTTTGAGCGCTAACAACGCCCTTCTCTACCGCCGCTGGGTGAAACGCCAAGAAGCCCTATGTGATAGCCTATCAGGCGGACGCTTAGGTTACGTGCACCTACAGCAAATGAACGACCAGAGCTACCGCGAAATCTACAAAAAGGTGCTCGGTGAATACAACAAAAAAGATGGTATCGTAATCGACACTCGCTTCAACGGCGGTGGCCGTCTGCACGAAGACATTCAAATTCTCTTCAGCGGCGAAAAATACCTCACCCAGGTGGTGCGCGGACGCGAGTCGTGCGACATGCCAAGCCGCCGCTGGAACCGCCCCTCCATCATGCTCCAGTGCGAGGCCAACTACAGCAACGCGCACGGCACTCCATGGGTCTATAAGCACACCGGCATGGGCAAGCTCGTGGGTATGCCAGTACCAGGCACCATGACCAGCGTGAACTGGATCACAATGCAGGACGAGAGCCTCATCTTCGGCATCCCCATCATTGGCTACCGACTGGCCGACGGATCGTATCTCGAGAATCAGCAGCTCGAGCCCGACATTAAAGTGGCCAACGACCCGGCAGTGATTGTCACCGGCCGCGACCAGCAGCTTGAGGCAGCGGTGAAAGAACTGCTTCGAGAAATCGACGCCAAGAAAAAATAAGCAACAGATATAACCCGAACAGCAGTGAGCGTCGAAACTAATGAATTTCGACGCTCACTTTTTTAAAAAAAACATCTAAAAGAAAATGAGTTTACAAGAATTGATCACAGAAATCATAGGCTACACGGCATCCATTTGCATGGTGCTGGGCTATCTGCCGCAATTAGTGCGCACAGTGCGCACACGAAAGACCGACGACATCGCCCTCGGCACATTCCTGCTCATGGGCATAGGAGGACTGTTTTTCTGCATTCAGGGCTTCCTTATCAGCAACTGGCCGCTGTTTCTCTGCAACCTCTGCACCACCTCGATGAGCGCAGTGGTTTTCGCCATCAAGATGCACAACGACTTCTTCCGCGACAAAAAGGATTCGTAAAAATTCGGGATTGTGTTTAGAGGGATTTTGCCGTTTGGCGCAGGGCGAAATAGCCGAAGACACACGATAGGACGATGCCCGCCACAAACACGATGGCGGTGCTGTGCACAGGGTTGCCAAGCGCCACCAGCGGAGCCGTGAGCGCACCGCTCACGAATCCCATTGCGCCAAACAGTGCCGATGCCGTGCCCGCCTGCTTGCGTTCGCTTTCAAGAGCCATAGTGGTGGACGCAGTGAGGGTGAATCCCAAAAACAGCAACATGGCGCACAGCGCTATCTCGTAGGGCCAGAATCCCAAGTCAAGAAAGAGCACTGCAGCCTCAAGCACACTGAACACAAGCATACCCACGCAGCTCACTTTCACTCCAGTGGTGGCCTTCTTGAATTTTGCCGCGCCGCCTGCGCCCAATGCTATGAACACTCCGTTCACCGACAGCGCCAGGCTGGCCTGCATCTGCCCTGTGTAGCCATAGTGGCTCAGTATGCTCCACACCGAGGCTATGTTGCCAAAAAGAATCACTTCGGCGGTGCACTGGTGAAGCACGTAGAGCACATACTGCCTGTTGCGCGCCACCTTCCCGTAGAGGCGGAAAGTGGCGAAGAGCGGACGCCCCGTGCGCCGCCCGTCGGGCAGCGACTCTCGCAGACAGTAGGTGCCTACGGCCATCAGCAGCCCTATGCCGGCAAGCATATAGAACACGCCTTGCCAGCCCGCCACGCCAGCCACCATGCCACTGGCTACAGGAGCCACAATCGGCGCTATGCCATTGATGGTGCCCGTAACGGCTATCACCGTCATCAGCTCATGACCTTTGAAATTGTCGGCAGCAATGGAGCGAGAAATCACGATACCGCCCGCACCGCCAAAGCCCTGCGCAAAGCGCAGCACGACAAACATCTCCATGCTCGTGGCAAACGCCACCGCAAGCGAGGCAAGAAAAAACAGCGTCACCGCCATAATGAGCGGACGCCGGCGACCATACTTGTCGCTTAGCGGCCCAAGCACGAGCTGACCGGCGGCCAGTCCCGCCATGCTGGCGGTTAGCCCCATGTTTGCTACCGCCTGTGTGGAGTGGAAGTAGCTGGCCACCAATCCGAGAACCGGGCCAAGCGTGTTGTTGATCAGGGGTGCAAACGCAGTGAAAGCCCCCAACAATATTAACAGGAAAATCTTGTATCTTCTATCCATCAAAAAAAGCAGATTCACTATTCTGCCAATGTGGCACCGCCAGCCTGCTTAAATGCCAAAGGCGACATACCCGTCATTTTTCTGAAAAACTTACCCATACTCGACTGGTCGGCAAACGCATATTTATACGAAATCTCCTTCAGCGACAGACCGCTTATCAGAATCTCACGCTTCAGTTTTGAGACTAAAATTTGCGAAATCAGCTCTTTTGCGCCTTTTTCCGTTTTCTGCTTACAGATGTCGCTCAGATATTTGGTGGTGATGTTCAGACGGCTGGCATAAAATGCCACCTCGTGCTCACGGTCGCTATGATCCGACACCAGCCTCACGAAGTCGCGGAAATAGGTGTCGGCCATTGTATATACTGGCATATCGTCGGTATTGCCCGAATTCACCTCGCACTCCGCCATCACTAAAATCATGCTACGGAAAATGCTGCCCGACAGCCCCACATAGTGCTTGCTGTCCTTCATCGTGTCGTACATGTAGAGGCTCTCCATCAAGTGGTTGAGCAGTGCCCACTCCTGCGGGTCTGTCACTCGCTTCACAGGATTGGCAAAAAGCACGCCCAGCATTTTCACCGGCACGCCCACAGTAATGTCGCGCGAGAAAGAGTCGGCGAGAAGCAGCACCCACGCCTTAAAGTCGGCCGACACATTCAGAATCTTGGTTTGAAACACTTGTGCGCCCAGCATACGCGACCCCTTTTCGATGGACACATGCTGCATATCGTTTTCAATTTCTGCCTTGCCCTCTTCGCAAAGCATGAGCATATTCATCCGCGACGCATCGGGAAAGCCACTGTCCTGGTAATTCTGCACAGAGGCATCGATATGGAATATGGCATAGCCATTAGTGCGCACTATCTGTTGTAGATCAATCATCAATTTGCATTTTTGCCCACAAAAATAGACAAAACCACGGAATATTTATCCCTTTTATGCATCTTTTAACAAATTTGGCGAACAGAGAAAAACGCCAGTTTCGTGAATTGGCGGAAAATCTGTAACTTTGCACCCTAAAATCAGATTTTCACAAAGAGAAGCTCCATGTCCAATCAAAAGACTCCCACGGTAAAAATAGAAACGCTGGGCTGCAAGCTCAACTTCTCCGAGACGGCCACCATCAGCGCCTTACTTGCCAAACGCGGCATCACCCCAGCTAAAGAGGGCGATGTGCCGGCGGTGTGCGTGGTGAACACCTGCAGCGTGACCGAGCTCGCCGACAAGAAATGCCGCCAGCATATCCGTGGCCTCATCAAGCGCTACCCCGAAGCACTGATGGTGGTGACTGGCTGCTATGCGCAACTGAAAAGCCAGGAGATAGCCGCCATCGACGGCGTGGACATCGTGCTCGGCAGCGAGCAGAAGCTCCATATAGCAGAATATGTGGATCACTGGATGCAGCACCATCACAAGGAAGTGGCTGTCACCCCGCACAACCGCATCAGCCAGTTCAGTCCGTCGTGTGAGCGAGGCGACCGCACCCGCTACTGGCTAAAGGTGCAAGACGGCTGCGACTACTTCTGCACCTACTGCACCATTCCCATGGCCCGCGGCAGAAGCCGAAGCGGCACCATAGAGAGCCTTGTGGCACAAGCGCGTGAAGTGGCTGCCGAGGGTGGCAAGGAAATTGTCATCACAGGCGTGAACATAGGCGACTTCGGCAAAAACACCGGCGAGCGGCTCATCGACCTGCTCCGCGCCTTCGACGGTATCAAGGAGATAGAGCGCTTCCGCATCTCAAGCATCGAGCCCGACCTGCTCACCGACGAGATTATCGAGTTTTGCGCCCAATCGCGCGCCTTTATGCCACATTTCCACATTCCGCTCCAGTGCGGCAGCGACGCCGTGCTCCAGCTCATGCACCGGCATTACGACACCGCCCTGTTCGCACACAAGATTGAGCGCATCCGCGCCCTTATCCCACACTGCTATGTGGGTGTGGACGTGATGGTGGGCAGCCGTGGCGAGACACCTGAATATTTTGAAGAGTCGGTCAAGTTTATTGAGAGCCTGCACATGCAGCATCTCCACGTGTTTCCTTACAGCGAGCGTCCCGGCACCATGGCGCTGCGCATCCCCTACATCGTGCCCGACAAGGAGAAGAAAGAGCGCGTGGCGCGCATGATGCAGCTGAGCCAGGAGCAGGAGCGTCGCTACATAGAGCGCTTCGTCGGCACCGTGCGCCCTGTGCTGTTCGAACAGTCGCACGGCGATGTCACGATGCACGGCTTCACCGACAACTACATACGCGTGAACATCCCCCGATGCGAGGCGCTTGTCAACCAAGTGGCACCCGTGAGACTGACGCACATTTGCGACGACCTGTCGGTTAACGCTGAAGTAGTCACACCGCACTCCCCTGAATGATGATGAAAGCACGATTGCAAAACATACTGCTGGCGCCCCTCGGCTGGATGCTCCACCTGCTGGCGTTTATGCCGTGGTGGTGGATATGGCTTAACGCCGACGCGCTATATTTTATCGCCTACCACCTGCTACGCTACCGCCGAAAAATAGTGCGGAAGAACCTCGTGGACTGCTTTCCCGAAAAAAGCGCGGAGGAGATCCGCCAGATAGAGAAGCGCTTCTACCATAATTTCACCGACTATTTCTTTGAGACGGTGAAGATGCTGCACATGAGTGAGGCCGACATGAAAAAACGTATGGTGTTCCACAACGTGGATCTCGTGAAGAAAGCCTACCACGAGGGCAGAAGCACGATGATTTATGCCGCGCACTACTTCAACTGGGAATGGCTCACAAGCATATCGCTATGGTTCTCAGCCGACATGAACTCCAGCCACCACCTCGTGGGACAGGCCTACCACCCTCTTGAGAACCAGTGGTTCGACCGCTTCTTTCTTCACCTTCGCAACCGCTTCAGCACATGTATATCCAGCGGCGAGGTGCTCCGCGCCATGATTGAGGCCAAGCGTGAAGGCCGGCAGATGACACTCGGATTCCTCAGCGACCAGCACCCGCTGCCAGGACACAAGGGCGTGGTCACGGAATTCCTCCACCACCCCACCGACTTCATCAACGGCACCGAGGCCATCGCCCGGAAATTCGATATGCAGGTGCTCTACTTCCACACCCATAAGATACGAAGAGGCTATTACGAGTGCACACTCGACATGATGTGCCCCCACGCCAAGGAGCAGCCAAAAGACTCCATCACCCTGCTCTACGCGCGCATCCTTGAGCGGCACATCGCCCACGACCCCTCCATGTGGATGTGGACCCACAACCGCTGGAAGCGTCCTGTGCAATACCCCACCACATAAAATAAGTATAAAACTGAACAATAAAAAATATGAAACCCGTAGCCGTCATTATCCTCAACTGGAATGGAGCAGCGCTGCTGCGCCGCTATCTGCCAAGTGTAATCGCCAACACCAACGCCGAAATTGCCGACGTGATAGTGGCCGACAATGGCAGCACCGATGAGAGTGTGCGAGTGCTCCGCGAGGAGTTTCCCGCCGTGAAGACGCTGCTTTTCAGCGAGAACTGGGGATTTGCCGAAGGCTACAACAAGTGCGTGAAGCAGACCGCCTACAAATACACCGTGCTGCTCAACAGCGATGTGCGCACCCCCGCTGGCTGGCTTGAGCCACTTTACGCCTATATGGAGGCGCACCACGATGTGGGGGCGGTGCAGCCCAAACTCCTGAAAGATTTCGGCCCCGACAGCACTAAGCAAGTGTTTGAATACGCAGGCGCGGCCGGTGGCTTCATCGACAAGCACGGCTATCCCTACTGCAAAGGGCGCATCTTCGGCACCGTGGAAGACGACCACGGCCAGTACGACGGGGAAGTGGCGGATATCTTCTGGGCCACGGGAGCATGCTTCATGGTGCGCAGCGAGGTGTATCTGAAAGTGGGCGGCCTCGACAAGGATTTCTTCGCGCACATGGAGGAGATCGACCTCTGCTGGCGTCTGCTCAACGCCGGCTACCGCAACTGCTGCGTGACGCAAAGCTGCGTGTACCACCTTGGCGGTGGCAGCCTGCCACAGGGCAACCCACGAAAAACCTACCTCAACTTCCGCAACAACCTGCTGCTGCTCCACAAAAACCTCCCTGCCGCCGACGCGAAGAAAACGCTTCTTGTGCGCCGACTCTACGACGCGCTCGCCTTCTTCCAAAGCGTGGCAAGCGGTCGGTTTGCCGACGCGCGCGCCATCATTCGCGCGCACCGCCACTTCCGCACCATGCGCAGGCAGTATGCGCAGCCGGCCACAGAAAATCTGCTGAATAAGTACCCCGAAGGACACCGCAACATCATCACCGACTATTACCTCCACGGCCGCAAGACCTATTCCGAGCTTCCGCTGCGCCGATAAAAAAGAAGCATGCTCACAAGCCATGCCCCGCTCCGCATCTTGCCCCCACAAGCACACGATGCATTCAATTAGTGCAGTTTTTTGGCGAAAAGTATTGACAAGGGCATCAAGATGTTGTAATTTTGCAGATAATTTAGCTTGATTGCCGATGTATGCGCCTGCTGCTTTGGCATCGTTCTATCAATAGAGGAAAAATAAACAAAACTACTAATCATACAACAATGGCTGACAACGAAAAAAACAAGTTAGGCGAAGGGGCACAGAATAATAAAGAAGTGATGCCTCTTGGCAAGACCAACTTCATCATGATTGCCGTGTGTGTATTGCTCATTGCCGTCGGGTTCTTCCTGATGACAGGCAGCGCCAACACTGGCGCCACATGGAATGCAGACGTGTTCAACTCCACCCGCACCGTAGTGGGCCCGATGGTGGCTCTCGCAGGGTTTGTTCTCCTTATTTTCGCAATCATCTACAAGAAAAAAGCATAGGCGCAATGGATTGGATACAAGCACTGATATTAGGACTTGTTCAGGGTCTTACAGAATATTTGCCCGTGAGCAGCAGTGGCCACCTTGCCATAGCCTCACACATTTTCGGCATCAACCCCGATGAGAATTTGGCGTTCACCGTCATGGTGCACGTGGCCACCGTGCTCAGCACATTCGTGATTCTGTGGAGCGAGATCGACTGGATTCTTCGCGGACTGTTCAAATTCAAGATGAACGATGAGACCAAGTATTTCCTCAACATCGTGGTGTCGATGATTCCTATCGGCATTGTGGGCGTATTCTTCAAGGACAAAGTGGAGGAAGTGTTTGGATCCGGGCTGCTGATTGTGGGCTGCATGCTCATCCTCACTGCCGCCCTGCTCACATTCTCCTACTACGCGAAGCCCCGGATAAAGAGCCAAATCACGTGGAAAGACGCCATCATCATTGGACTGGCGCAGGCTGTGGCTGTGTTGCCTGGCTTGAGCCGCTCTGGCACCACCATCGCCACAGGCCTCATGCTTGGCGACCGCAAAGAGCAAGTGGCTCAGTTCTCGTTCCTGATGGTGATTCCGCCTATTTTAGGCGAGGCGCTGCTCGACGCCATGAAGATGGCAAAAGGCGCCAACCCCTTTGGCGACATCTCCACCCTCTCACTTGTGGTGGGATTCTTGGCAGCATTCATTTCGGGTTGCCTGGCCTGCAAATGGATGATAGGCATCGTGAAAAAAGGCAAGCTCGTGTATTTCGGCATCTACTGCGCCATAGCGGGAGCGGCCACCATCATCTGCTCATTCCTCTAAACCTGCATCATGCTCAACCCTATTGAAGGAGAAATCTTCTGCGTCGACAAGCCATTGGGCTGGACCTCGTTTGCCGTGGTGAAGAAAGTGCGGGGCACGCTGCGCAAAATGCTTGGCAACGCCAATGTGAAAGTGGGGCACGCCGGCACACTCGATCCTTTGGCCACAGGCGTGCTTGTCGTGTGCACTGGCCGAAAGACCAAAGACATTGCCCGTCTGCAAGCAGGCGTGAAAGAATACATCGCCACCATCAGGCTGGGAGCCACCACCCCGTCGTTCGACCTCGAGACGGAAATCGACGCCCAGTATCCGTGGTGTCACATCACACGCCAGCAAATAGAGCAGGTGCTGCAAAGCCAATTTGTGGGCACCATCGAGCAAGTGCCGCCCAAGTTCAGTGCGTGCAAGGTGGATGGCAAGCCTGCCTATAAGCTGGCACGCAAAGGCGAAGATGTGGAAATCCGCTCCAAGACACTCACCATCGATGAGATTGAGGTGCTGGCATGCGGACTGCCTCAAGAGCCCACCTTGCAAGTGAGGGTGGTGTGCAGCAAGGGCACCTACATCCGCGCCCTGGCACGCGACATAGGCCAGGCCCTAGGAAGTGGCGGACATCTCACCGCACTTCGCCGCACACGCGTGGGCAGCGTAAATGTGGACGACTGCCGCTCTGTGGTCGACCTTCTCCAGTATCTCGAAGGCGAGACCTACGTTTCGGCCGAGGAGGCTGAAAAACGCCGCCTTGAAAAGGAGCGCGACGACAACCGAAAACGGGCCGCAGCCTTGAAAGCCAGGCAAAGAAAAGTGAGCCACGCTACTGGTAAGGCGTGAAAGAAACCAGAAATGCGTGAGGAAAATTCAGCAATCTGCCGCTTATTGCACAAAAAACAGATAACTAACAACTAACAATCATCATCACTAAATATCCCTATTTTTATGAAATTATCAGAATTTGATACCCACATGCCCAAAGAGCTCATCGCAAATGAGCCTTCCCTGCACCGCGACGAGGCTCGCATGATGGTGCTGCACCGAAAAACTGGTGAAATCGAGCATAAGGTATTCAAAGAGGTGCTCGACTACTTCAACGAGGAAGACCTTTTCGTGTTCAACAACACCCGCGTGTTCCCTGCCAAACTGGAAGGCAACAAGGAAAAGACTGGCGCGAAAATCGAGGTGTTCCTGCTGCGTGAGCTGAACGAGGAAAACAAGCTGTGGGACGTGCTGGTGGAGCCTGCACGCAAAATCCGCATCGGCAACAAGCTCTATTTCGGACTCGACGACTCGATGGTGGCTGAAGTGATCGACAACACCACCTCACGCGGCCGCACGCTCCGCTTCCTCTACGACGGACCCCACGACGAGTTCAAGGCCAATCTGTTTGCCCTCGGCAGCACCCCTCTCCCCTACTATATCGAGCGTGAAGCCACTCCAGAAGACGCCGAGCGCTACCAAACCATCTTCGCCGAAAAAGAGGGCGCTGTGGTGGCACCGTCGGCAGGGCTGCACTTTAGCCGCGAGCTGATGACACGAATGCAAATCAAAGGCGTGGATGCCGACTACCTCACCTTGCACGTGGGATTAGGCAGCTACCGGAAAATCGACGTGGAAGACCTCACCAAGCACCGCATGGACAGCGAGCAGATGGAAGTGACGCCAGAACTGTCGGAAAGGGTGAATGCCAAGCGTGACGGCGGACACAAGATTTGCGCCGTGGGCACATCGGTGCTCCGCGCCATGGAGACGTGCGTGTGCATGGGCGGGCACATCAAGGCCTACGACGGATGGACCAACAAGTTTATCTTTCCACCCTACGACTTCACCACTTGCGACGCTCTTATCAGCAACTTCCACATGCCTTTCTCCGTGATGCTGATGATTACTTGCGCATTTGGCGGCTACGAGCAGGTGATGAACGCCTACAAGGTAGCCATCGAAGAGAAATACAGCTTCGGCGCCTATGGCGACGCTATGCTTATCGTGGACTAACACATTTAATCACCATCATAAAGTGGGCGCTCCTGTCTCTGGCAAGGTGGCGCCTATTTTTATCGACGAGAATCCATTTATAGCTACATATTTATTCACACCAACTAACTGAAAACTAAACAAACGCTTAAAACGACAAAATATACATGAACAGATTTTTCACTTTACTGATTTCCGCGCTTTTCTGCACCGCAGTAAACGCCACAGAGGTCACCTACCGTGTGGCTTCGTTCAATTCCAGCACTGGCGACTTCGCGCTGGAGGCATGGGGCGAGAAGCCTAAGGGGGCTTTTGCCTATTTCTACAATGATTTCGGCGCCACAGCCGGCAATCGCTACAACCAAATTCCACGAGGCCGCCAAGCCTCGCTTGAACTATACGGCTGGAAGGGATGCGCCATTCGGAGTGTGACGTTCTCCATGTGCTCCAACAGCAAGTCGGGAAGCGTGGGCTACACCATCGTGGACGGGACATCTGAAATATCACGGCAAAGCGCCACCGGCTTCAACAGCGAGCAGTGGTTTGGCGAGTGGCTGTCGAAGGACCAGAATGTGTATGGCGAGATTGTGAAAACGCTCCATCTCCAGCCTCTCGCCACCGACACACTTATCATCTGTGTGAAGGGCGGCACAAGCGAGGGATCGGTATATCTCAATTCCATCACCATCAATTACGACGCGCCCACCGGCACCACACTGGAAAGCCCATTAGGGTGGGTGTATGAAAAGCTACAGAAGAAAAGCACCATTGCCGAAGGCGATGTGATTATGCTGTTCCGCTCTGGTGCGGCGGCTTGCGACATCGACGGCATGGCCACTTCCAGCTATCTCGACGCCATGAACATAGGCAGCACCACTGATGTCACCGAGCCTGATGTGCTCCAGTTCACTTTGGGTAGAGATAGCTCAGCATGGACCCTCACCGACCAATATGGCCGCCGGCTCGGTGCAAAAGGAGCGCAGCATCTCGCATGGGACGAGGGAGTCACCACTTGGGATATCACCATTGGCTACGACGGTGCCACCATTGCCAGCACCAACGGCAAGTATGGCACACTGCGCTTCAACGCGCCCTCTGGCAGCTATGCACGGTTCTGGAACTACACCAGCAAAAGCCTCCCATTGCCCTACGCCTATCGCCGCGTGCGCCAGAACCAGCCCGTGCCATGCACAGGCATCACCATGCCCTATCAAAGCCGCACCATAGCGCTTGGTGCGTGCGACACCATCATGGTGAAGCCAACCATTCTGCCCGTAAAAGCCACCGACAAGCGCATAGCGTGGGCAAGCAGCGACACAAGCGTGGCCACCGTGAAAAATGGCATCGTCCACCCCGTGGGCACAGGAACAGCCATTATTAAAGCCACCACAGTGAGCGGCGGGCTATCATCAGAGATGCGCATCAACGTCACAGAAAAAGCCACTAAGGGCGACATTGACGGCAATGGCACAATCGACTCAAGCGATGTGACAGCGCTCATCAACCACATACTCGGCACTGCCAGCCACGACACCAACGCATGCGACATCAACGCCGACGGCACAGTCAACATCTCCGACGTAACCGCCCTCATAACCCTCATCCTCACCTAAAAAGGAGACAAAAATAGGGGCACATCAGAATTGTGCCCCTTATTCATCATTAATTTGTGCAATGCACTAACGTTGCATCATCTGCTAATTCATTTCCATCCCTGCTACACCAAGCGCCACTACAGCAAACGCATACAGTAGGCATAGCACCACACTGGACAGTGCGCCCCACAGTGCCCATCTGCCAGCCGACTTGCTTGCCGCCAACGCTTCCTCATATCGGCCTTGGGCATAGAGCCCGCTCACCTGCGAGGCTTTCACTATGCTAACCACACCTAACGGAAGGCAGCAGAACAGCGTCACTAATATGCCCCACGCCAAATTCGTGGATGGCATGGGAGGATTATTTCTTGTGTCAAAGCCAGAATTAGGTTGTGGGCCGAAACGCGGATTTTGCTGATAGCCATAGCCTGGAGGAGGGATCTGCCCCGCAAAAAGGTAAGCCAGCGCGGGCACCTGGTTTGCGGGCTGCCAATCAGTCATGCCATCAGTCCATACCGGAGTGGTGGGTTTAAGGCCATTGAGCATCAAGTCAGACTCTTCAAAGGGGCCAACCTGCACCCCGTTAATGTGCATAAAATACTGCATAATACGTTAATTAGAAGGTTACAATTCTGTTGGATGATATTTTTTTAGAAGTTCCATGATAGGTGCCGCCTTTGCCTCCTCGCCCTTGTCGATGTAGTGCTGGCAGAGGAGCTTTGCAGGCTCAAGGCAATTGGTGGCAAAGAAGCGGCGGCTCGCCTTGTCGGCAGCCTCAAGCATCAGAACACCCTTTTCCTCGTCTTTCTCAAAGCCTTTTATGCCCTTGTAGGTCCACATGCCCACATAGGCCATACACTCAGGGTTGTTTTGCTCCACACCCTTTTTGGCATACTCCACCGCCTTCTCTTCATTGGCCGCGACGATGGTGTCGTTGCCGGCAAACGTTCTGAAACCATTTAAATACACCTCAAAAAGTTCAGCTGTGGCGTCGCCATAGCCCATGTCGCTCGCCTTCTGTATCAGCTCCAGGCTCTTGAGCTTGTCTTCCTTGGTGTCCCAAGCCGACTGCAGCGTGCAGAAGCCTTTGCGCTCCAGGGCGAAAGCCGACCCGGCGGCGATGCACTCGTCAAACATGGCATTGGCTGTCTCGGGGTCCATATCCTGATTGTAGATGATGGCGGCCAGACGCACTTTGCTGTCAATGTCGCCCTCGCCCACAGCTTTTTTCAAATATTTGCGAGCCTGGTCGTAGCGTTCGGCATCGTACCATTTTTTGCCTTCCTCCGCATTGTTAAGCACTTTAGACGGAGCAGCCACAGATGTGGTGGAGGCCTTCGTTCTTCTCGTCACTTTCTTTTTCTGAGCCATAGTGGCACCGCAAGCCAGCAGTGCAGCACACAGAATTAACGTCAGTTTTTTCATTCTATAAAACCAATTCTTTTTCGTTATTGATACTGATTGTTTTTATCACTCCCGTAAGGGTATAATGTGCAAATATGCAACTTTTTGCCAAAATCCACAACCTTTTCCTCGAAAAAAGCGCCAACGCTGCGCCACCGCACAATCTTTCAGCCTGTTTTGGGGCTCAGCAATAGGGATATTTTTCGGTAATTCTCTTGCAAGTGCCATATATAATAGGTAATTTTGTATGCTAATTATGCACACACGCGTGGGGCAAATTGCGTGCCCACCCGCCGCGAGTGCCAGCTAAGCAAATGCACAATTTATAACTAAATCATTATTAATAATTTAATTTACTAAACTACTATGTGGTTAACTAATTCTTCTGTGGGACGCAAGGTGGTGATGAGTGTCACTGGCCTTTTCTTAGTCCTTTTCGTGACCTTTCACGTGCTGATGAATGCAGTGGCTGTCTTGTCGTTCAGTGCTTACGATAAGATTTGCGAATTCCTCGGCGCTAATTGGTACGCTGTACTTGGCACTGGTGTCATCGCCCTCGGTATGGTGATTCACATCATCTACGCATTCTGGCTCACCTACCAAAACCGCAAAGCACGTGGCAACGACCGTTACGCCATTTCCAAGAAGTGGAAGAGCGTGAGCTGGGCATCACAAAACATGCTTGTGCTCGGCATCATCGTGTTCTGCTTCCTCATTCTTCACTTAGTGCAGTTCTGGGCTAAGATGCAGGTGCCCGAGCTCCTCGGCGACCATGTGATGAACGGCAAATACTATCTTCAGGCCGTATTCAGCCAGGTGTGGGTTCTCCCCGTTTACCTGATCGGCTTCGCTGCCATCTGGTTCCACATCAGCCACGGCTTCTGGAGCGCATTCCAGACCCTCGGCGTGGCCAACGACAAGTGGATCTGCCGCTGGAAAGCCACAGCATGCGCTTGGGCTACCGTAGTGTTCGTGCTCTTCGCCCTTGAAGCCTGCTACTTCACCTGGTTCTTCGCTTGCTAATCACATTTAGCCGTGAAATTTTTTTAACTTCAAAAAGAATTCAAACAATGGAAGAAAATACTAAACTCGCTCAGCCAGCTATCGATTCAAAGATTCCTGAAGGTCCTGTAGCTGAGAAATGGACTAACTATAAAGCACACCAGAAATTGGTTAACCCCGCCAACAAGCGTAAGCTCGACATCATCGTAGTGGGCACCGGCTTGGCTGGCGCATCGGCCGCTTCTACCCTTGCAGAAATGGGCTTCAACGTGCTCAACTTCTGCATTCAAGACTCTCCTCGCCGCGCTCACTCTATTGCGGCACAGGGTGGTATCAACGCAGCCAAAAACTATCAGAACGACGGCGACTCTATCTACCGCCTCTTCTACGACACCGTGAAGGGCGGCGACTACCGCGCCCGTGAGGCCAACGTGTATCGCCTCGCTGAGGTGTCGAACAACATTATCGACCAATGCGTGGAGCAAGGCGTGCCTTTCGCCCGTGAATACGGTGGCACCCTCGCCAACCGCTCTTTCGGTGGCGCACAGGTGAGCCGCACATTCTACGCCAAGGGCCAGACTGGCCAGCAGCTTCTGCTCGGCGCCTACAGCTCGCTCAACCGCCAAATCCAGATGGGCAAGGTGAAGAGCTTCAACCGCTACGAAATGCACGACGTGGTGATGATCGACGGCCGTGCCCGCGGCATCATCGCCAAAAACCTGGTGACTGGCAAATTTGAGCGTTTCGCAGCTCACGCTGTGGTAATCGCCACCGGTGGCTACGGCAACGCCTACTTCCTTTCCACCAACGCTATGGCATGTAACTGCTCAGCCGCTATCGCCTGCTACCGCAAGGGCGCATACTTCGCCAACCCCGCCTACGTGCAGATTCACCCCACCTGTATCCCTCGCCACGGCGACAAGCAGTCGAAGCTCACACTGATGTCGGAATCACTCCGCAACGACGGACGCATCTGGGTGCCTAAGAAACTCGAAGACGCCAAGGCTATCCAAGCCGGCACAAAGAAGGGCAGCGACATTCCTGAGGAAGACCGCGACTACTACCTGGAGCGCCGCTATCCTGCATTCGGCAACCTCGTGCCTCGCGACGTGGCATCACGCGCAGCAAAAGAGCGTTGCGACAAGGGCTATGGCGTGAACAACACTGGCCAAGCCGTGTTCCTCGACTTCTCTGAAGCCATCAACCGCCTCGGCATCGACGTGGTGCGCGGACGCTACGGCAACCTCTTCGACATGTATGAAGAAATCACCGACGTGAACCCTGGCGAATGCGCCAACACTATCGACGGTGTGAACTACTATAACCCTATGATGATCTACCCAGCCATCCACTACACCATGGGCGGCATCTGGGTGGACTACGAACTCCAAACCAGCGTGAAGGGTCTGTTCGCTATCGGCGAATGTAACTTCTCCGACCACGGCGCTAACCGCCTCGGCGCATCTGCTCTGATGCAAGGCTTGGCCGATGGCTACTTCGTGCTGCCTTACACTATCCAGAACTACCTCAGCGACCAAATCCAGGTGCCACGCTTCAGCACCGACGCTCCTGAGTTTGTGAAGGCGCAAGAGGCTTGCGAGAAGGAAGAACAGCGACTGATGAACATCGGTGGCAAGCGCTCCGTCGACTCTATCCACAAGGAGCTGGGCAACATCCTCTGGGAATACGCAGGCATGGGCCGCACCAAGGAAGGCCTGGAGACAGCGCTCAAAAAGCTCAAAGAGCTTCGCAAGGAGTTCAACACCAACCTCTTCATCCCTGGCACCGTGGGTGAAGGCATGAACAACGAGCTTGACAAGGCTTTCCGTCTGCAAGACTTCATCACTATGGGTGAACTCATCGCTTACGACGCACTCAACCGCAACGAATCGTGCGGTGGCCACTTCCGCGAGGAATACCAGACCGAGGAAGGCGAAGCTAAGCGCGACGACGAGAACTACTTCTACGTTTCTTGCTGGGACTACCAGGGAAGCGATGAAGCTGCTCCTAAGCTCATCAAAGAACCTCTCCACTACGAGGCAATCAAGGTTCAAACCCGTAACTACAAGTCTTAACCCACCCAACATTTAATTAAGAAAGGAAATTTACAATGGCAAATATGAAAGTAAATCTCAAGATCTGGCGTCAAGCCGGTCCAAAGGCTCAAGGTGGTTTCGTAACTTATGAGAATGTTGAAACCGACAGCGACACCTCATTCCTCGAAACTATGGACATCCTCAACGAGACCCTCGTTGAGCAAGGTGAAGAGCCTGTAATGTTCGACCACGACTGCCGCGAAGGCATCTGTGGCATGTGTTCACTCTATATCAACGGCCACCCACACGGCCCAGCCACTGGCGCAACCACTTGCCAGCTCTACATGCGCCGCTTCCAAGATGGCGAAACCATCACCGTGGAGCCTTGGCGCTCAGCTGCATTCCCTGTAATCAAGGACCTCATGGTGGACCGCAACGCATTCGACAAGATCCAGCAAGCCGGCGGCTATGTGAGCTTCAACTGCGGCGGTGCCCAGGACGCCAACGCAATCCCCATTCCAAAGGAAGTGGCCGACGAGGCTATGGACTCTGCCACCTGCGTGGGTTGTGGCGCCTGTGTGGCTGCCTGCAAAAACGGCTCTGCCATGCTCTTCGTTTCAGCCAAGGTGAGCCAGTTTGCACTGCTCCCACAAGGCAAGACCGAGGCTAAACGCCGCGTGAAAGCTATGGTAGCTAAGATGGACGAACTGGGATTTGGTAACTGCACCAACACTGGTGCTTGTGCTGCTGAATGCCCTAAGAACATCAAGCTCAGCAACATCAGCCGCCTCAACCGCGAGTTCCTTTGCGCAAAGGTGAGCGACTAACATAATTCGGCTAAAATGAGACGAGAACGGGAGCACATTACTCACCGTGTAGTCACATTCTAAAATAATCAGCTATCGGCTGGAGCATGGCAAAAGGCTCCAGCCGATTTATTTTTCCGCACGTCATTACTATGGCATAGGGAAAAAGACAGTAGAAGAAATGGCACATTGCCTTTTTTTACTGATATGTAAAGAAATAACGGGCAAAACGCTGTTATAAACTCCATAAAATGATTATTTTTGCAGAAGAAAAATATCATTAACTGTCAAAATAGCTAAATTATGAAGTATTTCCTACACAACAGTAGCGGTCAGCAAAGTGGCCCTCATGAACTGAACGAACTTCTCGCGGCAGGCCTCACACCACAATCATACGTATGGAATGAAACCATGCCCAACTGGATGCCTGCCATGCAGGTGCCTGAAGTGGCAGCACTGCTACAACCGCAACAGCAGCCAATGCCGCCATTCCAGCAAACGCAACCGCAACCGCAATGGAATCAGCAGCAATACTACCAACAGCCACAATACGGGCCACAATACGGAGCCACAGCAAACAAGCAGATGGATTTCGGAGAAGCCATCTCCACATGCTTCAAAAAATTCGGCACATTTGAAGGCCGCGCACGCCGCTCAGAATACTGGTGGTTCACACTGTTCAATTGCATTATCTCAAGCATCACATGCGGCATTGGCAGCATCGTGCTGCTCATCCCTGCACTGGCAGTGACAGCGCGCCGCCTCCACGACACTAACCACAGCGGCTGGTGGCAACTGATCAACCTCGTGCCCTTCGGGTTCATCATAATCCTTATCTGGACCATACAAGACTCCGACCCCGGAATGAATGAATATGGACCCAACCCAAAAGGCAATTAATTATACACTACACATAGAGGCTGCTTGAATTATTCAAAACAAGAAATTCAAGCAGCTTTTCTTTTAACTAAAGACTATATGGGCAATTAGGGCTAAAGAGTGGGCAAAAAAGGAGCTATGCCAAAATGCCTTTCGCATAATTTTGCCAATTGTGGCAAAATGAGTAATTTTGAAGGTTAAAAAACGAAGTTGATAAAATAAGAATAATAACGAAATCAAAACACAAATGATTTATCCAATTCTCACACCAGAAGAGGCTGCCGACTACATTCAGAACGGAATGAACATCGGTATTTCTGGCTTTACAATCCCTGGCAACGTGAAGGTGATTCCTCCTGCCATTGCCAAAAAAGCTATCCGCGAACACGAGGCTGGACGCGAATTTAAAGTAAACATTTTCAGCGGCGCATCGTCGAACGACTACACCGACGGCGAACTTTCACGAGCCCATGCGCTCAACTACCGCACCCCTTACCAGTCGCTTCCCGAAGTGCGCAACCGCATCAACGCCGGTGAAGTGCACTACAACGACCGCCACCTAAGCGAGCTGGCACAAGAATTCCGCTATGGCTACTATGGCAAGATGGACGTGGCCCTCATCGAGGCTCAAAGCATCACCGATGATGGCGACATCGTGCTCGGCACCGCTGTGGGCAACTCTCCCACATGGCTTCAGCTCGCCGACAAGGTGCTCATCGAGCTCAACGACCAAATACCCGAGAGCATAAAGGGACTGCACGACATCATCGTGCCCCTCGATCCTCCATACCGACGCGAGATTCCTATCTACTCTGCACACGACCGCTCTGGCTCGCCCGTGGCTCACGTTGATCCCAAAAAAGTGCTCGGCGTAGTGAAAACAAGCATGCCACTGGGTATGCCCAGCAAATTCACCCCTGTGGACGAGCAGACAGCGCTCATCGGCAAGAACGTGTGCGACTTCCTGGTAAACGAGATCAAGTCTGGAAAAATGCCGAAAACTTTCTTGCCTATCCAATCTGGTGTAGGCAACATCGCCAACGCCGTGCTCAACGCCCTGGAGGAAAGCACCGACATTCCACCATTTGAAATGTACACCGAAGTGATGCAGGACAGCGTGCTGAAGCTCCTCAAGAGCGGACGATGCAAATTCGCAAGCACATGCTCTCTCACCCTTTCTGGAGAGGCCATGCAAGACCTGTTTGCCAACATCGACACTCTGCACGACAAGATACTCCTGCGTCCGTCAGAAATCAGCAACAACCCAGAGGTGATTCGCCGTATAGGTGTGATTTCGATGAACACAGCAATTGAGTGCGACATCTTCGGCAATGTGAACTCCTCACACATCAACGGCACACGCCTGATGAACGGCATTGGCGGCAGCGGCGACTTCACACGCAACGCCTACACCAGCATCTTCATGTGCCCATCCATCAAGAAAGACGGCGCCATCAGCACCATCGTGCCTATGACCACACACGTGGACCACACTATCCACTCCGTTGACATCATCGTCACCGACCAAGGTGTGGCCGACCTCCGCTTCAAGGATCCGCTGCAGGCCGCCGAGGAAATCATTGAAAAGGCCGCCCACCCATCTTACCGTCCACTGCTCCGCGAATATCTCGCGAAGGCAAAGGAAGAGGCCATTGGCCACATTTACCAAAGCCACAAGTATGCGCTTGAGTTCCACCGCGCACTCTCGGAGGAAGGCGATATGCGTAAGGCCAACTTTGGCAAGTAATCAGTAGCTAATATTATATTGATATATTGTCACCATAATGGAAGTCTCGCTTTCTGAGAGCGAGGCTTCCATTTTTAGCATATACTCACCCCACAAAAAGTCAACAGCAGCAAATACCCACATCACAAAAAACTGCACATACCAGTTTTTTTTGTAATTTTGTGGTACTTAACAACTTCTAAAAAGTGAATACTTAGCCCTATGAAACGAATTTATTGCCTCTTATTGGTGGTCATCATCACCGCTTCAATAGCTCTGGCCGCGCCAAAGCTGAAATTTTACGATGCTCAGCAGTTCACCCTCGTTGGCAAACTGATGCCAGGCACCCCCAACCCCTATCACCGCATCGACACGGTAAAATACAAAGGATTCGACAAAAAGGAGATTCTGCAAGTGCGCGAGTCGGCTGGTATGTCGATTGCCTTCTCCACCTCAAGCCGCACCATAGCGGTAAAGTGTGAGTTTGGCGACGTGGAATGGCCCCAAAACAGCACCGGCATCGCTGCCCACGGCTTTGACCTCTACATCAAAAAGGACGGAGAGTGGCGCTGGGCTGGCTCTGGCGCACGATCGCAGGAGACCCTTAACCGCGCGATCAACCTCGTCACCAACATGGACGGCACTGAGCATGAGTGTCTGCTCTATCTGCCACTGTTCGCCGAGGTGAACAAATTAGAGATTGGAGTGGACGCCGACGCCACCATTGCGCCATCACCCATCCCGTTCCGCCACCGTATAGCCATCTTCGGGTCGAGCTACACCCACGGAACCAGCACCAGCCGCCCAGGGCTCACCTACCCTGCCCAGTTCTGCCGTATCACAGGATTGCAACTGCTCGGCCTGGGCTGCAGCGGACACTGCAAACTCCAGCCCTACTTTGCGGAGGCGCTTGCTGACGTTGACGCCGACGCATTCATCTTCGACAGCTTCTCCAACCCCACCCCAAAGGAAATCGAGCAGCGTCTGTTCCCGTTCATCGAGCGCATGCAAAAGGCACACCCCGGCAAACCGCTCATCTTCCAGCAGACTATCGACCGCGAGTACTGCACATTCAACACTGCCCGTGCCCAGGCCGAGGCCGAGAAGAAAGCTGTGGCTGAGAAGCTGATGAATGAGGCCGTAAAGAAATACAAAGATGTGTACTTCATTCACCCCAACGCCACAAGCCCCGACCACGAGGCCACAGTAGATGGCATTCACCCCTCCAACTACGGCTACACGCTATGGGCTAAATCCATCGCACCGCAAGTGGTGGAGATTCTCGCCAAATACGGCATCAAATAAGCAAACATTAGTAGCCGATATATATACAAGTCACTGCAACCTTTCATTAAGGCAAAAAAATAGCGGCCGCCTCCCGGAATTGGAGTGGCGACCGCTATTTTATAGCTGTAATTTATGACTTACTCTTCTTTTTTGCCGGCCCTACGCTTACCAGAGCCTCCGTGCCTTGAGCCGCTACGCTTGCGCTCGGCATTACGGCGAGTGGAATTACCACGCTTGCCGCGCTTCTGACGGTTAGAGGCTTTTCCGCCCTCATAGTCGCTGCGCTTGCGGTCGGTTTTGCTTTCTGCCGACTGCATACGCGATTTCTGGGTGATTGGCGCCTTGTCGATACGGTGCGTTCCGGCAGGGTTACGCTCATCCACGAGCACAAAGTCGAGTTGCTTCTTAATCAAGTCGGCACGGGCCACCTGAATGGTGATGTTGTCGCCCAACTGGTATTTACGGTGACGGCGGCGCCCCATCAGACAGTAGTTCTTCTCGTCGAACTCATAGAAATCGTCGTCAAGGTCGCGCACAGGAATCATGCCCTCGCAGTGCGTGTCGTTCAGTTCCACATACAGTCCCCACTCAGTCACACCAGAAATATGGCCGTCAAACACTTCGCCAAGCCGGTCGCCCATATATTCCACAGCCTTGTACTTGATACTTGCACGCTCGGCATCGGCGGCAAGCTGCTCCTGTGCGCTCACATGCTTGCACTCGTCTTCAAGCGCAGGCTGGCTCACACTGCGTCCGCCAGCGGCATAGCGGTCGAGCAAGCGGTGTACCATCATGTCGGGATAGCGACGAATAGGCGATGTGAAGTGAGTGTAGTAGTCGAAAGCCAGCCCATAGTGGCCCACATTGGTGGTTGAATAGGTGGCCTTTGCCATCGAGCGGATAGCGAGAATGGAGAGCATCTCCTCCTCTGGGCGGCCCTTCACCTGGTCGAGCAGCGCATTGATGCTTCGGTTCACCTCCTTCACGGTGCCTTTGGTCTTCACTTTGTAGCCAAAATGCGAGGCGATATCGGCGAAATTCGAGAGCTTGTCGCTGTTGGGCACATCGTGAATACGGTAAACAAACGCCTTGGCCTTGCAGCCCTTCTTCACCTTGCCTATATGCTCCGCCACCTTCATATTGGCCAAAAGCATAAATTCCTCAATGAGCTTATTCGCTTCTTTCGACACATGCACATGCACGCCAATGGGCTTGCCGTCGGCATCGATTTCGAACTTCAGTTCCTCACGGTTAAACGCCACAGCGCCATTCTCAAAGCGTTTCGCACGAAGTTTCTGCGCAAGGCTATTGAGTGTGAGAATTTCCTCGCACATGTCGCCCTTGCCCGTTTCAATCACCTCCTGAGCCTCTTCATAGGCAAAGCGGCGGTCACTCTTAATCACGGTGTGGCATATTTCATAACGAATCACCTTGGCATCGTCGTCGAGCTCGAAAAGCACCGAGTGCGCGAGTTTCTCCTCATCGGGGCGAAGAGAGCAAATATAGTTACACAGGCGCTCGGGAAGCATCGGCACCGTCCTGTCCACCAGGTAAACCGAAGTGGCACGGCTTTCAGCCTCCTTTTCAATCACGCTGCCAGGGGTCACATAGTGGGTGACGTCGGCAATGTGCACACCTACTTCCCAGTGACCGTTGCCGAGGCGGCGAATGGAGAGTGCGTCGTCAAAGTCTTTAGCGTCGGCAGGGTCGATGGTGAATGTGGTCACGTCGCGCATATCGCGGCGGCGAGCTATCTCTTCCTCCGTAATCACATCGCTAATCTTTTCTGCGGCCTTCTCCACATTCTGCGGATACTTGTAGGGCAGTCCGAACTCTGCCATGATGGCGTTGATTTCGGCATTGTTGCTGCCCGCCTCGCCAAGCACGTCCACCACCTCGCCCACGGGGCTGTTGGCATCCTCTGGCCATTCCACAATTCTCACCACAGCCTTGTCGCCCGTCTTTCCGCCCATGGTCTTGTCGGAAGGAATGAAAATGTCAGTGGCAAGAAACTTGCTGTCGGTGGCGAGCATCGTGAAATACTTTTTCACCTGAAGGGTGCCGGTGAACACCTGGTCCTTGCGCTCTATAATCTTGATCACCTCAGCCTCTGGCTCCACGCCTTCGCGAGCAGCGCTGATGTGCACGAGCACACGGTCGCCATTGAGGGCGTGCATAGAGTTGCGCTCCGCCACAAAGATAGGCTTGCTGTCGTCGTTCACCGTGTCCACACTGTTTTTGCCGTTGCTTCTGCGAATGAATATGCCCTCTTCCACAGCCGAGCGCATCACAGCCTTGAAGCGTCCAGGGGTCACCTCGTTCAGGAAGCCGTCGATGGTGAGCTGCTCGAGCAGCTCCACCACCATGGCACGCTGCCGGGGCGTGTTGGCATTCACCTGCTCCGACACTTGCTTATAGTTATAGGGCACATTTTCTTCAGTGTTGAAGAAATTAATCACCTTGTCGTGGAGCTCGCGACGCTCCATCTTGTAGGATTTCAAATTATCTTTTTTTGCCATAAGTTTTTGCAATTTTTTTTTGATTTACTGTAGAACCATTGAGCCACTGCCCTCACTCGTGCGCATCTTCTTTATGCACAACCGGCGCAAAGCGTCTGTCTGTGCGCCTATTCGTCGATATGGTAGCGCACAAAGGCCTCCATGGCCTCGTAGCTTGCCAGACCAAGGCGAGAGTAAAGATCGGCCAGAGCGGTGTTGCGGTCGATGCTGGTTTGCCAGGCGAGCTGGCCGTTCTCTGGGTCGCGGAAAGGTGCGTCGTGCACCTGCGACTGATGCTTGAGTATGGCCTGGCGCTTCACGCTGAACTCCTCTGGGCTCATCGGCACGGTCATCTCTATATTGTCGATATCCCACTGGCCCCACTGACCTCTATACATCCACATGCGGCAGTCCTTCATCCAAGGCTCGTTCTTGAGCTGCATCAGTGCCAAAATCAGCGCCTCCGAGGCGCGCTCGTTCACACCATTGGGGTCATAGTCGTCGGCAAAGAAGATCTGATGCGGACGGAGCTGGCGCAGAAGTTTGGCGATAGGCATCACATCGGCCTCTGTCACTTTTCCCGTTCCGTGGGCCGACTCGCTGTAGAACGGCAAGTTCATCTCATGCACATTCTGTGGGTCCACGCCCAAGAATTTGCAGCTCATCACACACTCACACATGAGAATCAAGCCCTTGGTGAAGCGAGTTTCGGGCGTGTCGGCGTCACCGGGGCGTTTTGAGCGCAAGGTGTCGTGAATGCGTTGCACCACATCATCGCGCAGAGCCGTGCCAAAGCCGAAATGGCTCGACAGGCGGTTGGTGAGCATGATGATGCGCTCCACGTCTTCATCGTTCACCATCATGTCGCCATTGGTCTGAAACGCCACATGCACGTCGTGCCCTTGCTGCACAAGGCGGCGAAGCGTTCCGCCCATCGACACCACCACGTCGTCGGGGTGCGGGCTGAAGCACACCACTCGCTTCGGATAAGGGGTGGCACGCTCCGGGCGCGACGCGTCGTCGGCATTGGGCTTGCCGCCGGGCCATCCGGTGATGGTGTGCTGGAGCACATTGAAAATGCGTATGTTCACATCATAGGCCGAGCCAAACACGGTCACGAGCTCGCTCAAGCCATTGTCGTTATAGTCCTTGTTGGTGAGTTTCAGAATAGGCTTCCCAGTCTGCTGGCTGAGCCATACGATGGCGCGGCGCACAAGGTCGTCGGTCCATTCGCAGGAAGTCACCTTCCATGGGAAATTAATGCGGGTAAGCTGTGCGGCGGCATCAAGGTCCACCATCAGCTTCACATCGTGGTGCATCTGAAGAAACGAGGCGGGAGTGTTGTCGCATATGCGGCCCTCTATGGTATTGTACACCGATTCCGCACTGGCCTCGCCCCATGCCACGCACACGATTTTACGGGCAGCGAGCAGGTTCGACAAGCCCAGCGTGACTGCAGTGTCGGGAGCCACTTCACACTGGTAGCTGTCAGCGATACGCTGACGACTGTCGTTGCTCAAAAGCACCAGCCGGCAAGTGGAGGTGGACTGTGAGCCAGGCTCATTGAATGCCAAACCGCCATTTTTGGTCAGCTGGCACACCAGCACGTCAATGCCGCCGAAAGAGTCGATAAGCGCCTCATACTGCTTACAGTGCCTGTGCACATTCTCCTTGGTGGCGCCTTCATCAAAAGTATATACGTTGGATGGGTCTATGTCTATCTTATTGAACAGTCGCTCTTGCAGCCGGCGGAAATTGTTTTGAGAATCGGTGTCTTGCTGCCCGAAGCCAAGCTCACTGATATTGAACGCCACCACCTTCGCAAAACTCACCTTGTCGGCGAAGTAGAGCTTCACCAGCTCGTCGTAAACATCGAGAGCGCCTTTTCCCGCGCCAAACCCCATCACGCACCTGCCACGCTCAGCCACGCACTGCTCAATGGCACCGGCTATGTCGAGAGCGGCTTCTTTTGCGCCTTCACTCGGTGTTTCCACGATTTTAGTAAATACCTTCTCGCATCGTGTAATGGATGCCATTTCCACCTCACTTTCAGGGCAATAATATCGTTTCGACAATTGTCCGAACCTCAATTTCGAGTTAATATACGATCTCATAAAAAACAAGCGTTGTTGGTGATGCATTGCCGTCATGTGTAGGTGGCGGCAAACGTTCTTAACCTATGTAATTTACAAAGATAAGAAAATTAAATTGATTTACCCGAAAAATTTCACTGGAAGTTAAGGGGTTAAGCGAGCGATCACTGTTTCCGTTTTGGGAACAGTTCACGATAAATTCGGTCGGTGGCGCCAGTGTGGGTGGATATGTAGTTGCCCGCAATGTTGCCGCTGTTCTCCAGCGCAGCCTTGTTTGAAAGCATCTTGTTCATCAGCTCGGCAAATTCATGCTCGTCATGAATACAGTGGCCCCCGCCAATGGCTATGAGGTCGCGAGCCTCGGCAAACTTGCCGAACTTTGGGCCAAATACCACCGGTATGCCATACACTGCCGCCTCATTGATATTGTGGATGCCGGCGCCGAATCCGCCTCCCACATAAGCCATCTGCCCATAGCGGTAGAGCGACGACAGGATGCCAAAGCAGTCGATAATCAGGCAGTCGAGCCCCTTGGCGCTCTCCGCGCTTGTTTCGCTATACAGTCCTGTCTTGCGATGAACCTTGTTCTTCAGCGTGTGAAGGCGTGAAGCGTCGAACTCGTGAGGCGCGATAATCAGCTTCATGCCAGGGTGCGAATTGAAATAAGGAATCACTATGTCCTCGTCGGGCTGCCACGAGCTGCCCATCACCAGTGTGAACTCACTGCCAGCGGAAAAAGCGGCTATCACAGGGAATTCCTTCGCAGCCGCGCGCACATCCGCCACACGGTCGAACCGCGTGTCGCCTGCCACCTCCACGTTGTCGATGTTGATGGTTTTAAGCAGTTGACGCGACTCCTCGTTCTGCACGAATATGCGTGTGAAGCACTTGAGCATGCCACGAAACATACCGCCCCACGGGCGGAAGAATATCTGCGTGTCGCGGAAGATGGCGGAAATGATGTAGGTGGGAATGCCCCTGCGGTGAAGTTCACTCAAGTAATTACCCCAAAATTCGTATTTTACAAAAATGGCCATAGCGGGATTCAGCAAATCAATGAATCTCTTCACTTCCGACGGCACGTCGAAAGGCAGATAGCACACGGCGTCCACCTTGTCGTAGCCTTTGCGCACCTCATAGCCACTGGGGGAGAAGAAGCTCAGCACGATGTGCGCGTCGGGGGTTTCCTTCTTGATTCGCTCAATCAGCGGTCGGCCCTGTTCAAACTCGCCAAGCGACGAGGCGTGAATCCAGATGTAGCGACTGCCGGGGGTGAGCTTTTGCTGAAGCTGCAGAAATGTGTGCTTTTGCCCCTCAAGCATCAAGCGGGCCTTTTTATTGCGGATAGCAGCCAGGCGCACGCCCAGCCTATATGCTTTTATACCTAAATTATAACTTGGTCTCATTAATCTCTAAAAATTGCTTTGCAGCATTCGTCCGCCACGCGGCAGGCGCTTGTGGTGGCGATGCTTCCAGAGGTTTTGGTCAATGTAGAGTCGGCAAGTGATCTGCTGCCAAAACCCCGTAATCTTGTCGGTGGCGTGGAAAGTGAGCGATGCGTTCAGGTCCACGAAGCTGTTTTGCACAATATGTGCGCGCACATCGGTGCGGCTATAGAGTTTTGAGCAGTAGTAGGAGTCGCCCAGATTGAGCTCGCTGCCATACTTGTTCCACAGCGGGAACAGGTTTTTGCCGGCGTACACATTCTGCTCGGCCTCAAGCCACTTCCAGCGCCCCAGCACATTGCCTATGAAGCCACAAGCGGTCAGCCAGCCATTGTCAGCCGACCGGTCACGCTCCAAATTCATTATCATGCCCGCCTTCACTTTCAGCGAAGCCCATTTCGACATATGCCAGTCATAGCCCGCCAGTGGGTTGGCCATGACATCATCGTTCACGCCCTCCCCTTCTTGTGGCCGCTTCGACTTGGCCAAATGGTTGTATTGCGCATGGCCTCCGAGCCAGAAGCCACCCGCCACATACGCTTTTCCGCTGATGAGCACGTTGAACGCCTCACGGCGCTTGTCGGACTGCTGCTGGCGCCAGTCTAAATACAGTTGAGCGTAGCCCCGGCCCTCACGTTTCTGGTATTGGGCAAGCACGCCACGAATGTTGGGCTGGCGATAGGCCAGCGAATCGCTCCACAGATAGCGTGGCGCATGCTCCACCATGTCTGTGCGTGGGATCATGCCCACACTCACATTCCACCCTTTGCGGTGGTATTGGTAATAGAGCGTGGGCGATACCTTAGCCCCGGAAGCGTCGTCGTTCATAGGTTGAAACCAGCTCACGCCACCTTTCAGCGTGTGGCTGCTGTGTTTGTCGCCCAGCCGCATGCCCACCTCCGGAGCAAGCCGGGTGAAGAGGAATGTCTGGTCGGGGCGCTGCTCGTCGCCACCTTCCCTATTGGCAAACTGAGCGTCAAAGTCAAGGTTCCACACCACTTCTTGAGCGTGGGCCGCAGAAGCCACCATGAGCCACAGGAGCAAAATGCCCAACCATTTTTTAGTCATAGTCGAAGAGCCTTAGTTATTCTGTGGGGAGCTGTATGGCAGCCACGCCGCGCTTAATGCGCGCTATGGTCTCCTCCTTTCCCAATATGCGAGTGATTTCAAACATGTGCGGGCCTTTGCATTCGCCCACCACCGTGAGGCGGAAAGCGTTCATCACATTTCCCATATGGTAGTCGTTGCCCTTAATCCACGCCATCACAGCAGCCTCGGTGGCCGCTGCATCGTCGAAGTTGTCGATGCCCTCGAGCAAGTCAATCAGCTCGCCCATCAGCCTGGGTGTTTCTTCTTTCCAGCGCTTCTTCACATCTTTGGGCGCATATTCCACTGGAGCTTTGAAATAGAATGCGGCATTGGCCCAGAGGTCTTTCACGAAGTTGATGCGGTTTTTCACCGAGCCCACTGCGGCGGCAATGTAGCCGTCGGTGAACTGCGCCACATCCACATGCTCGGCAAGCACGGGCTTGAAGAGCTGGGCGAGTGTGGCATCGTCGGTGGCCATCAGATATTCGTGATTGAACCATTTGGCTTTCTCAAAGTCGAATTTAGCGCCGCTCTTTGAGCAATGGGCGAATGAGAAGTCGCGGATTAGCTCGTCCATACTCATGATTTCACGGTCGTCACCAGGATTCCAGCCGAGAAGCGCGAGAAAATTGACCACAGCCTGTGGCAGGTAGCCACTCTCGCGGTAGCCCGATGCCACTTCTCCCGACTTGGGGTCGTGCCATTCGAGCGGGAACACGGGGAAACCGAGGCGGTCGCCGTCACGCTTGCTCAACTTGCCTTTTCCGTCGGGCTTGAGCAGCAGTGGCAGATGCACAAACTCTGGCTGCGTGTCGGTCCAGCCGAAAGCCTCGTAAAGCAGCACGTGGAGCGGTGCGCTTGGCAGCCACTCCTCGCCGCGAATCACATGGCTCACTTCCATCAGGTGGTCGTCCACAATATTGGCCAGGTGGTAAGTGGGGAGGTCGTCGGCGCGCTTATAGAGCACCTTGTCGTCGAGAATGGAGGAATTGATGGTGACATCGCCACGGATAAGGTCGTGCACCACCACGTTGCGTCCGGGCTCTATCTTGAAGCGAACCACATAGTTTGTGCCGGCATCGATGAGTCGCTGCACTTCTTCCGCCGGAAGCGAGAGGGAGTTGCGCATGTCCATACGGGTGGACGCGTCGTACTGGAAGTTCTTGACTTCCTTACGTTTTGCGTCAAGCTCCTCTGGGGTGTCGAAAGCGATGTACGCCTTGCCTGCGTCAAGCAACTGCTTCACATATTTGCGATAAATGTCGCGGCGCTCGCTCTGCTTGTAGGGGCCATAGCTTCCACCCTCTGCCACCCCCTCGTCAATGCCGATGCCAAGCCAGTGAAGCGCCTCGTTGATATAGGCTTCAGCCCCAGGCACGAAGCGGTTTGAGTCGGTGTCCTCTATGCGGAGAATCATTGTGCCACCATGCTGGCGGGCAAAGAGATAGTTATACAGTGCAGTGCGCACACCACCTATGTGGAGAGGCCCTGTGGGAGATGGTGCGAAACGCACTCTAACCTTTCTTTCCATTGTAGTTCTACTGTTTTCTTTCTGTTAATTTTTCAAATATTCTGCAAAATTACAAAATAATCACGACTTACACACGCCACCGCCGCCAATTACATAGTATTAACGTGATTTACGACAGCAAGGCTACCATATCACCCATCAACGAGTGCTCCGTGGGGTCGGCACGGCAAGGCACCACAGCCACCCATCCATCGCGCACAGCCACCACGTCGGTGTCGGTGTCGGCAGGGCGGTCGAGCTGGTAATCGCCTGCGGTCCAGTAGTAGTCGAATCCGCGAGGGTCCACACGGTGCTCATACTCATTCACCCATCTCCCCATGCCGGTGTGCACCACCTTTATGCCTTTAGCCTCAGCCGGCATATTCACATTCAGGAACGCACCTTCGGGAAGCCCCTTTTGAAGCACAGCTGCAAGCACCCGCTCCACCCAAGGCTCATAGGGGGCAAAGTCGGTGTCGGGCGCGAATGGCTCAGCCGAGAAAGCCACCGCCGGCACCCTGTGCACCGCTGCCTCGAATGCCGCTCCCAGCGTGCCGCTATAAAGCACGTTTGCCCCAAGGTTATAGCCATGATTGATGCCAGAAAGCACCACATCGGGCTGGCGGCCATCAAGCAGCTGGTCGAATGCGAGTTTCACGCAGTCGGTAGGCGTGCCGTACACTTTATATTCTTTGTAGCCGTCGGCCTCCCTCACCTTTTGAAGGCGGAGAGGGTCGAAGAAAGTGACCGAGCAGCCCTTACCGCTCTGCTGCGTCACGGGAGCCACAGCCACCACATCGCCATATTTGCGCGCCACCTTTATCAGCGCCTTAATGCCATTGAATGAAAATCCGTCATCGTTGCTGATAAGAATCAACGGGCGTTTGACTTTATCTTCCATATTTATTCATTATTCATTTTGGTTACTTTATCAATCAATACGATAGCGCTGACCGAATGCAAAAAGCCAAACTTGCACTTGACCTTTTGCCCACAAGCGCCGCCTATTTTCCACAAAGATAGTAAAAAATACGCCATACTTTACGGCTACACATATATAAAATAATTAAAAACACCATGCTTCCCTGCATTCAGGAATAGAGCGACACACGCCACTGATGCGAAAAAATAAGAAAAACGCATTTTTTTCAAAAAAAAACGCCAATTTATTTGCCAGTTTAAAAAAATGCCGTAACTTTGCACTCGCAATTCGGAAACGAACGCAAACGATGACTCCGTAGCTCAGTTGGTAGAGCAATTGACTCTTAATCAATGGGTCGAGGGTTCGAGCCCCTCCGGGGTCACCAATAAGCCTCCTAAATTAGGGAGGCTTTTTTATTGCCTACCACACTACACAAGTGAGTGGCCACGCTTAAGATGAGCCGAATGCGCAGTATTTGCATATAAATTCAAGAAATCACACACTTTTTCTTCTTAATCACAATTTTTATTACTACCTTTGCTTATGATATAGTAATTTAATCGCAGATTTGTGTAATATTTATTATTAGTAGAATTATAAGTGAGGCAAATCTAAAACTCTAAAATTCTAAAAAAACAGACTTTCAACACTAATAAAAACTCATACTATAGTGAAAAATAAGAGGAATCGACTTCAAATCATAGTCGAATTGATTAAGAGGAATTGTATAGGAAGCCAGAACGAACTTTCAGAGATGCTGAAAGTGCAGGGTGTGACGGTGACACAAGCCACCCTTTCGCGCGACCTGAAGACACTGAAAGTAACAAAGGTGGCCAACGACACTGGCAACTATATGTACATTATCCCTGACAGCAATGAGCTGCAAGACTCCTTGCTGATGAAGGGGCAGAAACGAGATGGAGGCAACTCACAGATTGGATTCGTGAGCCTTGAATACTCCGGCAACATTGCCGTGATTAAAACGCGCAACGGCTATGCCACCGGGCTGGCCTACGACATCGACATGAGCCACTCCGATGTGGTGCTCGGCACCATCGCAGGAGCCGACACGGTGTTCGCGCTGATCAAGGAAGGCGTCACGCGCGAGGAGGCCAGCGATTTTTTTGCGCGATTTGTGCCCATCGATGTGGCAAGAAAAAAATAAGGCTCAGGCGCCACCATGGGACTGGGCCTCTGAAAAAAAGATAAAAAAATATTTTTTTAGACATTTGATTCGTAGTAAGTAAACAGAAAAATGATTGACATCAAAGACATTGAAATTGTGGTGGCTGATGAGTCGCATCTCAAGTATATCGATGAGATAATCGACACGATGGCGGCAGCCGCCAAGGTTCGTGGCACTGGCATCGCCCGTCGCTCGCACGAGTACCTCGACAAGGTGATGCGCCAGAACAAAGCCGTACTGGCTCTCTACCACGGACGTTTTGCAGGGTTCAGCTACATTGAAAGCTGGGACCACCAATTGTTTGTAACCAATTCCGGACTTATTGTCCACCCCGATTTCAGAGGAATCGGAGTTGCTACGATGATCAAGCGACGAGTTTTCGCCTTAGCCCGCGAGCGCTATCCGCTGGCTAAGGTGTTCAGCCTCACCACCGGTGCCGCCGTGCTCAACATGAACACCAAGCTCGGCTTCAAGCCGGTGACCTTTGAAGTCCTCACCCGCGACAAGGCATTCTGGAGAGGATGCGAAAGCTGCGTGAACTACGATATTCTGCAACGCAACGGCGGAGCAAAGTGCCTCTGCACCGCACTGCTCTACGATCCAGCCGAGCATATCAACGAAGAAATCACATACGAAACGAATATGGACACAGAAAAGAAAACTAAGGAGCGCAAGAAAGTTGTGCTCGCCTACAGCGGCGGCCTTGACACCTCTTTCGCCGTGAAGTATCTTTCAGAAGACTGCGGCTACGCTGTTTACACCGCCACCGCCAACACTGGCGGCTTCAGCGCTGAAGAGCTCGCCACTATCGAGAAAAACGCTCTGGCGCTCGGCGCGGTGAAGCACGTGAACCTCGACGTCACCCACGAGTACTACGAGAAGAGCATCAAGTATATGGTGATGGGCAATGTGCTGCGTAACGGCACCTACCCCATTTCTGTGAGTTCGGAACGTATGTTCCAAGCCATCGCCATCATCAACTACGCCAAAGAGATTGGCGCCGACTGCGTGGCACACGGCAGCACAGGCGCAGGCAACGACCAAATCCGATTCGACCTCACCTTCCAGGTGCTTGCCCCGGAAATAGAAGTAATCACCCCTACACGCGACCTCTCGCTTACACGCGACTATGAAATCAACTATCTGAAGGATCACGGATTTGAGGGCGACTTCAAAAAACTTGAATACAGCTACAACGAAGGCCTGTGGGGCACGAGCATCTGCGGCAAGGAGACGCTGCACAGCAATGAGAACCTGCCCGAGAGCGCGTTCCTGCGCCAGATGACAGCCACCGCCGACAAGCGTATCACCATCGACTTCGAGAAGGGCGAAATCTCCGCCATCAACGGCACTCCCTACCCCGACAAGGTGAAAGCCATACAGGATCTTGAGAACCTTGTGGCTCCCTACGGAATTGGCCGTGACATCAACCTTGGCGACACCATTATCGGAATCAAGGGACGCGTGGGCTTTGAGGCCGCCGCGCCACTGCTCATCATAGCCGCCCATAAGCTGCTGGAGAAATACACCACCACCAAATGGCAGCAGTACTGGAAGGAGCAGCTGGGCAACTGGTATGGCATGTTCTTCCACGAGAGCTACTACCTTGAGCCCGTGATGCGCGACATTGAGGCATACCTTGTGGAGTCGCAGCGCAACGTCACCGGCCGCGTCATCATCGACCTCAAGCCATACCGCTACGAGCTGGTGGGCGTGGAGAGCGACTACGACTTGAGCAAGACCGACTTTGGCGAATATGGCGAAATGAACAAGGCGTGGACTGCCGACGACGTGAAGGGCTTCACCAAAATCTACGCCAACCCGCTGAAGATATATCACTACAACCAGATCAAGAACGGCAAAAAGGACTTATAACACTCACGCAATATGAAAATTAAAGCTGGCATCATTGGAGGAGCTGGCTACACGGCCGGCGAACTCACCCGCCTACTCATCTGCCACCCCGACGTGGAACTGAAATGGATAAGCAGCACCAGCAACGCCGGCAACCGCGTGGACAGCGTGCACCAAGGGCTTATCGGCGAAACCGACCTGGTGTTTACCGACGGCACGCCTCTCGATGAAATCGACGTGCTGTTTCTCTGCACGCCTCACGGCTTCTCCAAGCCATTCATCGAGGAGCACAGCCACGACATTCCGGAGGGGCTGCGAATCATCGACCTTGCGCAGGATTTCCGCATAGCCGACGGCTCGCACGACTTCGTGTACGGCCTGCCTGAGCTGAACCGCAACCGCATCACCACACACACCAAGCACATCGCCAATCCAGGGTGCTTCGCCACCGCTATCCAGCTGGCGCTGCTCCCTCTGGCAAAGCACGGGCTACTTAACGCCGATGTGCACATCAGCGCCGTCACCGGCAGCACAGGGGCAGGCGTGAAGCCTGGTCCCACGAAGCATTTCTCGTGGCGCAACGACAACGTGAGCATCTACAAGCCTTTCAAGCACCAGCATTTGCTTGAAATACGCCAGTCGCTCACACAGCTCCAACCAAATTTCAACAGTGAACTCGACTTTATACCGATGCGCGGATGCTTTTCACGTGGCATTTTCGCCACCCTGTATCTCCACAGCAATGCCGAACTCGATGAAGTGAAGCGCCTCTACACGGACTACTACCGCGACCAAGCGTTCACCTTCGTGACGGAGAAGGAAATCGACCTGAAAGATGTGGTGAACACCAACAAGTGCCTCGTACACATCGACAAAATCGACGGCAAGATTCTGATCACCTCCGCTATCGACAACCTGCTTAAAGGCGCTGTGGGCACCGCTGTGCACAACATGAACCTGCTGTTCGGCCTGCCCGAGCGCACGGGCCTGTGCCTCAAGGCATCTGCATTTTAAAAAAATTTAGACTAAAAGGATGAAACTATTTGATGTATATCCCCTATTCGACGTTGAGATAGTGAAAGGACGTGGATGCCACACTTTCGACAGCCACGGCACTGAATATCTCGACCTCTACGGCGGCCATGCCGTGATTTCTGTGGGCCACAGCCACCCCCACTACGTGGAAGCGCTGAAGCACCAGGCCGAGAACCTGGTGTTCTACAGCAATTCCGTCATCAACAGCCTTCAGCAGCGTCTGGCAGAGAAGCTCGGCAAGGCCAGTGGCTACGACGACTACCAGCTGTTTCTCATCAACTCTGGCGCCGAGGCCAATGAAAACGCCATGAAGCTGGCGTCGTTCCACACCGGCAAAAAGCGTGTCATCGCATTCAGCAAGGCTTTCCACGGACGCACATCGCTCGCCGTAGAGGCCACCGACAATCCCAAGATACAGGCACCCGTCAACGTCACCCCTAACGTGACCATTGTGCCCTTCTGCGACATCGACGCCGTGAAGGCTGAGATTGCGAAAGGCGACGTGGCGGCGGTAATCATAGAAGGCATTCAGGGCGTGGGCGGCATACAAGTGCCCACCGATGAGTTTATGCACCAGCTCCGCGACCTCACCAAGAGCGCCGGCGTGGTGCTGATTCTCGACGAGATACAGAGTGGCTACGGGCGTACCGGCAAATTCTTCGCCCACCAGTGGAACGGCATCAAGGCCGACATCGTGACCATGGCGAAAGGCATCTGCAACGGCTACCCGATGGGCGCCCTGATTTGCAGTCCCCAGTTCAAGCCTGTGTATGGCATGCTCGGCACTACCTTCGGCGGCAACCACCTCGGGTGCGCCGGAGCCATCGCCGTGCTTGAAATCTTTGAGAAAGAGCATCTGGTGGAAAACGCCCACAAAGTGGGCGAGCACCTGCTTGCCGAACTGAAGAAAATACCCGGCATCAAGGAAGTGAGAGGACGCGGACTGATGATAGGCATGGAGTTTGACCACCCCGTGAAAGAGCTGCGCAGCCGCCTCATTCACGAGCAGCACGTGTTCACGGGCGCAAGCGGCACCAATATGATTCGCCTGCTTCCGCCACTGGTGCTCACCATCGACGAAGCCGACGACTTCATTCGCCGCCTGAAGGCCGCACTGTAAGCCACCGCACAAATTCCACAGAGAGTGGGTTAAAATACACATTTAGAGGGGACACGAAATTTCGTGTCCCCTCTACTAATATCATATCCACGCAGCGGACCTCGGCTCACAGGAAATACAGATATTATCATAGGGACGCACGGCTCGCGCGTCAGAATTCAAAATGTGGATTCACCTGATTTTGGCTTGGCAACTTCGGGGTGCGCCCGCACAAAGATTTCACTTTGAATTTTTCTTTTGCGAGTGCATCTTTGCATACTCAGCCCGGAATGCAGCCCGGAGCGCCTCATCGTCCTGCATCACAAACTTGGTCAATTCCTCACCCAGTGCAAGAGCCCCCTTATGCCGCTTGGCATAAGCAGCCACGGTCATCATCACAGCCACATAATCATCGGCCGACATTTCCTTTATTCCACGGCTTGTGGCATAATCAATAGCCGCCGCAAAGAAATATGTGAGAGTCGGCAACCTCATCAGTTGAGCATCCCCATCCATAGAAAGTGACATGTCATCGGTGCCAATCAGCCACAAGGTCATTGCTTTAGTCATCTTCCTCTGCAAGAGGCTTAAAGAGTCGGGGACGGCATCAAGCATCCACTTAGCCACAGCCCGTATTTCGGCTTTATGCGCCTTGCAGGCCTTGGCATCGAGCAGGTCCTTCTCCCTTGGAACGGGCACAGCAGAAGCCACTGTGGTGTGAGGACGAGCCACGCCCCTCTCATGCTTGCCTGTGGGGGAATACTCATCAGTGTACCAATTCACAAACGCATCGGCCTTATTGCGGCAATCATCATTGTCAAACACACGTGCCGCATTTTGCTCGTCAGCGCCCCAAAGCATCCATATGATGTAGCCATCGAGGTGCCCAGCGTGAAGGGCGGCACGCTCTAAATCAAGGATAGGCACATCGTAGTAGTCATGAGCCATCGTGTCGGCCATTTCCACATATTTCCGATGAAGCGTTGCCACGTCCTGGAGCGAGAGCGTGTCGGCGGAAAGCACTCCCGGACTCAGGATTAAGTGAATGTTCTCAAAAAAGTAATTAAACGGCACTTCGGCATCGCACGATGCGTAGGGCGATAGCGACACATGCTTGGTGAACGACACCTTCACCTCGCCCTTCTCATTACGCCTCACATTGTCGCGGTACAGGGCGTAAATCAGCTGCCCCATCTGCGCCACACGGCCGGGCTTTCTCTCCTTGAACTCGCACATCTGCGCATACATCACCGCCCAAACTGGGTCATCGGATTGGCTGAAAAGATTAGCGAGCCGGTAATAGGCAGCACCATATTGAGGGTCGCGTTCCACACTTTCCTCATAGCACCGCACCGCCTCATCATAGTCTTTGTCCATGTAGGCAATATTCCCTTTTTCCACCCAAAGCCGCCCACTTTGCGGAAACTTTTTCAGTCCTTCTTCATACAGCTTGACCGCCTCGGCACGATGCCCAGAGTAGTCATAGGCATTGCCAGCCATAAAATAAGAGTCGGCATCACGGTCTTTCAGCTTCACAAGTTTTTTCGCCCACTGATAGGCATTGGTATAGTCTTGCTTGATGATATAGCCATACACAATCTCATAGATCACATACCTGTTGCTATGATGAATTTTATCAAGGTCAATCAGCATGTCGATGCCTGTATCCACCATGCCTTTATCCATAAAGCTGATAGCCGTTTCGAGAGTAGTCTCTTCCGTTGAAGTCAGCGTATCGGTGGTTTCTGCGTAGGCATTCCCCGTGCAGAGAGCCAATGCCAGCACCACCAACGATGATGACAACAATCGCAAAACACAATTTTTCTTTTCCATAAATCCGCAAATGTTAATGATAATTAGTACCCCCAAAGATAATAAAAAAACAAGAAAAGCACCAATAGTCATTATGTCAGATAAAAAAAGAAAAAAGAGAAACGCTGGTACTGGTGCTGTTAAATTGTTGGTTTTTAATTATTTTTGTAATCCAAAACGTTTATGGTTGAAAAAA
>ERZ808278.192-NODE-192-length-50599-cov-30.432673_pt1 | contig 50599 bp, 37 predicted proteins | sample MGYA00521239_ERZ808278 | MGnify/ENA primary metagenome ERZ808278 (study PRJEB31516, sample SAMN03275600) | gut metagenome | biome: mammalia-associated habitat; material: feces | host: Papio cynocephalus | place: Kenya | collected 2012-07-17 ... | reverse complement strand
TGCGCAGGAAAAAATTTTTCTCTGCCCAGGTAAAAATGAAAGTGGTACTAGGGGGTGGTTATGACCAAGGCTTCCCAAAAGCACGTTTTGTAAACAAAAATGCACAAAATCATTATCATACAATGAGAGAGGCAATACCCAAACTTGATGTTGTGCAAGAACATCAAATACCCCAGTACTATGACATGAAAAATTAAATATTGGCATAAGTAGAGAATATTTGTTAATATTTGAACCTTTTCATAGCAATTTCACGAAATGGCATTATCTTTGCAATCAATAAGCTGATGAAAAGTGCTGATTATTCATCAGCATCAAGTTGACTGTCAGCAATATCATAATAGACTATCAACAAAATTATAACAGATTATTAACAATAAAAAGAATACGATTATGACAGAAAAAGAAATGTACAATTTCATAAATGAGCAAAACCAGCAATCAGGCTTTGTCGTTAATGAAAAAGAGCGAGGACTGACCAATGTGTTCTCCGCATTGATGCGCAAGGTATATACTTGGATGACCTTAGCTCTCGTTATCACAGGTGTGACCGCCTATGGAGTAGCCAGCAGTCCTACGCTATTGACCACTATCTACAATAGCGGCTTAATGTGGGGACTCATCATTGCAGAATTTGTGTTGGTATTCGCCATCAGTGGTGCCATCAACAAACTATCCCTAAGCACGGCGACATTGCTCTTCATCATCTACTCGGTGGTCAATGGAGCAACGCTCTCGTCCATATTCGTCATCTATGAGCCAATGGTTATCGCCAAAGTATTCTTCATCACAGCAGGTACATTTGGAGCAATGGCTTTCTACGGATATACCACCAAGAAAGACTTAACCTCCATCGGCAAGATACTCTTCATGGCATTGATAGGCTTGATTATCGCCACCCTTGTCAATATGTTCTTGAAGAGTCCAAGCTTCGACTATATACTGAGCTACATAGGAGTGGCAATATTCATTGGTTTGACAGCATGGGACTCTCAGAAAATCAAGCAGATGTTGCAAGTACAATACGACATGAGCGAAGGCGCACAGAAGTTGGCGCTACTCGGTGCCCTCACCCTATATCTTGACTTCATCAATCTCTTCCTCTACTTACTCCGTATCTTTGGAGGAAACAATAGAGATTAAACAAACCTACTAAAGAGTTTTTTTAAAAATATGCAAAAAGGCGATTGGTTCACACCAACCGCCTTTTTACATTAACTTAAAAATCGCACTTTGTCTTATTTATTAGTATTTAATCTATAGAGTTTTAATTATCATTATTTTAACCTACATAGGATTTTTATCATGCACTCGCAACCATAGAATTACCTTTACTCTTCGCCTTACCTATCATGGATATCCAATTAAAATTGCGTTTGAGTCCCGTAATCGTCTCAACCGTCATAATCAACACTGATACAAAGCAGAAGATAAGGATACCTACTACCATGAGTCCAAACTTCATTGCCAAGACAACAAAGTTAGTAGGATTGACTTCCTGCCGCGTCTCTGTTCGTCCACTTGCATAACGATATTCCACAATATCATCAGGAAGCAACGACATAAGCAGCCCACTTCCAAAGAAAAACGAGGCAATGGCAAATCCCACCTTTCTCAACCCACGCATAAAACCATGCTGGCGACGATGAGCTGTAATCATATAGCCCCTCGGATAACCAGAAATAATATATAAAGGTATCAAGATTATCAAATAAATAGTCCATCCTCGTTTCGTAGAAGCAGAACTTTTGATGGAATCCACATACTCTTGCGTATTCTTCAAAGCTAACTTTTTCATCTCTTCGAAGTCCATCTCAGCAATCTCATCAAATTCATCTTGATACTTTTCTGCCTTTTCCTCACATTCTGAAGCATACTTCTTCGTAGCCTCTTTTTTCTCTTGATTTTGAATCGTATCCGCTCTTAGTTTTGCATCTTTCATCATTTTTAGATTAGACTCAGCCTGCATCTTCAGATAATGCAACTTATATAGCTTATATGCATTGGCAGAACGAATACGCCGATTATAATACTCACCACTCAACTCACTGTTTGCATTAAGCTTCTCATAAGTAATCGTTGTATCCATTTCCGCCCATTTTTTAACAATTTCCACGTCTTGGGCATACTTCGCCGCCGTTTCCTGGTCTTGATTACCAAAATACCAAAAAATACAAGCCGCAATAATGGAACCGAAAATCAGTGACCATTTCCAGGTACGATGCTTGGCATAAGAATAAGAAATAACATCGCGTAAATCATTGACACGATCTCTAAAATTCTGTTCAGCAGGTGCATCAGCGATATTCTCAGCCTCATTCACCAATGCTTCCATTCGTTCCGTCTCTTTTTTAGATACGGGATAAACATTATCCCAGTTAGTACTGCCTTTCTCTATGTCCTTAGCCTTGACATGAGAAGAGGTAAACAAAGCTTGGTCCAAACATTCCCAAGCAGCCAAGTTTTTCTGCTCATCCATATTACTTTTACACTTTTAGTTATTAATGAAATGATGGGTGCAAAGTTAGGGAAAATAGCAGAAGCCGGCGGAGCAATGCGTAAAATATATCGTTCAATGAGACAAACGAACGCTTATAACATCAAAAAAAGGTGCCAAATGGTACATAATCGCCATTTGACACCTTTTTACAAGCCTGCGTCATCACTTCACCCCCTTTCGCTTACGATACTCCATCGGAGAACAACCATACACGGAAGAAAAGACCCGTCGGAAAGTAGATTGAGAGTTGAACCCTGCCTTCTCCGCTATAAACAACAACGGATCATTAGTGGAAAGAAGGAGTTGCTCGGCATATTTCACACGATAATGATTCACATAGTCATAGAATGTCTTGCCGTTTTTTTGATTGAAGAAACGGCTGAGATAGGTACGATTGGTACCCACCTTTTGAGCGACATCAGACAGTTTAAGCTTCGGATTGAGATAAAGTTTTTGTTCCTCAAACAGTACTCTCACCACTTCGCAAAGCTGAGGTTGCAAGATATAATCGCCCGTTTGTCCTCCCTCATGCGTAGAAACCTCAGCCATCTGATGAGTATCATCATCAGAAAGTTCGTCTATAACTGATTCATGCTTATAGATGAAATAACCGATAAACATCCAAGCAGCCAACGACAAGACCATATAGAGATTATCAAAATTGATGTCAATCATCACGGAGCTACAGGTCCATACGAGAAGGATGAAGAAGAAACTGACCAAAATCGCCCTCAGCCAATGCAAGTTGATATTCTCCTCGTATGAGAATCGCTCCTTCAACACGCGATGGTATTGGGAAATAAAGAAGAATGTCAATACCATCGTAGCACTACCATATATCACAGACCATACCGCCATGGCATAATACCAGATAACATTGCCTGTGACAACATAAAGCAACGGAAGTACGACAAAAGGCACTTCATGCAAGACACCCTTCCGCCAAGTGAGCCAGCCTGGTTTCACCAGTTCCATTAGCACATAGATGTAAAAAGGAATGATAACGATGTCGGTAGCGGTCATCACAGCCCACCACCTATTCGTCATGTCATCCACAAAATAATAAATGGCTAGGTCTTTAAGGCATTCCACTACACAGATCAGCATGATAGTCATGATGAGACGTGACAACACATCAGCGCCCTTGCGCCAGAAGAGCCACGCCATCATGGAATAAAACATGACGCACATGCCATATATAAAATATCCTACAGAATCTATCAACATTTTCTTTTCCTTTAAATTTACAACAATTGCAGCTACTTCTTTCAACAATTGCGACTATATTCAACTATTTTTCCACGACAGGCTGAGTATCCATCACAAAATGAAGCTTTCCGCCCAGGAATATATCCCCATTCGACAACAGGTAGTCCTTACATCCCTCATCATCGGAACGCTTTCCACCTTTCAATAACGGCATACCATTAAGCACCGCTTTCTGTACGTAAAAAGCCTCATCGCTCACACCTTCGGCTGTAATCTCAAACTTCTCCCCATTCTCCAAATTGAAAGTCACCTTATCAAAACTTGGCGCACCTATATAATAATAAGGTGTAGCAGGACAAACGGGATAGAATCCGATGGCAGAGAATATGTACCATGCCGACATCTGTCCTGCATCATCATTGCCCGACAGTCCGCCAGGCGTATCATTATACTCCGTGGTCAAGATATGATGTACACGCTCCTGGGTCTTCCAAGGCGCACCTGCCGCATCATAGAGGTAAGCCACTTGGTGACAAGGTTCGTTGCCATGCCAGTATAAGCCTTCATCAAACATCTTGTCCAGTCGAGCTATCACATTTCCATCCATGGTGCGGAAAAGTCCCTCTACGTTCTGTGGCACATACCACGTATAGTGACAAGTAGCACCTTCCGTAATATAGCTCTTGCGATGGACCAAATCAAGGTTGCCTTCCCATTTGCCATTTTGATGTCTGCCATCCGCCCATCCTGTCTTCGGATTGATGACATTGCGCCAATTCTCGGAACGGCGCATCAGTTTGGAGTAATCAGAAAGCAATACCTTTCTATAAAGCGCAACGTCCTGATTCTCCCTTTTCGCTATTGGAATAGATTCCGATAAAGCCCTGGCCATTTGTGCCACAGCGAAATCATCGAAGGCATATTCCAACGTTCGGGAAGTCTGCTCATTCTGATGGAACGCCTCCTTGACACTATCCTCCATTGGGATATAACCGTATTTCAAGTATGCCTTCAAGGCTCTACGTCCCATACCATTTTTATATTCCTCGAAAGTTTTGGGACTCTCGAAAGCATTCTTACGCATTCCCTCGTATGCCGTCTTGGCATCGAAATTACGATTCCCCTTCACATAGGCATCCGCCAAAGCAACACTGGCATGGTCGCCAATCATCGCCGCCGTATAACTGTTCCAACATGGGAAGATAGGCAACCAACCGCCCTCCTTATACATATTGACAAGCGATTGCATCATGTCGCCCGACATCTCAGGCGTGATGATATTGTAAAGCGGTAGTTCTGCACGATAGATGTCCCACATGGAGAAATCTCCGTACACCTTAGAAAGTGAAGAGTGAAGAGTGAAGAGTGAAGAATCCATTTGTCTTTCTTCTTGCGAACGAATGCTATCCCTCTGCACGACTTTTCCCTTGGCGAACGATGGATGATCGCCATTGCAGTCACTCATTTCACGTGGAAGAAACGAGGCACGATAAAGGGCACCATAGAATTGGTTGACCTTGGCGGTGTCCTTGCTTTCCACATCTATAGTATGCAATCGCTCACACCACAAATCCTGCGCACTCGCCATCACTGCACCAAAGTCTCCACCAGCAAGTTCGACTTCCATATTGTTCATGACATTTTCCTTGGAAGTAAAGGAACTGGCGGTATGCAACTCGATTTGCTCATTTGATTTTCCAGCGAAAGTAAGCCAGGCGCCGATACGCCCACCCTTTGCTACAGTGCCATGTTCGTTCTTCGTTTCTTTCGAGAACACACCAAAGTCCACCAACTTGCTATTGTCGGGATATTGCAATACGAAATGTCCACTGAAACCAGCGGGTTCTCCCCAACCTTGGTAGATGCGATGCACAGGATTGTAACCATAAACTCTATGGTTTATGGTGTCTATCTCTATATATCCTTCCCCTTCGTCGCTATTCGGATTGATGACGATATGAATGTTCTCATCTTGCTGTGGGGTAACACGCAATACAGCCGCATGGCTCAAAGCGGTAAGTTCAGTCTTGAGATGCTCTGCCTTCAAATCTACCGCATAGTAATGAGGGTGAGATATTTCATCCAGATGCGAGAAAGGGGTAGCACGTTCCTCGGGCTGGAGCCTCAACTTTCCACCCAAAGTCGCCACGGTGAACGAACCATAGTCCTGGGTACAACCACCCACAATCCAATGACTGTTGCGGAAACCCTGTAGTTCTGTGTCCTTATAATAATAAGGTGCAATGCACTTTTTCTCCGTATCTTGCGTCTGAGGTGTCCAGAAGTTCTGTCCATTGGGCACGAGTACGGCAGGAAGCGTCTGTCCATGTTCCTCGCTGCCCTTACCAAACTTACCCGCAGCCTGGGTATTAGCTTGCGCCGTACCCACCATCGTGTTGAGAGCATTGAGCTGGCGTTCATGTTCTAGATAGTGAATGCGATTAGCCATATATGCCTTGACATGAGCCCAAGAATAGCAAGCATCCGAACAACCATCGGAGGCATCTCCTGACAGATCCAAACACATAAGTTGCCCATTCAGTATGAATTTTACCAGGATTGAATCCAAATAAGACTCACTCTTATAGAACACAACTTGAAGATTGGATGCCATCGGCACGACTCTATCCATCAAGTCAACGTTGTCAACAAGGACGATTTCCTTTTCCGGAATACTATCCCCAGCCTGAAACAGGGGTTTCACAAAGTTGAACAAAGACAAGAGACGATACAAACTCGTGTCATGCCCGAATCGCAAGGTAGCGGAAGGCTTGTTGGAAGCCAAAGCTTTGTCAGCCTCAGCCACAAAGTTATCCCAGAGCGAGATGGCAGAACGAGCCGGTATGTCTTCATTCGTTGGATAGTTGCCATTGCAAATCGTCATACGGAGATTGTTGGCTTCATAAAAGGCACGAAACTCCTCATCGGTGAAAAGAGCGTTCAAGCCCTCCTCGATGTCCTTCGGATAACGCTTGAAGTTCAAGCCCACGTCCTGGATGGAAGAGGCGACAGTTTGAAGTTCCCCCATCAACTTCATCGGGTCATCCACCTTAGAGATGTCCTTGAAAAGTTGGTGCATGAATCTATCCGTCAATACCTTGGCGGTCACCTTCGTTCGATTTTCCAAAGCTTTCACCTCAGGCGAGGTATAAGCAATCCAATCCATGTCGGCAGAATCCGTCTTCACCTCCAAATCAAGTCCAGGTTGCAGTTGGCGCAACTCATCAGTGAAAGCCAACATACTCTTGGCGCATCTATCTACCACACTGGAACGAGCCTGCACATGATTGCCTGGGGCAAATATTTGTGGAAAACTATGAAACATACGATCGGCGATGCCTCGATGCTGGAGTTCGCCGAGTCTTGACAGTTTTCCCCCATTGCCTCGTGCATTATCCCACACTCTCATCAAGAGTTTCTTCACCTTCTTACCGAGAGGAGTAAGATTGGAATTATCTGCGAAATGTTGGTTTACCCAAACATATCGACTATCATTAGGCATCCACCGAGAACCATGGCGACCATAATGACTGATGTAAAAAGAAGCATATCCTTCTGGAGCAGCAAAAGGATTCACCTCATCAGCAGTTACCACAGACTGAGTTTTACCATTTTCCACATCGGGAGATGGATAAGCACAATATACTCCTCCCATTTGCCGACGCGTCTGTGCTTGGCTCAACAGAGCACAAGCAAAAGTCAATATGAAGATAATCGTTTTTCTCATGTTCTTATAATTAATTTCTAACAGTATTATAATAGGGTTCTAAAGTCCAGTCTATGCCTAAAGGATTGTTCTTCATCTCCAACACCCAAGGCAGGAACTGCTTGGTGGCAATCTTCATGATAGTACCATCCAAGTCGGCTTTGACAGAAATCGTATGCTCATCAATAGCAGTCTTTCGCCAAGTGATGCCATTATATATGAAAACGCCAGTTTGCTGCAATTGTTGTAATGCCTTTCGAGAAATGAACAAGAATGTTCCGTCGCTCATCCCATGATTGTCTTGACGGTTGCAAACATACAGATTCTTTCCCTTCTGCGGACTGTCCCAACAAAAGCCATCAGCCTCATCCACCTCTTTTCGAGGTATCAGATAGACCGACTGATTGCATTTCAAGCGCAAGGTATCGGGGCTGGCAACACTATCCACTCCGACTTCCCAATTGCGGTATTGACAGTTGAGAACAAACTTGCAGACATATTCCGTCGGAATAGTTTTCAACAAGTTATCCACCAAGTTACCCACAGTTCGTTCACCTTCTATTTGCGTCTGCTTATCTTTATCTATCAACACTTTACAACGTTTATCCACACTTGTATCAACAGTGGGATAGTTGGGAAGAATGAGTTTTCCACCATTTATCAACACCTCGTGGCTCATAAATCCCCTATTCACCTCGTCAGCACATAGATTACCCACAGTCTCCTTCTCCCCTGACTTACCTCTCACCACCTTCAACTTCTTCCCATTTGCCAGATGCATCGTATATTCAGGAATCATCGGCGAGCCGACGAGATAAAGACTCTGTCCTGCCACAGGATAGAGTCCCATCATATTGAATACGAGCCAAGAAGACATCGCCCCACTATCATCATTACCAGGCAAGCCGTTTGGCGTATCATCATAATTGTTGTTAACGATTTGGCGGATGCGCTTAACGCTCAAATCAGGTCGCCCTGCCCAGTGATAAAGATAAGGTGTCATGAAACTTGGTTCGTTAGCCACATTATAATGACCATTGGCAAAGAATGTGTCGAGCCGCTTTACGAAAGCACCCTTGCCTCCGCAAGCCTCAATCAATCCTGGCACATCATGCGGAATACTTAAACTATACTCAGCCGACAAAGCCTCATAAAAGAAAGTACTCCACCAAGGCAAATACCAGGGTGCCACCTTGGTATCAGGCTTATAAGGAATCATAGGATGATAGGCTTTCGACTTGCCCCAAGGCACAGAATCGAGCCATCTTCCATGCTCATCACGAGGCATGATGAAGCCACGCATCCCCTGCCATTCATAGTCGCTGCGCCAAAGGTTTCGCCAATTACCAGAACGTTTTAGGTATTTCTCATAAAGGTCTTGATGCCCCAAGCCCTTAGCCACTTGGGCGATGCACCAGTCATCATAACTATACTCCACGGTTCGATTGCCAGCACGATCAATGCCGTAGGGGATATAGCCTAAGGCATTATATTCTCGCAAGCCACCCCTACCCTGTTTCTCAGCGGCAAGCCGTTCACGTTGAACCTCATCCAGGGAAGAACCATCCCAGTTATCCACTTCCGTGGGCGGAACTTCCGCATCCTTGACCATGGCCTTCAGGGCAAGTTGGTAGTCGATGCCTTTCATTCCCTTGGCAAAAGCATCGGCGATTACGATTTCTGCGTTGCTTCCCCCTTGCGTTCTACCGTTCCAGTTGCCACTTCGGGCATCAGGCATATAACCATCATGCTTATAGATATTCAAGAGCGAATTGACCATGTCCCTCTGTCGGTCTTCATCTATCAAGGTCAGCAAAGGCATGGAGGTACGATAAGTATCCCAGATGGCATAGTAGTCATCGTAATAAGGTGTGGCTGAGAAATGCGGATTTTCCCCAGACTTATCCACAGGCATGAGCATCGTATGATAGATGCCCGTATAGAACATTCGCTTCTGTTTCTCGGTACCTACGATGTCTATCTTCTTCAACTTCTCGTTCCAAGTCTTCCTGACTTTTGCAACTTGTACATCGAACTTGCAAGAAGGGATATTTTGCTTCGCTTGCTCAATACTAACATGAGATATGCCGACTTTCAGATTGAGGACTTCCGACTTAACGGGAATCGTCAGCCAACGAGAAGCCTCGCCTGCACCTTTTCCGAAAGGAGCACCAATATGAGGCCGTTTTTCCCTCGTTTTCATTCCATCTCCCTCTATATAGAAGAACACGGTATAAGGTCCGCCATTATTCCAGCCACCTCTCACCGTGGTCCAGCCCTGTATAGTCCTTCCATCCACTTGCTCTACATGAGCATCCACCAATTGCTGAGTCTCTCTCTTGTTTGCAATCGCATCCATTCCCAAAAACGAGACCGCATCTATTAGCAAACAAGGCTCTTGATAAAGAGACTCCTTTTGTGTCTTCAGATTACCCTTAGAAGACTTTTCTTTTTCCTTTTGATAAGTGATTCGATAGAAGGCACAACGCTCCGAAGATGTAATCTCCGTTTGGATACCATCCTCATAGGAGCAAGCATAATATCCAAGCGAGATTTTCTCAGAAGTTCGCTTTTGTTCTATTAGAGGAATCTCAATGATTTCTCCATGAGGAGCCAGCACATGGCAAACAGCACCTTTCCCATCCACTGCCGTAAAGCGATAAAGTCCATCCTTCTTGCTCAAGAAAGGTTGTACAAGGACATTTCCATATTTTTGTCCGCCGCCAGTACCACTGACATGCATCTGCGAGAATCCCTTGACAGGCTCAGGCATCGGTGCCCATCCTGCATTCGGCATGCTCACGGCATCCGGTCCTGGTTTCGCCATACCATACGGCATACAAGGACCAGGGAAAGTTCTGCCCAATCCCTCACTGCCAATACGTGGGTCAACGTATTGGGCATAATCTTGGGCTATCAACGAGGAGAGCTCAAAAGTACAACACAATACTAAAACAAGGAATCTTTTCATGATTTATCTTATGTTTTTAGGACTGAAATAAGTCATCGAGTACCACTCTATCATTAACCTCGGTAGAATGGGCATTATCTTTCAAGCCATACGTTGTTACCAGGACAAGCTGTATAGCCTCTTTTACTTTGGTTTCATCTGCAAAATCCGTCATTCGATTGCGCAAACGTTCCTCTTCCTTCGCATCCAGAGAATAGATGCCTTTGCTATACTTTATCTCACACAGACTGATGATTTGGTCGGCACGCTCAATGAGCAAATCCACCTGAGCCGCCGGCACACTCTCCTTACTTCGCCAAGAGTAATATTCCGTTCGGATGCGTTGGATGCCCAATGCCATCTTAATTTGAGGAATATGCGCCATACACAATCGCTCATAAGCTAATCCATACCATGTATTCTGCTTTGGAGAGTTGATGGAGTTCTCCCAAAAATGTTCGTCAGTAGTATGTTTGGTACAGAAGTCGTGGTAAAAGTGAATATAGAAATCCGTGAGTTGATAGATACCATTATTACTGTTTATCTTACGCTCCCTGACGTTATACTTACGGATAAAATCACAGTTCTCCAAATTCGTCAAGAGTTTAGATAGATGTCCCCCCGTTTCCCTCTTCAGTTTCTCACTGATTTCCTTACGAGTCAATCCTTTCTTATGGTTAGCCAACAATTGGATAATATCCACATACGACTGCGGACTTTTGAAAAGAGATTTAAACAATCGGTCAAATTCCTTCTTCAATTCAGCATCACGAGAGAAAAACAATCGGTCGATATTGGCAGGAAGACTCAAAGCATTATCCAGCAAGCTCAAATAATAAGGTATTCCGCCCAATACCATATATGCCTGAGCCATAGCCAACCGATTCCACTTAAAGCCATTTGCCGTTAAGTATTCTTCCGTATCATGCAGGTTAAAAGGGTGAATGTGCATCTCATGCGTGATGCGATTATGCAGCCCACCATGGTTGTCGATAATATTATCTACAATCCATGTCGTAGCAGAACCACAAACTATCAACTTGACATGAGTTTGTCTATTAGCCCAACCATTCCAGAACAAATCCAACGCCTTGACCAATCCCGAGCGAGGGGTATCTAGACACGGAAGTTCGTCTATGAAGATGATAGTAGGTTTCTTGGAAGAAGCAAACTTTACTTTCACCACTTCCTTCAAAGCCTCAAAAGCCTCATACCAATCAGCGACCCGCTTTCCCTCATAACCACTTTCTTTCAAGGCTATGTTAAAAGACACGAGTTGGTCTTCCTTGTCTCCATCAATGACACCTGTCATATCAAAAGCCAATGCCTCTTTAAACGTTTCCGTCACGAGAAAAGTTTTGCCCACACGTCGTCTTCCATAAATAGCAATGAACTCAGAGCGTTCACTATCTATGTATTTTTTGAGCAAGTCTTGCTCTTCTTTTCTTCCTATCAACTGTACCATAAGCTTTTATAGTATTTCATTCATGGTGCAAATATACGAAAAAAGATTGGAATAGTAGGCTGAAAGTGCGCCAAAACGTTTAATTTTATCACATTTTGGCGCATTATAGCCGTTATAATGCGCCATAACATTAAAAATATCACGATTTTGGCGCGGTTTCAGCACCAATATGGGAACAATCAAAAAGGGAGAGCAGAAATCTACCACCCTCCCTTTTATTATCAAATCATACTATTTATCAATATCCCAGATTCTGCTCCCACCCATTCAGATTGATAGTATTTTGTGGAATTGGGAATATGCGATGATGTTTGTCGAAGTTTGCATCTGGGAAATCCTTGTAATGAGGGAAAAACTCATCTTCATAATGACCGAAACGAATCATATCGTTGCGACGCCAGTTTTCGTCGAAGAACTCACGACCTCGTTCGTCATAGATTTCCTGCAATGTAGGTTCATTAGCAATTGTTGGAGCACCAGCGTATGTGCGAATTTGGTTAAAAAGGTCTTTTGCCCCACTAGCACCCTGACGAGTAAGAGCCTCAGCCTTCATAAGAAGGATATCCGCATAACGGAAAATAGGTAGGTCATTAGACTGGTTGCGCTTGTTATTATAGTCATTAGGAGTTGCGAACCATTTAATGGAATGACACCCTTGCTGATAAGCGTTTGCATCATTGCCCACATCGATAGTGTTATCTGTCTTGGCAAGCGTAATGTCCTCTGTAAAATGCACTTGTTGACCATTATACATAAATGGCTCCGTTGTCGGACGTAAAGTCTTCGGGTCACGAATATAGACATCACCACGAAGTATACTGAGATTGCGAATGTCACCATCAAGGCAGAACAACTTGGCAAACTCAGGTGTCACAACCATATTTCCACCAAAGGATTGCGTAAACTTATCAGTTGAACCATAAACATTTGGTACCAAGTTCTTCATATCCTTGAAAGAACGAGGACGTGCATACTGCATACCATAAGGGTTACCGCCGCTGATATCTTCTACAGCATTATATGGCATTGCATAGATAAAATCCTCAACTTTCCAACCATTGTCATAAGAGAACTTATGAAGATAGTCAACTGAACCCAAGTTGAACTTTCCACTATTGATAATCTCATCGCAAGCAGCAATACAAGCATCCAACTTTGGGTTAGCTGCAGTTGCAGCATCATATTGGTCAACAGACTCAGCAGTATAGACTGACCAGTTGATATAGAGTTTTGCGAGAAGAGCCTCTGCCATCCACTTGGTTGGTTTACCGTATGTATTTTCCGTCACATCTTCTGTCAATGAAGGGATAATGTCATTGAGTTCACTCTCTATCCATTCTGCAACTTCCTTACGTGGAGAACGAGGAACTACAGCACCTTCAGACTGAACTTTATCGAGAATAGGAGTGTCACCAAAATTGTCCATCAAAATCCATGTATAATAAGCACGTATGGCACGAGCAGGGGCTTTCATCTGAGCAGAAGCACCACTACCCAATTCCTCCAGGATGGTGTTAGCCTTCGTTATACCAGCCGTCACATCATCATACCAACCAATAGAAGCATCATCAGCAGAACTACAATGAAGTGCTTGATGAGCATAAGTATGATCATCGACATAACCACCATCAAAAGCAAGAGCAGTAAACTCATCGGAAGCCAAGCACTGCGCTTCCATATAGCGACGCCCCAACGTACCTTTCAAATGGAAATACACATCAGCCATCTTTGCCTCAACTACAATCATAGGATCAACACCTGAATTTTGACTAGGGTCTTCTGTATATTGCGAATTTGGACTCATATCCAAATCCGTACAGCTGGTCAGTGTCATGGCAACCAATCCAGCTGAAAGGAACAATCTATTTAGTTTCATATTGAAATCTGATTAAATGTTATTACTTTACAGTTACGATAGCGATACGGTTTGCATAATTAGTATCAGCACCCTTAGCTATGGTGCGTGATACATTCACGCCCTTATTCCGTAGATACTTAGCGACAGCATCTGCACGTTGCTGTGAAAGTTTCTGATTAGCAGAAGACTTACCCTCTGGAGAAGCGTATGCGACAATCTCTACATTAGAACCGCTCTTGATAGCATCGAGTTCAGCCGTGTTACCAATCTCTGCTGAATTGACAGGGAATGTTACAACGTATGTACTCTGTACAAAGACCTCCTTAACCTTGCCAGGAACTTCCTTCACCACTTCCTTGATTACAGGTACTTCCTTGATAACCTCTCGGTCGATATACTGTAGTGCAGACTTTTTCTTCTTGCTGCCACCGAAGTTAATCTTCACACCAATCATAAAGGTACGTGTATGTGGATAACGGCTCCAACGATAGTCTATACCCGGATCGATACCACCCATATTCACCTCTGGGTCAAGCCCCTTATAGTTGGTTATGGTGAAGAGGTTATTGGCAGTTCCATAAAGTGTCAAATCCTGTATCCAGTCATTGAAGCAATTACGGAATGTATAGCTCAAGGAGAGAGTCTGCAGACGAACATACGAACCTTTCTCTATGAAACGGTCTGATGGCAAAGAACCAGATGCATCTCCTGCAGGGTTAGAAAGGAATTCTTTCAATACATTCTTACCATCAGAGAACATTTGAGCACTAGTATAATGAGCACGTGCACTATTATACACATCATTACCAAATACACCTGTTAAGAAAGCTGTCAAATTCCAATTCTTATAAGTAAGCGTATTATTCCAACCTGCATTGAGTTTTGGTTGCGCACAACCTGTGATAGAACGGTCTTTCAAGCTAGGATTATTTGTTGTCTTACCAGTACGATTACCATTTTCGTCAAGTACATAATACTCAGAACGCCCATTTACAATGCCTGCGTATTGATAAGTATAGAATGTACCTATAGGTTGACCTTCCATAATTCTTTGTGTCCAACCATTTGCAGAAACTCCAGATACCATAGGATCACCTTGTGTAAGATTGGTGGTATGGAATATCTCATTCTGCATCTTATCAACAGAGTTCTTGTTATGAGAAAGGTTGATGGTTGAACTCCACATGAAGTCCTTTGTACGAACTGGCACGGCATTCAATGTAAACTCGATACCCTTATTAGTCATCTCGCCCACATTGGCATCCATCCAACTATATATATACTGAGTTGTTGAAACTGGATAACTCCAAATCAAGTCCTTAGTCTTCTTATGATAAACTTCTACCGTTCCATTCAGACGTCCCTTGAGGAATGCGAAGTCAAGACCGATATTCAACATACCCGTTGATTCCCATTTCAAATCAGGGTTTGCATTTTTAGTAGCACCATAAGTACGATAGGTCTTGCCATCATAAACAAACGTACCAGAAGCACCATATGTATTATAAGAAGAATACACATCGAAGCCCATGGCATTACCAGAGATACCATACCCCGCACGAAGTTTCAAGTTGTCGAAGATATGCTGATTCTGCATAAACTTCTCCTCTGTGATATTCCAAGCAGCAGACACAGAAGGGAAAGTTCCCCAACGGTTATTCTTACCAAAAACAGAAGAACCATCACGGCGAATAGTCGCCTGAAGCATGTAACGGCTGTCAAATGAGTAGTTTACACGACCATAGAAAGAGATGTTGCGAACTTTCTCCAAATAGCCACTTTGGACAGAGTTCTGAACGCCCAAAATGGTCTGAGCGTATGACATATTATACCATCCGAGGTCATCATTGTAATAACCTTCCACACTGAGACCAAAGCCATCGTTATTATTCTTCTCCTCCCAAGAATAACCTCCCATCAAGCCCCACTTGCTCTTGCCTACTTTAAAGTCATAGTTGAGATAGGTCTCGAAAGTCTGCTCACGACCGAAATAGGTGTTGCGAGTTGCCTGACCATTTTTGTTGCCAATGCCCTCCAACTGAGAATTACGAGTATTGTATGCACTATAAGTGCTTTGGTAGTTGCTCCAAGAATAGTTTACATTCCAGGAGAAACCCTTCCAAAGTTCAAGCGCAGCCTTGCCCACAAACTGATTACGCTTCCAAACTGTCTCAGACTTATTTTCCTCCATCAAGGCGAGTGGATTATAGTTCTTGGAGCCAGAGCCTATAGTCCAAGAGCCATCCGCATTCTTCACAGCGTTAGTAGGAGAATAATAGTTCATTGCATCGAGAACAGAAGCGCCTTCATTACCAGAAGGCACACCGAAATGCTTACCATACATCATGTTTGCGCCAATAGACACAGTAAGATGGTCCTTGAGGGTCTTGGCAGATACAAGAGAACGAACGTTGAAACGATCAAAACCAGTCATCTTGATTACACCCTCACGCTTTCTGAGGTCAGCACTAATCATATAATTAGTGGAACCATTACCACCACTGATACCCACATTATGATTATGACTAATACCCGTGCGAAGAACTTCATCCTGCCAGTCTGTATTGGCACCGCCATCCTTCAGCGTAATATTATTATCTTTAGCATACTGACGCAGTTCGTCGGCAGTACACATCTCGTATTTCTTGAGAATATTATCAAAAGCGACATAGCCATTATAATACACATTTGTTTTCTCCTCAGCACCTTTCTTTGTGGTGATGATGATAACACCATTTGCTGCCTTAGAACCATAGATGGCCGTAGCAGTAGCATCACGAAGTACATCTATAGACTCTATATCTTCAGGAGAAACCATAGAAATATCAACTCCAGGGATTCCATCCACTACATAATAAGGTGACATAGCACCAGTACGAAGAGTAGAAGCACCACGAAGCGTAATCGTAGGAGAGCCATTAGGATCGGCAGTGGATGAAACGACCAAACCAGGCACCTTACCTTGCAACATCTGACCTGGGTCTGTGAACACACCTTGATTCAAGTCCTCTGCTTTAACGGTCGTGATAGAAGAGGTCACATCCTTGCGGCGCATGGTACCATAACCGACAACCACCACCTCGTTCAAGGCTGTGTTGTCCTCTTGCAACACAATCTGGTTGTTGGAACCTGCCTTCACGGTCTGAGGCGTAAAGCCGATGTAGGAAATCTTCAACTTGGCTCCTGGCTTCACATTCAAGGAATAGTTACCGTTGATGTCGGTAACCGCACCATTCTGAGTACCCACCTCTTGTATGGACACGCCGATAAGAGGTTCGCCATTGGCATCCTTCACGGTACCGCTGACCTTACTTTGTGCAAATGTGAGCGAACTCACCAATAAAAGGGCGGAAGAGAACAAGACACGTCTCATGCTGCTTCCAATAGTCTTTTGTACTATTTGCATAACTTATTAGATTTTAGTTATAATTATTCGGCGCAAAGGTACTGCTACCCTATTACACCGGGGTTATAATCACGTTTCGATTGGATGACATTAGAAAAGCCTTCTAATGGTTTAAGAAATCCGTTCTAAGAATTTTAGTCTTTGTCTTTTCCGAAGACCTTCCCTCCATAGTTGACCTTTGGCTCAGTCTTCACTTCCAACTCCTCTATCTCCACATCCTTGGCTTGCTCGACATAGACTCCATACACCTTATTATATATAAAGCCCTCGCCACGGCATGGGCGCTTGTCATATACGCCACCGTCATAGCTTGTCATTTTCTTCAGAGTAAGATGTACATTGTTGAGATAGATGTCATGTACTTTATCTGGAGTATCGCCACCGATAAAGCACCCATTCTCGGATGTCGCATAGATGTTGTTGAAGTAAATCTGGCTCACCTCGCCACATTTACCTACCGTCTGACCTTTAGGGAATCGCCAGTTGGCATCCTTGTGGTTGCCATTGGCACGAGGATAAGAGGTTACATAGATTGGTTCCGCCTTGCCCCACCACACATCGCTCCAAAGTTTGCAATCCATGATGATATTGGAGAAGACCACATTCGTAACTGTTCCCTCGTCTCGGTTCTGGATACCCAAGCCTCGATTGCTACCTGTAATCACGCAATTGTCAATGACGACATTATAGATGGAGTCCATGTTCTCGCTGCCTATCTTCACCGTGCAGCTACGACTCTCCATCACACAGTTGGTCACCACAATGTCATGGCAAGAACCATACTCCTCAAACTCTCTACGGTTTTTCAGACAGATGGCATCATCGCCACTCGTGATATGACAGTTGGCGATACGCACGTTCTTGCTATGATCGATGTCGATGCCATCGCCATTGCGTATCTTGAGATTGTTAAGAAGATTGATGCCATCAATGACAGCTCCATCGCAACCGATGAGATGAACCGTCCAGTAAGCTCCCTCTTTGATGGTAATGTCACGGATGCTCAGATTCTTGACTCCCATGAGCGTGAGCACATGCGGACGAGGGTCGAAGGTGGTGACAGGTTTCAATTCGTAGCTGTCGAAGAGCTCCGTCCCCATAAACTGGATGCCATTGCCATGAATCGTGCCATGACCAGAGAAAGAAAGGTTCTCGATGTCCTTCGCCCAAATCCACATCATGCCCTCGCCTTCGTTCTTGCCGAAGGCGCTCTTATGGTAAATGCTTTCATCAGGGTTCGCCTTCCACACAGAGTTTGTCTCCAAGACGATATGGACGTTCGACTTCAACTGCACAGGACCAGAAAGGAAAGTATGGCTAGAGGAGAAGATGACATCGCCACCTCCAGCATACGAACAAGCATCAATCGCCTTTTGGATAGCGGTCGCATCATCACAGATGCCATCACCCTTGGCACCATAATCCATCACAAGATAGCTTTTTGCTAACATAACAAAAGGCATCAATAGCAGCAATATCAGGCTTAAAGTTATTCTTCTTATCATTATATTACTATTTTATATGTAAACCCACGCTTTCAGTTAAGGCTCTGCAAATATAAGAAAATTATAAATATAGGACAAGTTTTAGAGGACGTTTTTTGCTTGAAAGGCGCATTTTTAACATTTGAAGCCTACACCACCTACCCTTCCTTAAGTGCATAGCTGCTCCCTAATACTTGCATAAATATACTTGCATTATGTAGTCTATATGTAATATTATCACATAAAACAGCATTTTTATAACAATTTATTTGGTAGTTTGCGAATAATATTGTACTTTTGCAAGCGAAATACGAATAAAAATACATCGTCATGAAGGTAAAGAACAGTAGAATGGAGACCCTGAAGATGCTTATCTCTAGCCACGAGCTAAGTTCTCAGGAAGAGGTTTTGAAAGCTTTGGCAAAGGAAGGCTACAAGCTTACACAAGCCACATTGAGTCGCGACTTGAAGCAACTGAAAGTTGCCAAGGCTGCGTCAATGAATGGTAAATACGTATATGTGTTACCCAACGAAACCATGTACAAGCGTGTCTCCAATCCTCGTTCTCTCCGAGAGATGATGATGAGTCCGGGATTTCTGTCAATCAACTTCTCTGGCAACATGGTTGTCATCAAGACTCGCCCGGGGTATGCCAGCAGCATTGCCTACAACATAGACAACAGCGACATCCCCGAAATTCTTGGAACCATCGCTGGAGATGACACCATCTTCATGGTGAAGAGAGAAGGTGCAAGCGAGAAAGAGCTGATCAGTTCGCTCTCCGAGATTATTCCTGAATTGAGCTAATAACAAGAACATTATAATAATAAAGAGAAAAATGGAAGAAGTTAAAGTAATGGTGGCTGACGAAAGTCACATTAAGTATATCGACACCATTCTGACTACAATCGCAGAAGCAGCTAAGAAACGTGGTTCAGGTATCGCCAAGCGTTCACCTGAGTATGTTGCCACCAAGATGCGCGAGGCTAAGGCTGTCATCGCTCTTCAGGGCGAGAAGTTCGCCGGCTTCAGCTACATCGAGACCTGGGGCAACAAGCACTATGTCACCACATCAGGTTTGATCGTTCACCCAGACTTCCGAGGCATCGGACTGGCAAAGCGCATCAAGAACCTCACCTTTACGCTCGCCCGACAGCGATGGCCTCATGCCAAGATCTTCTCTTTGACATCCGGTTCGGCTGTGATGAAGATGAACACCCAGTTGGGTTATCTCCCTGTCACCTTCGCCGACCTGACCGACGATGAGTCCTTCTGGCGTGGTTGCGAGGGCTGCATCAATGTGGATGTGCTCCACCGCACCAACCGCAAGTATTGCATCTGCACCGCCATGCTCTTCGACCCAGAGGAGCACTTGCCTATCAAGCTTCCTAAGGAAGTGATAGAAAGAATCCGCAAGATAGACGGTCCAAGCTGCGAGCTTGAAGCATAGAATTATTTTATTAGGAATTAAAACATTAGACAAAAATGGCAAATAAGAAAGTAGTAGTCGCATTTAGCGGCGGTCTCGATACATCATACACAGTAATGAAGTTGACTCAGGATGGCTGGGATGTTTATGCAGCATGCGCCAACACAGGTGGTTTCTCTGCCGAGCAGTTGAAGACCAACGAGGAGAACGCATACAAGTTGGGTGCCAAGGCATACGTCACGCTCGACGTTACCCATGAGTACTATGAGAAGTCTTTGAAATACATGATTTTTGGCAATGTGCTCCGCAACAACTGCTACCCTATCTCAGTTTCTTCCGAGCGTATCTTCCAGGCTATCGCCATCGCTCGTTATGCGAAGGAGATTGGTGCTGATGCCATTGCTCACGGAAGTACAGGTGCCGGCAACGACCAGATTCGTTTCGACATGACATTCTTGGTTATGGCTCCTGGTGTAGAGATTATCACCTTGACTCGTGACAAGGCCCTCTCTCGTAAGGAGGAGGTTGACTACTTGAACGAGCACGGTTTCTACGCTGACTTCACCAAGTTGAAGTACTCTTACAACGTAGGTATCTGGGGAACCAGCATCTGTGGTGGTGAGATTCTCGACCCAACACAGGGTCTTCCTGAGGAGGCTTACTTGAAGCACGTCACTGCCAAGGAAGAAGAGGCAGAGCTGAAGATTACCTTCGAGAAGGGTGAGATTGTAGCCGTGAACGGCGAGAAGTTCGACGACAAGATTGCTGCCATCCAGAAGATTGAGGAAATCGGTGCATCTTACGCCATCGGTCGTGACTGCAACGTAGGCGACACCATCATCGGTATCAAGGGTCGTGTAGGTTTCGAGGCTGCGGCTCCTAAGCTCATCATCGAAGCTCACAGATTACTTGAGAAGAGTACATTGAGCAAATGGCAGCAGTACTGGAAGGACCAGGTAGGCAACTGGTACGGAATGTTCCTCCACGAGAGCCAGTACTTGGAGCCTGTAATGCCAGACATCGAGGCAATGCTTACCTCTTCTCAGCGTCACGTAAACGGTACGGCTATCTTGAAGCTTCGTCCTTACAGTTTCCAGACCGTAGGTATCGACTCTCCAGACGACTTGACCAAGTCTAAGCTCGGTGAGTATGGTGAGATGCAGCATGGTTGGACAGCCGAGGATGCCAAGGGCTTCATCAAGGTTTCTTCTACTCCACTTCGCGTTTACTACGGTATGCACCCAGACGAGCAGCGTTAATTCACATGGGTAAGACAATTCAATAGACACTCTTCAATTAAATCATGATAAAAGTAGGAATATTAGGAGCAGCTGGTTATACAGGAGGTGAGCTCATTCGCCTCCTCATCAACCACCCTGAGGCAGAGATTGTTTTCGCCAATAGCGAGAGTAACGCCGGCAACCTCGTGGCAGATGTACACGAGGGATTGTATGGCGAGACCGACTTGAAGTTTACTGCCGAGATGCCTTTCGACCAAGTGGATGTCATCTTCTTCTGCTTTGGTCATGGCAAGAGCGAGGCTTTCTTGAAGGAGCACAACGTGCCTGAGAATGTCAAGATCATCGACTTGGCACAGGACTTCCGCCTTGCCCCTGAGCAGGTGGTTGCCACCCAGCAACCTACCCCAGCCGCCCACGACTTCGTATATGGTCTTCCTGAAATAAATGAATCAATTATAGCCACAGCTAAGCACGTAGCAAACCCAGGTTGTTTTGCAACCTGCATACAACTTGGTTTGTTGCCTGCTGCCAAGATGGGACTCATCAACAGCGATGTATCTGTCAACGCCATCACGGGTAGCACAGGCGCCGGTCAGAAGCCTGGTGCCACCACCCACTTCTCATGGCGCAACAACAACATGAGCATCTACAAGGCATTCAACCATCAGCATGTGCCTGAGATTCGCCAGAGCCTCAAGCAGACACAGGGTTATCTCGATGCAGCCATCGACTTCATCCCTTACCGTGGCGACTTCGCCCGTGGCATCTTTGCTACCGAGGTGGTGAAGACCGACAAGCCTATCGAGGAAATCGTGGCTGGCTACAAGGAATTCTACAAGAACGCCAAGTTCACCCACTATGTGGATAAGGCCATCGACTTGAAGCAGGTAGTAAACACCAACAAGTGCCTCGTTCACGTAGATAAGTATGGCGACAAGCTCCTCATCACTTCTTGCATCGACAACCTCTTGAAGGGTGCAGTAGGTCAGGCTGTACAGAACATGAACATTATGTTTGGCATCGACCAGACAGCAGGCTTGAAACTCAAGCCATCAGCATTTTAAGATTACAATTATGAAATTATTCGACGTATATCCACTTTTCGATATCAATATAGTAAAAGGTAAGGGCTGTCACGTATGGGACGACAAGGGTCAGGAATACCTCGACCTCTATGGCGGTCATGCCGTTATCAGCATCGGTCACTGTCATCCTCACTACGTGGAGATGCTTACCAAGCAGCTCAACAACTTGGGCTTCTACTCCAACTCCGTCATCAACAAGTTGCAGGTAGAACTCGCCGAGCGTTTGGGCAAGGCAAGCGGTTATGAGGATTACCAGTTCTTCCTCATCAACTCTGGTGCCGAGGCAAACGAGAATGCCTTGAAGTTGGCTTCCTTCAACAATGGCAGAACTCGTGTTCTCTCCTTGGAGAAGGCTTTCCACGGCAGAACATCCCTCGCCGTAGAGGTAACCAACAACCCTAAGATTATCGCACCTATCAATGACAATGGTCATGTTACCTATCTCCCTCTCAACGACTTGGAGGCTTGGGAGAAGGAACTTGCCAAGGGCGATGTTTGCGCTTGCATCATCGAGGCCATCCAGGGCGTAGGTGGTTGCAACATGGTATCACCTGAGTTTGCACAAGGCTTGCAGGCAGCTTGCAAGAAATACGGCACCTACCTTATCTGCGATGAAATCCAGTGCGGTTACGGCCGTACCGGTAAGTTCTTCGCTCACCAATGGCTCGGCATCAAGCCAGACCTCATCACCGTGGCAAAGGGCATCGGTTGCGGCTTCCCTATGGGTGGCGTGTTGATTTCGCCAGAGTTCAAGCCTGTATATGGTCAGCTGGGTACTACCTTCGGTGGTAACCACTTGGCATGTACAGCTGCCCTCGCCGTTCTCGACGTATTCGAGAAGGAGAACGTGGTGGAGAATGCACACGTAGTAGGTGAATACCTCATTGCGCAGTTGAAGGAATTGCAGAAGCGCAACAGCCACATCCTTGAGGTACGTGGTCGTGGTTTGATGGTAGGAGTCGTGCTCGACATTCCTCACAAGGAAGTGCGCAGCAAGCTCATCCACGAGCAGCACTGCTTCACTGGTTGCGCAGGAACCAATATCCTCCGCATCCTCCCTCCATTGGTATTGACCAAGGAGAATGTGGATGACTTCATCGGAAGATTGGAGACAGTATTGAAGGAGGTATAGCTCTTCAGGATATATATACAACCAATAAAAGAAAATAGAAAGAACCGAAGAGAGCGGCAGCCGAATGTAATCTGGCTGTCGCTCTTCCTGTTTTAAGATAAACGAGTAGCATTTAGCTTTCTTACTTATGTATTTCCAAGAACTTATAACCATTGAAATGAACCAAATGCTCTGGGCTATCAGCAATCCAAACTTCAGTCTCCCAAGCAATATCCTTTGCTTTTTGCCTAAATACATTTCTATTCTCAAAAGCCGTAAAGAAGGCAACATCTACAGTACAATTTGCATCTTGAAGTTTTCTTTTAATTTTACGGACACGGATTTCGTTCCATTCACCTGTTGAATGATAAGCTTCTATGAGATACAGCAGTCTTTTCTCTTTGCTATAAGCGATAACATCAGGGAGTTCCTCATGTTCTAAAGCAAAGAAATGCAATTCTTTCAACTTATCTTCTTCTAAAAGCAAAAACTTATTGTTCGTATCTCCAACATAGAGCACTTCTGCTCCGAAGCCAAACAAAGGAAGGAAAGTCTCTATAATTGCCTTTTGCAATTCATTGTGCTCGCCATAAGACAAATCTATTTGCTTACCATTAGGTAATGTAACAGGCACTTTCTGTAACTCTCGTTTTCTAGCTAACTCTTCCTTTAGAGATTTTACATCAGCAATAAAATTGTCCAGTGCTTTATTCCATGAATCCTGTCCATATTGATGTAACAATCCTGCAAAAGTTTCACTGAGTGCATATCCTCTTGAAGGATTATTAGTCGCCTGTTCTTCTGTAGAGGAAGAATTAACAACAATTCCTGCTTCCACCAACAGTCGTAAATCTTGTCTACGTATATCATCATATGAACCTGGTGAGATATGTTCTCCATAATGTTCGTTCTCGAACATTATAATATCACGAGTTCTATAAAATTGTCCATTCGAAGAAGACATAGCTTCTGAAAATTCTGTTCTTATATGCCCCACCGCAAGACAAGCCTTCGCCATTCTCTCTAGCCTACGATCTGTTTGAGCCATTGGAATGCCAACGGCATCCAATATATCTAATAGATTAACAACTAATCTTTTGACTTTCTGTGGTGTTTCTTTTTGTACTTTTATCTTCATACAGCAAATAAACTTTCTGGGATCTGTCTATCCAATATATACTCTTTAGTCCGTTGCTCCGCATGGTAAGTCTCTTTCACTTGAAGAGCAATCTTGTATGCAAACAGTGGTGGAACGGCGTTTCCTATCTGGTAAAAACGTTTCGTTTCAGTCCCATCAAACTCAAACCAATCAGGAAAACTTTGTAGTCTGGCTGCCTCTCTGTCAGTAACTCGTCTTCGTCTTCCATCAGTCAAACGAACTCTTTGCATATCGCTCGTTGCCCCAGCAAGATTTCGACAAGTAATAGTTCTCGCAGGTCTATCAGGATATAAATCACGAGGATTTACACAATGAGACTTTTTCTCATAAACCGCTATATATTCATCTTGCCGTGGTGTCAAGATTTTGCTTACAGGCTCAGGGCTAAGCATTGTGTCCCCAATAGCTTCTGCAACAGTAGTCTTACGGAGTTGCTTGATAGGGAAATGGAACTTCGAGCGATGTCCCACACATATTAGACGTTCACGATTTTGAGGCACGCCATAATCCACCGCATTCAATACTTTATATTCTACGTAATAACCTAGGCTCTGTAGTTCTTTAACTATTAAGTCTAAATACCACTTATGTCTGCCCAAAATATTTGCCACATTTTCAAAGACAAATACTTTCGGTTGAATACGGCGAACGGCATCAATAAATACAGGAAAACCATCACGAGCATCTTCTAAGCCCATTTGGTTGCCAAATCGGCTAAAAGGCTGACAAGGAGGTCCTCCTATCACAATGTCAATATTATCAGCCATTGGATATTCATAACCAACTTCAAGGAATTGATTATAACACTCTCCACATAAATTCTTATTATATGTATTTACTGCAGCTTCCACCATCTCAAAACCGATAGTCTTGAATCCTGCCGCTTCAAATCCAAGAGACAAGCCACCACACCCTGCAAACAAATCAAGGACGATAGCTTTTTCATTAATATTGGGTTTCAACAAATTATCTATATAATCACTATATTCTGTCATCTATATATTCTTTTTGCCGCCAAAGATACATATAATTATTGGAAAAAGCAAATTTAAAGACTAAAAAATACATAACAGCCCTATTTGGGCAATCGCCTACTGCTGATCAGAAGGCGAAGATAAAGGTCCACGCTCATGCCGAAGGAACACCTGCAAGCCCATCGCCAGAACGACCGAGCCGTCATGGCTGTCTATGGGTTCTCCACCAAGATGACAGAGAGCGAGTGCGTGGCAAAGCTGTTCAAGAGGTATAGCAAGATGGCGGAATAGAAATATCCCAACTATAACAAAGAGGACATAGGGTTCGTCGCATAATAATCAAAGAGCCCTATGCCCTCTTCCTAATAATAAATTGCATTTACCAAGCTATGATAATCTTTATTTAAAGCAGCCATGAATCCGAAAAAACAATTAAGCCAAGACCGCATTAACCGTTACACCCCTTGCCACATGGTTCTTAGGCAAATCTGGCATTTCCACTACTTCTGTAACAGGATGTTCTTTTAAGAATTCTCCCCAAGTGGTATGAACCACTTTTATTTTTTTTGTTCTCCTTCATATCTATAAATTATAATATTTTACTACGTTGACATATACTATGATGCTGCAAATATACGCTTTTTATCTCTAACCTCCAAACTTTTCTTAGCTAATCTTCTTAAATTCAAAAAAAGTTAGTATCTTTGCCATCTAGAACGTAACAAGGCAGAGAATATGATGACAGAAACGAGCGATAGAAGATTGCCTGTAGGCATCCAATCCTTCAAAGAAATAAGAAAGGGAAATTACTTGTATGTTGACAAGACCGACTTGATTTGGAACCTTGCCAACAAGGGTTATAAGTTTAACTACCTAAGTCGTCCTCGCCGCTTCGGCAAATCGGTATTGGTCGATACTCTCCAAGCTTACTTCGAGGGAAAGAAAGAACTCTTCGAGGGCTTGAAAATCATGGAGATGGAGAAGGAATGGAAGAGCTATCCTGTCATCAGACTGGATATGAGTCAAGCTGGTGCTACGGCATCTGAACTGAGAAGCTACCTTGATTGTACCTTCGAAAAATATGAGCTAAAATATGGCATACCAGTAGAGCATGAAGACCTTCTGGGAAATCGCATACATGCTATCATCAAATCTGCTTGTGAACAAACAGGTTTAGATGCCGTAGTGCTCATTGACGACTACGACTTTCCATTACTGCATTCTTGGGGAACTCCTGAATATGAACCTTGTACCGATATTTATAGTAACATTTTCTGTGTCTTAAAGGGAAATGATTACTACGAGAAACTCGTATTCATAACAGCCAACACAAAACTGACACAATTCTCTCACGGACTCAACAATCTCAGCTATATAGGGCTTTGCAAACAAACTGCTGCCATTTGCGGATTCACCGAGCAAGAGATTGCAGACTACTTTATGCCATACATAAAGAGTCTTGGGAAAAAGAACGATTGGACAACAATAGAAACCACCTATCAACTGAAAGCCTACTACGGAGGCTATCATTTCAGTACAGACAATACTATTGAGATTTTCAATCCAGCAAGTCTTATCAAGGCATTGGCAAACCAAGAGGTAAACAACTATATGGCTTCATCCGATACTGCCACATTATGGTCAAAATTACATAATGTAACAGAGATTAGTAATTACAGCTATTTCCTTTTACTGGACTTTACGATGGACACAGCCGATATAACAGAAGGTGGAACAGAGTTCTTTCTATATCAATTTGGCTACCTGACCATCAAAGAACATAAAGAAGGGCTTTACTATCTTGACTTTCCTAACGGAGAAGCAAAAGAAGCACTGCAGAAACTGTTAGATAGGAATTAAGAAACATATCAAACATCATATTTTAACTATAAGAAGAAAATGAAAATTGCAATCATCGGAGCAGGAGCCATGGGCGGTGCCATGGCGGAAGGACTCTTGCAGAGCGAGAAGTTCACTCCAGCAGACATCACAGTATCTGACCACAACCAACCCGTGTTAGATCACTTCGCAAGCGAAGGAGCCAGCGTAACCCTCGACAACCAGTTGGCTTGCCACGGCGCAGACCTTGTGTGCGTGGTAGTAAAGCCTTGGTGCGTGGAGAAGACCTTGAAGGGTATCAAGGACGTATTAGACTACAAGAGCCAGAAACTCGTAGTGGTAGCTGCCGGCGTGCCATCTGCCAACATCAAGGAATGGCTCGACAAGGATGGTGTCACCCCAACCTTCTTCCTCGTGATGCCAAACATAGCCATCGCCTACAAGCAGTCGATGACCTTCATCACTCCTGTGGATGCATCCACAACAGAGACCAAGCAAATCACAGACATCTTCGATGAACTCGGCGAGAGCCTCATCATGGAAGAGCGCCTCTTCCCTGCTGCCACCGCCATGTCGTGCGCCATTGCTTACGCCATGCGCTATGTGAGAGCCAACGTGGAAGGTGGCGTGGAGATGGGCTTCAAGGCTAAGGATGCACAGAAGATTGTGCTCCAGACCGTGAAGGGTGCCGTGGAGTTGCTACAGGCTACAGGCGAACACCCAGAGGCAGCCATCGACAAGGTGACGACTCCTGGCGGTTGCACCATCAAGGGCTTGAACACCATGGAACAAGGTGGATTCACCTCTGCCGTCATCAATGGTTTGCTGGCAGGAAAAAGATAGGTAAACGCTAGTCGTCCTAGCGTCAGCAAGAGGGTGTGTCATAAATCACATCTGTAATCTTTACCCAGGGCGTTGCCCTGGGCTTGGTGCTTTTGGGCTTTCAGCCCGATTTATGACACACCCTCTTTTTTTATAACTTTCCATTAGAATGTTTGGGGAATTCATTATTAATTTGTACTTTTGTCGCCGTAAAAGTAACACATATCTATTAAACATTCCTAAACATAAGCATTTATGACAAGAAGCACCCTCCGCAAGAATAAGCTACAAGGAACGACCATCCTCTTCCTTGCCATAGCAGCATTGCTCTTCTACACGGCTTGCACAAGTACCAGCAAGACGCATACCGAATCGGCAACGGAAAACAGCATGGAAGACAGCACGGAAGTCATCGTTGAAAAAGCAACGATTCCCCTACCCGACACGGCTTATTCCTCTGTAGAAAAGATACATTACGACATCGAGACAAAAGACTCCAGCGACCAGACATTGGCTTCATTGGAGAGCTTATACGATGGTGACGATGTGTTGACTTTCAGAAAGACCCTCTTGCGCAATGCCAATTTCGGAGGAACCCTCAAGGGAACGCCATCCACCATCGACACGGCATGGGTATTCAACACCTATTATAATACAGAGCAAACCAAGTATGGCATTTGGGGCGGTGGCTCGGGATGGACGGGGCAACCTCTGTTCAACAAGAAAAAGAACGAGGTCATCGTGGGTTCGCTCTGCGGAAGAGTCTATTTCATCGACTACACGACGGGCAAGGCTACCAGGAACGCCGTCGATGTCACCAATACCATCAAGGGAACGCCATCGCTCGACCCTCTGTTGGACAACCTCTACGTGGGACAAGGCGTCCCCAACCATGAGCCTTTCGGCAGCTTGACCATCGATCTGAAGAAGAACGAAGTCACTGACTTCTTCGGAAGAGACCCCAAGGCGAGACGTGGTTGGAATGCCTTCGACTCCTCGCCAGTGGTCGTGGGCGGATTTCTCTTTTGGCCAGGTGAAAACGGATGCCTGTACAAGTTTAGAAGAAGTCAAGGGTGTCTGCACCTTGCCGCTGCATTGCGATACACCATCAACGGCTCTGCCCCGGGCATCGAGAACAGTCTCTGCGTGTATCGCAACTATGGCTTCTTCGGCGACAACCATGGCAATGTCCTCGCCGTCAACCTCAACACCATGAAGCCTGTATGGTGTTACGACAATCATGACGACATCGACGGCAGCATCGTATGCAAGGTAGAGGACGACATCCCTTACATCTATTGTGGTTGTGAGGTTGATAAGCAAGGCGACCAAGGCATCTGCCACCTCGTGAAGCTGAACGGTCTGAACGGCGAGCGCATCTGGGAGTTGGAGATACCCTGCAACCGCTTCGAACAAGGAGCCAAGAAGTTGGACGGCGGAATGTACTGTACCCCCTTGTTAGGACAAGGCGACAGCGGCAACCTTCTGTTTGCCAACATCTGCCGAAATGGCGGCGATGGCAAAGGAAGAGCCTCGGCGGAAATGATAGCCGTCGATATTCACACAGGAAAGATTGCACACAGTACACGCCTCAACCAATTCGCCTGGTCATCTCCTGTAGGTTTCCTCAACGAGAGAAAGGAGATGTATATCTTTACAGGCGACTCTGGCGGCATGACATACCTCATTCGCGCCAAGACAGGAGAAGTCATCTTCAAGAAACGCTTTGCCCACAACTTCGAGTCATCACCTTTAGTCATCGGCAACACCGCCATCGTCGGTTCTCGTCAGAACGGCATCTACAAGTTTGTCATCAGATAAGAAGAGGTTTATCACTAAACAAAGACAAGCCTCCCTCCTATAATAGAAACAAGCCTGCCTTCAATAATAGAGACAAGCTTGTCTTTATATCATCGCATTCTATTTTTACATCCGTCTGACATACACCTTGGTAGTTCCCCTGCCGTCCGTAGCAATGCCATGAGAAGGGTCTTCGGAGAACATTCGAAGTTCCTTCGTAGCAGAAGAGCGAGGCAAGCCGGTCATTTCAGCATAATCGGCGACACGCAAGAAAGGATGCGTAGCGTCGGCGAGATAATCCTGCGCCATCTTCAGGCGTTGTTGCTTGGTATAAGGAGAGCGGTTCACCCTCGACACGCCAGCCCTCGTCAAGTTACATCTACTATTCACCTCCTTGACCAGTTCCTTATCAGAAACGTAGCGCACATTCTTCACCTCGATGCTCTTGGCATTACGCTTGGTCTCATCACCATCGATGGTATCCATCTCCTTGCCATCTTTCACGCCGAGCGTGGCCTGGAAGGTGCCGATGCCATCGAGGGAGACCGTATAGCCGTCAGCCAAGTCCTCCACCAATTGTCGAGCTATCTTGCCGAGCGCATGCCTTAGGATGTTCTCGTCGAGGATACCGTGTGCCCCGATGTGTTCCAGGAACTCCTCGGTCGATAGATTCCTTGTCTTCTCCAACCGATAGTAACATTTCGTCTCGCCCGTACCATGTATGTCGGGCATCTCTTGCTTGATATATCTTGCCATAGCCTTCTCCTTACTTTAAGTTTGTATCTTCTATAGATGCAGTTTGCATCTTATGGATATAAAGTTTATATCTTATGGCTGTAAAGTTACAACTTTCCTAGCACAAAACCGCAAGAATCCTACTGCATACTATCAAATATAAGTTAGATTTAACGAAATACAACTTATATTTAATGAAATCTAACTTAGATTTCTGCAAATACAAGTTAGGCGCAATGGTAGGCAATAGGGTTAGTAAGGTTTTACACTAGGGTAACGCGAAGTTGGGATATGGGTGAAGAAAGATTTAGATAAGGGTGAAGAGGCTTATATAAAACGGGATAACTCTCCCATTTCTGCTCCAAGTCATCTATTGCCAAGCCCTTGAACAACTCTTTCTTTCCCTCCATATAGGCTTGGATGGTAGTAACAAGCAATGACTTTCCAAATCGCCGAGGGCGACACAAAAAGCAAAACTTCATCTCATGTGTCAACTCATAGACAAGAGCCGTCTTATCTACATACACATAGTTTCCCTTGATGATGTTCTCGAAAGTCTGTATTCCGAGAGGATATCTTCTGCCTTTCATACGCTTACTATTTCCTATTTGCGCACAAAGATACAACATTAAAGGCTAAACTCCAAACATTTCAACACATTTCAGTACTTATTTTTATTCTTTTCTTTGCTTATCTCAACAAAAAATCGTACTTTTGCCAGCATATTGCAACATAACCAATAAAAAGAACAACTATGGACGAAGCAATCAAGCAAATCGGTGAACGACTGAAAGGGCTCCGCGAGGTTCTCGACATCCCGGCAGAGGAGGTGGCAGAGCTTTGCGAAATCAGTCTCGACCATTACCTAAAGATAGAATCGGGCGAAGCCGACCCATCGGTTTATCGCCTTTCGAAAATCTCGAAGCGCTACGGCATCGACCTCGACGTACTGCTCTTCGGCGAGGAACCTCGCATGAAGGGTTACTACGTGACACGCCAAGGCCAAGGACCTGAGATAGAGCGTAACAACCAATATAAGTACCAAAGCCTTGCCGTGGGATTCAAAGACCGCAAGGTGAATCCATTCATGGTGCAGGTTGATCCATTGCCAGGCGACGAGAAGCCTCACAAGAATGGACACGATGGTCAGGAATACGACTATGTGATAGAAGGCACTCTCGAAGTAACCATCGAGGAGAAGGTAATGGTGCTTGGCCCTGGCGACAGCATCTACTTCGATAGTAAGAAACAGCATTGCTTCCGCTCTTTGGACGGAAAGCCAGCCAAGTTCCTGTGTATAATCATATAGGAGTTAAATGAGTTAACTCCTCTCAAAATCCATACAACCATGATTGAGAGATTCTTAAAACAGACTAAGTTTACTTCAGAGCAAGACTTCAAGGAGCATCTGGAGTTCATCATACCAGAGGATTTCAACTTCGCCTACGACGTGATGGACGAGTGGGCGAAAATCAAGCCCGACCACGTGGCTCTGCTTTGGACCAGCGAGCGAGGCGAGGAAATCCGCTTTACTTACAAGGACTTGAAGGAGCAGAGCGACAAGGCCGCCGCCTACTTCCAAAGCCTCGGCATCGGACACGACGACAAGGTGATGCTCATCTTGAAACGTCACTACCAATGGTGGCTCGCCATGCTCGGCCTCCACAAGATAGGAGCCGTCGCCATCCCTGCCACCCACATGCTCACCAAGCACGACATCATCTATCGCAACAATGCGGCTAGCGTGAAGGCCATCATCTGCTGTGGCGACGACTATGTGGTGGAACAGATACAGGAGGCAATGCCGGAGAGCCCTACCGTCAAGACCTTGGTGAGCATCGGTCCAGACATCCCAGAGGGATTCCACGACTGGATGAAGGAATGGAACGAGTGCGCTCCTTTCGTTCGCCCAGAACATGTGAATACCAACGAGGACACCCTCTTGATGTACTTCACATCGGGCACGACGGGCGAACCAAAAATGGTGGCACACGACCACCTCTATGCCCTCGGTCATCTTACCACGGGTGTATATTGGCACAACCTGCACGAGAACTCCATCCATCTTACCGTAGCCGATACTGGTTGGGGCAAGGCGGTATGGGGCAAACTCTACGGGCAATGGTTTGCCGGAGCCACCGTGTTCGTCTTCGACCACGAGAAGTTTACGGCGGATAAGATTATGCGCCAGATAGAGAAATACCACATCACTTCCTTCTGCGCCCCTCCTACCATCTATCGTTTCATGATACAAGAGGACTTCTCCAAGTACGACCTCAGCAGTCTCGAATACTGCACCACAGCGGGCGAGGCGATGAATCCATCCGTGGCTGAGACTTTCCAGAGACTGACGGGCATCCAGATATACGAGGGCTTCGGACAAACCGAGACCACCATGACGCTCGGCACCTTCCCTTGGATTAAGCCGAAGCCTGGAAGCATGGGCAAGCCTAACCCTCAATACGATGTGCATATCCTCCGCCCCGACATGACGGAATGCGAGGATGGAGAGAAGGGCGAGATTTGCATCCGCATCGGCGATGACAAGCCACTCGGACTGTTCAAGTATTACTATCGTGACGACAAGCAGACCAAGTCGGTTTGGCACGATGGCTATTATCACACGGGCGATATGGCTTGGCGTGACGAGGAAGGCTACTACTGGTTTGAGGGAAGAATCGACGATGTCATCAAGAGTTCGGGCTATCGCATCGGTCCTTTCGAGGTGGAGAATGCCTTGATGACCCATCCTGCCGTTGTGGAATGCGCCATCACAGGTGTACCAGACCCTATCCGAGGCATGGTGGTGAAAGCAACCGTCGTATTGAAAGATGAATACAAGAGCATGGTTGGTCCAGACCTTGTCAAGAAGTTGCAAGACCATGTGAAGCATGAGACAGCTCCTTACAAGTACCCTCGCATCATCGAGTTCGTGGACGAACTGCCAAAGACCATATCGGGCAAGATTAGAAGGGTCGAGATTAGAGAGAAAGACAATAAGAAGTGAAGAACGAAGAGTGAAGAGTGAAGAATTCTCTTGCTTTATTGATTAAGGATTTGATATAACAAGGCTATTGGATTCTTCACTCTTCGTTCTTCACTCTTCATTTTACATTAATATACATACAACATAAAAATTAATTTTAAGAGCAAGAACCCAAGAGAAGTAGTCCACCAAGGCTATTGAATTCTTCACTCTTCGTTCTTCACTCTTCACTTACTTAAATCATGGGAAAGCGAATCGTAGTAAAGGTGGGCAGCAACGTGCTGACCCGGGAGGACGGAAAATTGGACGTAACAAGAATGTCGGCAATCGTTGACCAACTCGTTTGGCTTCGCCGACACGACTATGAGGTGATACTGGTTTCTTCCGGTGCCGTGGCGGCAGGAAGAGCAGAGCATCATGTGGATCATCACTTGGACAGCGTGGAGCAACGTCAGTTGTTCTCTGCTATCGGACAGGTGAAACTCGTAGGTTTGTATTACAACCTCTTCCGTGAATACAAGATAAAGATAGGTCAGGTATTGACCATGAAGGAGAACTTCGGTGCCGAGGAGCAGTACAAGAACCAGGAGGCTTGTATGCAAGTGATGCTGGAGAACGGCGTGCTACCTATCGTCAACGAAAACGATACCGTGTGCATCACCGAGTTGATGTTTACGGATAACGACGAGTTGTCGGGCTTGATTGCGAAGATGATGAAGGCCGACACCCTCATCCTCCTCACCAACGTCGATGGCATCTACAATGGCGACCCAAGCGACCCGAATACCCGCATCATCCCATCGGTATATTATGACCGAGACATCAGCGAGTATATCCAGGCAAGCAAGAGCAGCCACGGCAGAGGCGGCATGACATCCAAGGCTCATACCGCCCAGGAGGTAGCCAACGCCGGCATCAAGGTCATCATCGCCAACGGCAACACGCCAAACATCCTCGTCAACCTGAAGGAACATCCGATGGAGACCCTCCACACCGAGTTTGTACCAAGACCGAAGGAGAAGTAACCTTTCCTTCCATATACGAATATCGCCATTATACAATTTGTGTTACAACAATTATGTAATGGCGATTAATCTTTATATATACAGATATACCATAACTACCTTATTATCAATGCAAAGATACGACATTCCAAACAATTATAGAAATCCTATAATTGATTTTCTATAATATAAACAGAAAGAAAAGCGTAGAGAAACATTGCTTTTTCAAAAGAAAGCACTATCTTTGCAGTTTTAAAGAACTAAATCGGATACATCATGGCACAGATAGATAAGATATATGAAGGTGAGGACAAGACGTTGGTCAAAGACTTGCGCTCCATTGTCAGCAAGGCTCGCAGCAAGGCTTTTGCTGCCGTCAATTATTCCCTCGTGGAAAGAAACTGGAGAATCGGACAACGTATCGTAGAAGAAGAACAACACGGTGCATCACGTGCAGAGTATGGAAAGCACGTGATAGAAGTGGCTTCGGCTGCACTCACCGAAGAATTCGGAAAGGGATATTCTGAGACTAATATAAGAACATTTCGGAAGTTTTACTTGAATTTTAGCAATTTACCAATTCAGCAGACACTGTCTGCTGAATTTAAAGGAGCAATTCAGCAGACACTGTCTGAGAAATCTTCTTCGCTTCATCAAAAAGTCAGGCAATGCCTGAGCAATCTGAATTACATATTCTGCCTTGGTCTCATTACGAGCGTCTTATCAGAGTAGAAGACAAAAAGGCTCGTGAGTGGTATGCTAAGGAGGCATTCGAACAAGGATGGAGCTATCGCACTCTCAACCGCAACATCAACACCTTATATTATGAGCGCCTGCTCATGTCTAAGGACAAGCAACCTGTCATAAAAGAAATGAAGGACAAGACCAAGGAGTATCAGCAAGACAAATTAGAATTCATCAAATCGCCTGTTGTCTTGGAATTCCTCGGGCTACCAGAGGATACATCCCTCGCGGAATCAAAACTCGAATCCGCCATCATCGACAACTTGGAAAAATTCTTGATGGAGATGGGAAAGGGTTATGCGCTCGTAGCTCGCCAGCAGCATATCCGAACAGAAGAGAACGACTACTATATCGACTTGGTATTTTACAATTACCTCATCAAATCATTTATTCTGGTCGATTTAAAGGTAAATCGCATCACATACCAAGATGTCGGACAGATGGATATGTACTTACAAATGTACGACAACATGAAAAAAGGACCCGATGACAACCCAACTATCGGCATCATCCTTTGTGCTGAGACCGACTCGGATGTGGCTCGCTACTCTACCCTCGCCAAGAATGACCAAATGTTTGCTGCGAAATACAAGCTCTACTTGCCTGACAAGGAAGACTTGCGAAGGGAAATAGAAAAGCAGAAGGAGCTCTATCTGATAGCACACCCGGAAGAAAAGAATAAGAAATAGCAATTTTTTCAGTAACTAACGAGTCAATTATAAGAAACAATAACAAAAAGGGTGTGTCATAAGTCGGACAAAATTGATTATGACTTATGACACACCCTAATTATTAGCCACTTCTATGTTACTGACATTTGATGAGCGACCTATACATTGTTGGTAACGTTATCATGGAACTGAAATCAGCAGACGGTATTTGCTAAATCTATATTGCATAACTATCCATTTGCATATCAAAAAGGCTCTTTTTCTTGCATAAAGTTTGCTTTTATCAATATTTATGCTTACCTTTGCCAACGAAGTAGCTTCTATATAAAGATGCTTCTACAAGCCATCTTGTAATCTTACAAGAATCTTATCATTAAAAGAAGAAAGGAATAGCGAATGGAACTGAAAGAGACTTTCCAAAGAGTGAAGGCGGCAAGCAAGACTTTAGGCTTGCTGACCGATGACAAGCGTAATGAAATCCTGCAGGCGGTGGCTGATGCCATCATCGCCGAGACTCCTGCACTCCTTGCAGCGAATGCCGAGGACTTGGCCAAGATGGACAAGGCGAATCCGCTTTACGACCGACTGCAACTCACGGAGCAAAGACTCCAGGACATCGCAGCGGATATGAGACACGTCAGCACCTTGCCCTCACCGCTTGGAAGAATCTTGAAGGACAAGACCCTCGACAATGGCTTGCACCTGCAAAGAGTAGCCGTTCCTTTCGGTGTCATCGGCATGATTTACGAGTCACGCCCTAATGTAACCTACGATGTTTTCTCCCTCTGCTTCAAGAGTGGAAATGCGTGCGTACTGAAAGGAAGCAAGGATGCAACTGTCTCTAACTCAGCGGGTGTCGAACTTATCCACAGGGTGTTGAAAACTTTTGGTGTCAACCCTAACGTGGTGACACTCCTCCCTGCCACCCATGAGGCTACGGGCGAGATGCTGAACGCCGTGGGATACATCGACCTCTGCATTCCTCGGGGAGGAAAAAGACTCATCAACTTTGTTCGCGACACCGCCAAGGTACCTGTCATCGAGACGGGAGCAGGCGTAGTACATTGCTACTTCGACAAGGACGGCGACGCGGAGATGGGCAAGCGCATCATCACCAATGCCAAGTGCAGAAGATGCAGTGTCTGCAATACGCTCGACACACTTCTCATCCACGAACAGCGTTTGAACGACCTTCCAACGCTATGCGAAGACCTTTCTAAACGTGAGGTGAAGATTCATGCAGATGCCAAGGCTTACGAGGCGTTGAAGGGGCACTATCCTGACACCTTATTATATAAGGCTGAGGAAGGCATTTGGTTTACGGAATGGATGAGCATGCAACTTGCCATCAAGACCGTGGCATCGGAAGATGAGGCCCTGGAGCACATCGCCACCTACGGAAGCGGTCATAGCGAGAGCATCGTATCAAATGATGAGGCTGCCCAGAAGAAGTTTGAAGCTTTGGTAGATGCCGCTTGCGTCTATGTCAACGCTCCTACCAGTTTCACCGATGGTTCACAGTTTGGACTCGGAGCAGAGATTGGTATCAGTACCCAAAAGCTTGGTGCTCGCGGACCTATGGCATTGGAGGAAATCACCACTTACAAGTGGTTGATTACAGGAAATGGCCAGATTCGTAAGTAAAGAACGAAGAGTGAAGAGTGAAGAGTGAAGAGTGAAGAGTGAAGAATTCAAATGACTCTTCTCCGTACCAACTCCGTACCATCTCCGTACCAAGTCTATACCAAGTCTAGGTTTCTGCAAAGTTTGCAAGGTTTGCATGCAAACTTTGCAAACTTCTAGGCATAAAATAATATACAACAGAAATAACAAACAAAAAATACAAACAAGATGAAGACATTCTTTAATGTGGAAGACCTTGGCGACTTGAAAGCCGCTCTCGCCGAGGCTCAGGAAGTGAAAGCCAACCGTTTCGGTTATCAAGAGTTGGGCAAGAACAAGACCTTGCTGATGATATTTTTCAATAACAGTCTCCGTACTCGCTTGAGCACACAGAAGGCAGCGATGAACCTCGGCATGAACGTTATTGTGCTCGATGTGAATGCCGGCGCATGGAAGTTGGAGACCGAGCGTGGTGTCATCATGGATGGCGACAAGAGCGAGCACTTGCTGGAGGCCATCCCTGTGATGGGTAGCTTCTGCGACCTCATCGGTGTACGTAGCTTCGCTGGTTTGAAAGACCGTGACTACGACTACGCCGAGACCATCGTCAACCAATTCGTAAAGTACAGCGGTCGCCCAGTGTTCGCCATGGAGACCGCTACCGTTCACCCTCTCCAGGCATTCGCCGACCTCATCACCATCGAAGAGCACAAGAAGGTGGCTCGTCCTAAGGTAGTATTGACTTGGGCACCTCATTGCCGTGCCTTGCCTCAGGCTGTGCCTAACTCATTCGCACAGTGGATGAACGCTGCCGATGTGGATTTCGTGGTCACACAGCCAGAGGGCTATGAGCTCGATCCTAAGTTCGTGGGCAATGCCAAGGTGGAATACGACCAGAAGAAGGCACTCGAAGGCGCAGACTTCGTCTATGCCAAGAACTGGAGTTGTCCTGGTGTGAAAGACCCATCACAGTATGGTCAGATATTGAGCAAGGACATGAGCTGGACCATCGACGAGGAACACATGAGCTGGACCAACAACGGTTGCTTCATGCACTGCCTACCAGTGCGCCGTGGCTTGATTGTGACCGACGATGTCATCGAGAGCAAGAATAGCCTTGTCATCCCAGAGGCTGCCAACCGTGAGATTTCCGCCGAGGTGGTTATCAAGCGCATGCTTGAATCATTGTAAGACATGACTTTCAAAAGATAAATCATAACACTAAGATGCTTAGCCATGCTTATATCATAACGTATGGATATATACTAAAAACAGTATAGCAAGACCATACCTAAATATAAGTAAGCGGCTAGGCATCTTAGCTTTTTCCATTCCCCATTAGTAGGTATTCTCGCTAAAACTAAAACCATTCATTTCCGTATTACAAATAATCTCTGTAACTTTGCAAGTACAATTAGATATTTGCATATTTACCAAACAAGACAAAATGGATCATTACACGATTATTGCCCCTGAGACCAAAGGTACGTTCAACGACCGTCTCAACTATTTATATCTCAAATTAGGAAATCATCTCGACAGTGAGCAACTCAACCACCATCGCACCTTGCAATACTGCAAGGTCTTCCTCAGCGATGCCCAAAACCAAATAGATGACTTCAAGGAGTCTTTGCTCTACCAAGAGTTTCTTTCCAAGACAGCTTGCAGCATCGTGGAGCAAACGCCACTAAGCGGCTGCAAGGTTTCCTTGTTGGTAAAGACCACAGATACCCCTACCGACATCATCTTTCAAAGTCTTCGCTTGACAGAAAAGGAAGCCAAGGGAAAGGATTCCTACCAACAGACCGCCTTGCTTTTCGACAAATACCTGAAGAGCATAGAAGGTAAGGACTTGACTATGTCTCGCAACTTGGTACGTACTTGGATTTACGTCACGAATATCGACGTGAACTACCAAGGAGTGGTGGATGCTCGCAACGACATCTTCGACAAACATGGACTCACCGCAGAGACCCACTATATCGCCAGCACAGGCATCGGTGGAGCAACGCCCGTGAGACACGCTTCTGTTGCCATCGACTTTCTTACCGTCCCTAACATCAAGGAAAGCGACAAGAAATACCTGCAAGCCCTGGAATACCTCAACCCTACCCACGACTATGGGGTAGCCTTCGAGAGAGGCACACGCCTCAATCTGCCTAACAAGCAGATGTATTTCATCTCAGGAACAGCCAGCATCGACAAGTTTGGCAACGTGGTATATCCTGGTGACATCGTGCGCCAAACAGGTCGCCTCTTGGAGAACATCGGCGAATTGCTCAAGGACGGCGATGCCCTGATGACCGACATCCAATACTTCATCATCTATCTCCGCGACATCTCCGATTACCAGACCGTGGAACACCTGATGAACCAGTTCTATCCTCAGATACCCCACATCATCGTGGAGGCGAAAGTCTGCCGACCAGGTTGGCTGATAGAGATGGAGTGTATCGCAGAGAAAGGTATCTAAACAAATATTTCTTTACACTATACAATACACAAAAAAGCTGTATCCCGTCAAGGACACAGCTTTTTTATGGAAGATATTGTCTATACTATCCTTATTCTGCAACCGTTGCTTCGTAGTTTCTTGCAGGATTAGCATACATCGTGAGCAAACGTTCCTTCAAGAAAGCTTCGTCTTTGTTTGGAAGATCTATCTTGGCAAGCTGCCCTGCCACGTATTTTTCAAATACGCTCTTCTGTTCTTCGGTATAATGCTCTTGATGAGCTGCAGAATTTTCCAAAAGGTCAAGAGCCACATAGTTACCAGGATACAGGCGATAGTTGCTGTGTATCTGTTGGTCGATGTAAGCAGCCACCTTATTATATATATCCTGCTTCGGCATATCTGGATCGAGACTATCAAGGTACTCATCCAGGCAAGGAGCTGCATGATAATGCACATGTCCCTTATAACCGAAGATACCCGTCTGCATACTTACAAGGTCATCGGTAGGTCCTTTCTTCCAATCGGCATCATCTCGTTTCTGCTGAAACTCCTTAGCCTTCAAGAAATCGCAAGGGTCGTACTCGTAGCTGATGGACAATGGTACGAGATGCAGTTGCTTCAATCGCTCGATAATACTCCCCTCGCCTCCCATCGACATCATCTGAAGGATGGACTTCTGGGTACGGTCGTTGCTGTCCTTGGCACGTCCCTCACGCTGAGCGATCCAGATGTTCTCATGTTTCTTCAGGATGGAGAAGTGCATATAGTCGGAAAGACGCTTACTCGACATCAGCATCTGTCGCATGGTCAGCGCACGTTCCACAATGAACGCTTTGTTGACTCGCACCAAGTCCTTGACCCAAGGCAAGGACAGAAGATTGTCGCCTATGGCTATCTCACAAGTGGTGGTAAACTTGTTGTCAACGAGCAACACATCCAAAATGGCTGAATCCAGCACAATGTCACGATGATTACTGATGAAAGTATAGTTGCGAGTAGAGTCGATAGACGAGCAATCCATCTCACAGCCTGTAGCCGCCTTTTTCAAGAGACCATGCACGAAATCGTAAGCGAAAGCCAACTGGAACTCCATATTGGTCTTGCATGCCTTCAGTTTTTGAGCTATCACCTCGAAAGGAACCTGTGGATAAAGATAAGCTAACACTTGCTTAAACTGATCGTTCGAGAGCAATCGGTCGAACACCTCGGGAAGGTCTTCAGGCTCCCAAGGGCGAATGGTATCAAATTCTTGTGGAATCTTCATAGTGTATCGTTTTTAAAACTGATTCTCTACGATGTCGCCGAGCACATCCTTGATGTCAAGACCAGCAGCACGCACCTGCTGAGGGATGAAGCTGGTTGGGGTCATACCCGGAGTAGTATTGATCTCGAGCATATTGACCTTGTCCTTGCCATTCTCATCCTTCGTGATGATATAGTCGATACGGATGATGCCATTGGCATGGAGAATGTCGTAGATACGAGAAGTGGTCCTGGCAACTTCCTCGGCTGTCTCTGGAGCGAGACGAGCTGGAGTTATCTCCTGTACCTGCCCATTGTACTTGGCATCATAGTCGAAGAACTCGTTGCTGGTCACTACCTCGGTAGCAGGGAACACCACACACTTGTCCTTGGTCTTGTAGATACCCTGAGAAATCTCCGTACCATCCATGAAGCCTTCCACCATCGCTTCCTCTGCCTCCATGAAAGCAACACGAAGAGCTGGAGCCAACTGATCTGCCTCCTTCACCTTAGACACGCCGAAGCTACTACCATCAGCAGCAGGCTTCACAAAACAAGGCATCCCCAAACGTTTGGCGATAGCCTCCTCGTCATACTGTTCGCCACGACGGAGCAAGATGCTATCAGCCACATTGATGCCAAAGCCACGAAGGTAGTTATTGAGTACATACTTGTCAAAAGTCATAGCCTCAACGAGCACACCACTAGTAGAGTAAGGCAAGTGAATGAGGTCGAAGTAACCTTGCATCACGCCATTCTCACCTGGCTGCCCATGAATCGTGATATAAGCATAGTCAAAGTACATACGCTGACCATCCTTCACGAAAGAGAAGTCGTTCTTGTCTATCTCGGCAGTCTCACCATTGTCGAAAGCGACATGCCAGTCGGTTCCCTTGACATCCACTATATATATGTTATAACGCTCTTTGTCGAAGAAAGAGTACAAGCCCTGACCTGAGCGCAATGATACGTCGTGCTCAGAAGAATCACCACCACATACGATGGCTATCGTTCTTTTGTTATTTTCCATTTTTATATGATTTAAAATGTAGTTTTATATCTATTAAAACATTGTTTTATCATGCCTGAAATATAGCTTTATCTTGTCTGGAACGTATCTTGCGTTGTCCCTGCAATAAAACCACGCCATTTCTCTATCAACTGTCTGAAGTCATCCGGCCACTCGCTGTCGAAATCCATTTGCTCCTTGGTTGTCGGATGCACAAAGCCCAAGGTCTTGGCATGAAGTGCCTGACGTGGACAAAGCTTGAAACAGTTTTGGATGAATGCTTTGTAGCTACTACTGCGCTGACCTCTGAGAATTTCTGCCCCGCCATAGGTCTCATCCATGAAGAGCGGATGACCGATATGCTTCATGTGAGCACGTATTTGATGAGTACGCCCCGTCTCCAGGATACACTCCACCAACGTGGTGTAACCGAAACGTTCCAACACGCGATAATGCGTGACAGCACTCTTACCTATACCGCTAGCCGGCTCGAAGACTTTCATACGAAGGCGATTCTTGGGGTCACGCCCAATATTTCCTTCGATGCGACCTTCATCCTCTACTATGTTTCCCCAAACCAAAGCATTGTATCGACGATGCGTTGTCTTGTTGAAAAATTGCTTGCCAAGAGAAGTCTTTGCACCCGGAGTTTTAGCCACCACGAGTAACCCCGAAGTATCCTTGTCGATGCGATGCACCAAGCCTACCTCTGGATCATTGGCATCAAACTCTGGCATATCTCTTAAATGCCAAGCTACAGCTTGGATAAGAGTGCCATGGAAGTTGCCCGCCCCAGGATGCACCACCATGCCAGCCTCTTTGTTGACCACCATCAACTGGTCATCTTCATAAACCACGTTGATAGCTATCTCCTCGGGCTTGATACTTGTCTCATGACGAGGACGATCCATCATCAGTGTCACCACATCATTCGGTCTCACCTTGTAGTTGCTCTTCACCGGCTTTCCGTTGACTTGGATAAAGCCAGCATCCGCCGCCTGTTGAATACGGTTTCGACTCTGATAAGCCATCTTGTCGGCAAGGTACTTGTCTATTCTGACTGGGTCTTGATTGGCATCTACCTCGACTCTCCAATGTTCGTAAAGTCCACCTTCGGCCTCTGAAGCAGAAGATACTTCACCAGAAAGTACCTCGATGTCGCCAGCATCATCCAACCCCAAATCATCCTCCACAGGAGCATACACCTTATTATATATATAATTAAATAGATTCATCAAAAAAACATTTGAATTCTTCACACTTAACTTTTCGTTCCACACTCTTTACTTACCATTACTCTACGACTTCGTTTTGATTATGCGAATGCGATGGTACTGGCGGTTCGACTGTTTCAGTCCCTGGAACGACCTCAAAGCCATCCTCGTCACCACCATCATTTTCCTTTTCCTCCTCAAACTCGTCATGATGGTTGATTGGATCTACGAAGTTGACAGAGTCGCCAGCATCACGCTGTCCATTTCCCACTTGTATGGTGAGTACCGCATCTATGGAAACCTTATCGCCTGCGACAACATGTCTTCCTTTGACGAGTATTCCATATACCCAATCTTCCTCACCAGGTATGTACTGCGGAGGTCCGAGTTTAAATCCCATGGCAGTCAATTTCGCCATGGCCTCACGCAAGGAGCTATTGTCGATGACATCAGGAATCGTGATTGTAGGGGTATGCCCCGCATTAATCGTCACGTATATCACATGACCAGACTTAACTCGCTCGCCAGGAGCAGGCGATTGTTCCAAGATGCAGTCAGGAGGTAGATTCCTGACATAGCCAGTATCCGTTACCTCTATCTCTAGACCAGCGTCATCCAAGATACGCTGCGCATCGTCAAAACTTTTATGTCTAATATCAGGTATGGCTATAGCCTCACCGTGATGAGTATAAATGTCTATGCCGTATTTCACACCGACACAAAGGAGAATCACCACGACAACCATCGCCACGAGATTCCCCCACAGGTACTTGCTCTTGAACTTGTTTATAAACTCAGATGAAGTCATTCTTATTCATTTTTTCTGCAAAGATAGTGCAAATCGAAGACAATACAAAATAAAAAGACCATTTTTTATTTTTTTATTGTTGAGATGCAGCCTATCTTATCTAAAGATAGTGCAAATCGAAGACAATACAAAATAAAAAGACCATTTTTTGCACTTTAAGTGCCTATAAACACAAAAAGCAGCAAAGAAATCTCCTTGCTGCTTTTAATGTCATCGACTATCAAACGATAGCAACGGATTATTTTCCGTGGTGCTCGTCAGATACAGTTAACTTCTTACGGCCATGAGCACGGCGAGAAGCCAATACGCGACGACCATTCTTTGTTGCCATACGCTCGCGGAAGCCATGCTTGTTCACGCGACGACGATTGTGAGGCTGAAATGTTCTTTTCATTTTTCTTTATTATTTTTTTAATTAATATTCTAAAAATAAGGGCGTAATGCTCCTTTCGGGCTGCAAAATTACGCATTATTTCTGAAATAACCAAGAAATCTACCAAAATTAGCTTAAATATTTATGTTTTTTTCGATAATTGCTTGGGTTTTTCGTGATTTTACCGTAACTTTGCACCGTTTTTCAGATTATATAGTAAAATTCAAGATAAACAAAATGATTAATTCACAGGAAATTAAGATTGGTACTTGCATCCGTATGGATGGCAAAGTTTGGGTTTGCATCGACTTTCAGCACAGAAAGCCAGGTAAGGGTAATACTGTCATGAACACCAAGTTGAAGAACGTAGCCGATGGTCGTGTGTTGGAGCGTACTTTCCAGGTTGGTTTCAAGTTGGAGGATGTTCGTGTTGAGCGTCGCCCTTATCAGTATCTTTACGAGGATGCTACAGGTTGCATCTTCATGAACCAGGAGACTTTCGAGCAGGTGCCTATCGCCAAGGAGAACGTAACTGGCGGTCAATACATGAAGGAAGGCGATGTTGTAGAGGTTGTTACCGACACTTCTGACGGCACTATCCTCTTGGCCGAGATGCCAGCTAAGACTACATTGAAGATTACTCACTCTGAGCCAGGTGTCAAGGGCAATACTGCCACAAACGCGACAAAGCCTGCTACTTTGGAGACTGGTGCTGAGGTTCGCGTACCTTTGTTCGTCAACGAGGGCGAGACCATTCAGGTTGACACTCGTGACGGCAGTTACCTCGGTCGTGTAAGCGAGTAATATAGCTATTCTGTGACAATTACGATGCAAAACGTGTCGTGATTGCCACATTTAAATTTAAATTGTTTTATGAAGTATTCCATCATTGTTCCTGTATATAATCGTCCCGATGAGGTAAATGAACTTTTGGAGAGTTTGACCCACCAAACGGTCAAGGACTTCGAGGTAATCATCGTCGAGGATGGTTCGCAGATTCCGTGTCAAGAAGTTTGTAACCGCTACAAAGACATGATGGATATACATTATTATTTTAAGGAAAACTCCGGGCCAGGACAGAGCCGAAATTATGGCGCCGAAAGAGCTTCGGGTGAATATCTCTTGATACTCGATAGCGATGTTGTCCTTCCAGAAGGTTATCTACAAGCTATAAGTGATGAATTGAACCATGAGGCAGCCGATGCTTTCGGCGGTCCAGACAAGGCTCACTCATCATTTACAGATACCCAAAAAGCAATTTCTTATTCCATGACATCCTTCTTCACCACTGGTGGCATCCGTGGCGGAAAGAAGAAAATGGATAAATTCTATCCTCGTTCATTCAACATGGGCATCCGCAAGGATATTTACCTCAAATTGAATGGTTTTTCCAATATGCGTTTCGGTGAGGACATCGACTTCTCTATCCGCATTTTTAAAGCTGGGTGCAAGTGCCGTCTCTTCCCTAAGGCATGGGTATGGCACAAACGTCGCACCGACTTCCGCAAGTTCTGGCGACAAGTCTATAATAGTGGCATCGCACGCATTAACCTCTACAAGAAATATCCAGAGAGTCTCAAACTCGTACATCTTCTTCCTATGGTTTTCACCGTGGGAGTGATAGGCACGCTCTTACTCTTGTTCTTTGGATTCTTGCCATATACGATAGGAACAGACCATATCTTCCCTATGTTGGGAAACGGCATGGCTGCATTGGGCTGCATCGGACTGTTTTTCATCATTCTCTATTGTATTGCACTCTGTATAGATAGTGCTCATCAGAACAAAAGCTTTAAGATTGGACTATTGAGCATCCGCGCTGCATTCACCCAATTAATGGGGTATGGATGTGGATTCTTATCAGCATGGTGGAAGCGCTGTATATTGGGACAAAGCGAGTTTAGTGCTTACAATAAGACATTCTATAAATAATAAGACTTTCAAATAACAAGACACTCTATATAATAAGAACAACTTTTGAACAAGCGAGAACAAGTCCTTGATACAATCGTTTAAAATGCGAAAACTCATTTCATGAGCAAACAAGAGGACAAACAATCGTGAAAACTCTTTTATAAAACATTCATTATATGAGCGAAAAACTATCCATTGCGAAGTGGGCTTCAGAAGACCAACCTCGCGAACGCCTCGAAAGATTAGGTCCAAGTGCGTTATCCAACGCTGAACTTTGCGCCATCCTCATCGGTTCCGGCTCCCGTAACGAAAGTGCCGTTGAATTGATGAAACGCATTCTCAACGATTGCGAAAACAATCTGAACACATTGGGCAAAATGACTCTTCTAGAATTACAACACTACAAGGGCATGGGACCTGCCAAAGCCATTACTTTGCTCGCAGCTTGCGAACTAGGCAAAAGACGAGCATTAGACAAACTTGGAACAAGACCAGACCTAGGCTCTTCCTTAGCCATTTACAATTACATGCTCCCTCGCATGCAAGACCTGGACGTAGAAGAAGGCTGGATTCTGATGATGAACCAAAACTTCAAGCTAATCAAGGCAGAAAGAATCTCCCACGGAGGAATCACAGAAACAGCTATTGACATCCGGCTTATCATCAAGGAGATGTGCCTTAACAACGCTACAATCCTCGCCCTTTGCCACAATCATCCAAGTAACAGTCCCTCACCGAGCAAGAACGACGACCTGCTCACAGCCCAAGTAGCCAAGGCATGTGAAATCATGCGTTTCTTCTTCATGGACCATGTTATCGTAACAGATGGGGCATTTTATTCTTACCACGACAAAGGAAAATTGTAAATTTACGCACATTTCATGCCTTAATAAGAATGAATTGTCAAAATAAAGATACAATTATTTTGTATTCTCTGCAAATTATGCTATCTTTGCAGTCAAGTAAAACTGCAAAGATAGCATTTTCTGTTTTTGCGCAACACAAACATAGTATGACACAAGAAGAAAAGACAAAGATAGAAGAGAAAATCGTAGATGTACTCAAGACCGTTTACGACCCTGAAATTCCAGTAAACATCTGGGACCTCGGCATGATTTACAAGATTGACGTGAAGGACGATGGCAACGTAGATCTCGACATGACCTTTACCGCCCCATCCTGCCCTGCCGCCGACTTCATCCTAGAGGATGTCCGCACCAAGGTGGATAGCGTAGAAGGCGTGAAATCAGCTAACGTCAACCTCGTGTTCGAACCTGCTTGGGATCAAAGTATGATGAGCGAAGAAGCTCGCGTTGAACTCGGTTTCGAATAAAGACAAGAGAATTCCTTCACTCTTCGCTCTTAACTCTTCACTTAAAACGTTCCGCTTATGAAAAACGTATATTTTCTTTCCGATGCCCACTTGGGGTCACTAGCCATTCCCCATGCTCGAATGCAGGAGCGCCGCTTGGTTCGTTTCCTCGACAGCATCAAAAACAAGGCAGCCGCCATCTACCTACTAGGCGACATGTTCGACTTTTGGAATGAATATAAATATGTCGTACCAAAGGGCTACACCCGATTCTTGGGCAAGCTTTCCGAACTAACTGATATGGGCGTGGAAGTGCATTTCTTCACCGGGAACCATGACCTTTGGACTTACGGATATTTAGAAGAAGAGTGTGGTGTCATCGTGCATCACAAGCCTCAAACCGTAGAGATATACGACAAGGTGTTCTTCCTGGCTCATGGCGACGGACTAGGAGACCCTGACAAGAAGTTCAAGCTCTTGAAGGCAATGTTCCACGACCGCACCTGCCAGCGTCTCTTGAATGCCATCCATCCTCGCTGGGGAATGGCATTGGGATTGAACTGGGCGAAGCATAGCCGCTTGAAACGTGCCGACGGAAAGGAAGAGCCATACATGGGCGAAAAGAAAGAGTTCTTAGTGCGATTCGCCAAGCAATATATGCAGAGCCACAAGGACATCGACTACTTCATGTTCGGTCATCGCCATATCGAGCTAGATCTCATGCTGAGCAAAAAGACTCGCATGATGATTCTCGGCGACTGGATATGGCAGTTCACCTACGCCGTGTTCGATGGCGAGCACATGTTCATGGAAGAATATGTGGAAGGAGAAAGCCAACCATAGTGAGCGATAATGATAAAGGGCAGCCAAACGGCTGCCCTTTATCATTATCGCTGAATTCTTCCTCCAGTGGCTGTCATATTATTGATGATTTCTTCTTCTGATACAAGATTTTGGTCACCAGGTATCGTATTCTTGATGGCACTTGCCGATAGAGAGAAGTCCAAGCAATACTGATTCTCATCGCCCCACTTCTGATGGGCATGTATATAAGCGGCTACAAAGGCATCGCCTACCCCCATAGGGTCGATAATCGGCTGAATATCGTAGATTCTAGAGGTATAGAGCTTATCTTCCTTGGCATCATAGAGCAAGCCACCCAACGTGTGATGACTGCTGGCTATCTGGTTGCGCACTGCCATCACCATCTTCTTACACTTCGGGAAGAGCTTGTGCATCTTGCGGAAGTAAGCCAAGTAAGCATCCTTGTCTATCACATAGTTTTCATCCAATGCCTCGAAAGGAATATGAGGCACGCCACTTGCCACCTCCCACTCGTTCTGGTCACCAAAGATGATGTCGCTATACTGCATCATCTGGAAGAGCACGTCGTGTGGTTCCAAACCATATCCCCAAAGATTCTTGCGATAATTGATGTCGCAGGCGATGGTCAAACCATCCCTAACAGCCAACTGAATGGCATCCATGGTAGATTCCATCGCATCACGGCTGATGGCACAAGTGATACCCGAACAATGGAACACGGCAGCATCAGCCAGCACTTTCTCCCATTTCACCATGCCACGTTTCAAGGTATAGAACGAAGAGTTCTTGCGGTCGTAGATGACACGGGAATTGCGCATCGCCACGGCTTCCTCGAAATAATAGGTTCCGAGACGGTCGCCGCCACGCACCACATGAGAAACATTCAGACCATACTCCCTAAGATGCATCAGCGCCGCCTGTCCCATCTCGCCGTAAGGCACACGGGTAACATACTCCACATTGTCGCCCAAATAAGCCAAGGAGATAGCAGCATTCGCCTCACTTCCCCCATAGTTGCCCTCCATCTGGCGACCTTGGAATAAACGTTGATAACCTGGCTTAGAAATTCTAAGCAATATTTCTCCGAAAGTTACAATCTTTGTTCTCATGTTGATACTGTTTTTAAAAAGGAGTTAAGGAGTTATGGAGTTAAAGGAGTTAAGACAAATGCTATATGGTCACTCAACCATCATTCATCCTATAAAGACTATTGTCTTAACTCCTTTACTCCTTTAACTCCTTAACTCCCTGTATATATTAGGATTACTTCTTAGTAACCAAGTCCATTGTATCGCGAGCGATAACAATTTCCTCGTCTGTAGGAACTACCACTACCTTTACCTTGCTGTCATCGGTAGAGATAATAGCCTCCTCGCCATGAATCTTATCGTTCACTTCCTTGTTGATCTTGATGCCAAGATATTCCAAGTTCTTGCAAGCCTCTTCACGGAGGTCGGTCTGGTTCTCACCAACACCAGCAGTGAATACGATGGCATCCACGCCACCCATGGCTGCTGTATAAGCACCGATGTATTTCTTGATACGATACTCGTACATACGGAGAGCCAAGAGAGCCTTCTCATTGCCCTCGTTGGCAGCCTTCTCTACATCACGCATATCTGAAGAGATGCCTGTGATACCGAGCA
>ERZ808278.189-NODE-189-length-51050-cov-4.781214_pt1 | contig 51050 bp, 48 predicted proteins | sample MGYA00521239_ERZ808278 | MGnify/ENA primary metagenome ERZ808278 (study PRJEB31516, sample SAMN03275600) | gut metagenome | biome: mammalia-associated habitat; material: feces | host: Papio cynocephalus | place: Kenya | collected 2012-07-17 ... | reverse complement strand
TGCCGGAGTTGTGAATGAGTTCATTCACATACCCCAACATTTATTATAGAGCCGTTATTTTTTCGTAAACGGTAGGCGTCTTACAAGAACGTGTATAGAAAAGTAGAGCTACAACTGCTATGATAGTTGCAGCTCTACTTTTATTAACGACATTTTTCCTGAACATTCTGGTTCCGTGGAAGAAATTCTTCTAGCAATTCAGGATGCTCCAGGAATGCCGTTCCTGGTAGGTTACTTAAAATGAACTGAATATATTTGCGTGGTTTCAGACCGTTGGCTTTCGCTGTCTCGATCAGACTGTAGACTCCAGCACTGGCTTTGGCTCCTTTGGGACTTCCACTGAACAGCCAATTCTTTCGTCCTATTGTAAATGGGCGTATACTGTTTTTGGGTAGATTATTCGAAAGTGCACAATCGCCATTTTCAAGATAGGTCATCAGGCCTTCCTTCTGGTTGACAGCATAACGAAATGCTTCTCCAATCTTTGATTTCGGCAATGCATTGCCTGTTTCCGTATCAACCCACGACCAAAAAGCATCCAGTACAGGTTTTTCCTATAGCAGACGCTGCTCTTTTCTCTCTTCAGAAGAAAGACCTTCCAGTTTGGATTCTATTTCAAAAAGCTTGTTTATGTACTGGATTCCCTGCGCAGAAAGGGTTTCTTCCAGCTTTTTCATGTAGGGCTGTTCATTTTTTCTGCAGTTCCGGCATTCAAATGTTTCCGCATGTGTCGCAGGTTCTTTCTTCTTCTGGGATCGTGAAGAGTTTCTTTTCGTGGGGAACATTTTTCAGCATGTCCCTACGCTGTCCCTGATATCTTCTTTTTGGTGTTCCTGTCATTTCTTCTATGGCTGGCTCTTGCTGTTCTGACTCTGTGGTTGTTTCGACCTCATTGAAAAGGGACAGCTGTCCGTCAATCTGCAGTGCAGATGATTTCTCCGAGCTGGTACCGAAAAGCTTTCCTGTTAAATATGTAACTGTTTCATGAAGTTTTCTGTTTTCCTGTTCTAGTTCTGATACACGCTTCATTAAAATCTGGTTATTCTCCCTTTGATGTCAATTTGTGTTGATTTTTGTATTACAACAGATCGAATGTTATTTGTCTAATATATTATAACCGATCCAGAAGATGCATTTTTAGGCATGGAGTTTAAATCCATGCGAAAGAAATCCACAGTGAATTCACGGTAGATGTAATGGAGTTTGTATTTACTTTTCTGCTTGCCAGGTTTTACTTTGGAAAGGTTGTGAAGGTAGTAGGAACACTTTGGATTGACACATTTATGTAGAATAAAGTGCTTGCGGTCTTTCTTGTGAACCAGGGTATAGGAGCGTTGCAGGAAGGACAGTGGCAGTCTTCGGGAATGTCACTGCCCTTGCGTCGGGCAATAGGCTTTAGGGTTTGGTGGTAGCGAAGCTGGTAGTAATTAAGAAGATCATTTCAGTCCCAGTCCTGCTTGTGGCAGATGATTTTTGGAAGTCCATCGGTTTTGAATTTCTGGTATTCAGGGGAGTGGGAATCATCAAAAGCCCACTGCTTGAGAGGAATGTATTTGTAAATAAATTTGATTAAACACTTGTAGTCTTTGTCCCAAGAGCCATGTGGCGTTGTCAAGAGTTTTACAATGATGTACCATAATGTTCCAAATCGGCTTTGATGCGTTATCCAGAAGAGATATAACGACTAGTAGAAGCAGAAGAGCGGTTTTTGCAGGAAGTTTGTGAAGATGAAAAGAACGTTATGATTGAAGCATTTGATGTTCAGTTCGAACCAATGAAAAAAGAGCATCGTCATTGTCAGGAACAGTTTTATATATACTGCCGTTCGCGAATCATTGAGTAAAAGTATATTGAAAATGTGAAGACTTTGTGAAACATTTCTGTATCTCTTGAATTTATAAAAAATGCGTGCTATATTACATATAGAACAAGAGAAACGAAACGCCATATTACTAAGTGACATTCCGCAATTCCCTGTGTTCTCAATTTGTGAATTGGAGGAAAAGATAAATGAATACTTTAAAAGTGCAAACGAGAGACATGGAAACAAAGGCAAAGAGACTAAGAAGAGAAGGTTATATTACTGGTAATCTTTTTGGCAGAGAAATCAAAGGTTCTATCCCAATTAAGGTAAAACTAAGCGAAGCAGAAGGAATTCTAAAACAATGTGTAGTAGGTACTCAGATTATGCTTGATGTTGAAGGCAAGCAATATGATGTGCTGATTAAGGAAATGGACTACGACGCAATGAAGAAACAGCTCATTGAAGTTGACTTTCAAGCTTTAGTTAGTGGAGAAAAGGTACATTCTGTAGCAGAAATTATACTGCACAATAAAGAAAAAGTTGTAGAGGGAGTATTGGAACAGCTGCTAACTGAAATTTCTTACAAAGCATACCCCGCTGACTTAGTTGATAAGATTGACCTGGATGTAAGTTCACTAAGACTTGGCGATACGGTTAAAGTTAGCGACTTAGACCTTGCAAAGAATGAGAACGTCGATATTATGACGAGCAAAGATGCTGTAGTTGTAAATGTTATTCAAAGCCATGTGGTTGCTGAGACTGAGGATGACGATGTTGCAGCAACAGAGGAATAAATAGAAAACAAGTAGATTATATTAGGGATTAACTGAGCAAAGTCAGTTAATCCTTTTTTGATCCATATTGAAGGTGGATTTTTCGACGTTGGTATAGTATACTTTAATTGATGTTTATTTGAGTTATTGGTGTTTTGCAAATAAGATTTTTAAAAAAGTACATAGACAAACGGAGGAGAAAGTATGAAACCTACCTTATACATTGTAATCCCTTGTTACAATGAACAAGAAGTCTTACCGATTACGGCACCCGAGTTTTTGCAGGAGATTGAGAAACTGCAGAAGCAGGATTTAATTTCAGATGACAGTAGGATTATGTTTATTGATGACGGGAGCAAGGATGAAACATGGAAAATTATTTCTGAATTATCACGGAAAAATAAGACATTTTGTGGCATTCGTCAGAGTCGAAATCGTGGACATCAGAATGCAGTGTTGGCTGGACTTATGGAAGCAAAAGATAAATGTGACATTACGATTTCTATCGATTGCGATGGACAAGATGACATTAATGCCATGGATGAAATGGTGAAAGCATATCTAGATGGATGCGAAATTGTATATGGGGTACGAAGCAGCCGTAAGACAGATACATTTTTCAAACGTTTTACAGCGGAATCTTTCTATAAGTTCTTAAATTCTATGGGAGCGGAAGTCGTATTCAATCATGCCGATTATCGTTTAATTTCATCTCGTGCTTTAAAAGAATTTGCTAATTTTAAAGAAGTAAATCTTTTTTTACGAGGCATGGTGCCACTGGTTGGATTTAAAAGTACATCAGTCTATTATGAAAGACATGAAAGAATTGCAGGAGAGAGCCATTATCCATTAAAGAAAATGCTTGCTCTTGCATTTAACGGTATCACGAGTTTAAGTGTAAAACCACTAAGTATGATAACAGGATTTGGAGTTATTGTTTCCTTATTAAGTTTCATTGGTGTAATCTGGGCCATTGTAACAGAGATTATAGGCAATGCAACGCCAGGCTGGGCAAGCATGATTTGTGCTGTCTGTTTTATGGGCGGTATACAGCTTATTTGTTTAGGGGTCATAGGAGAGTATATAGGGAAAATCTATATGGAAGTTAAGGGAAGACCAAGATATATCATCAGTGAAAGAACAGATGATAAGTAAAAAAGAAATAGCAGGTAAAGTGCTATAAGATTATAGGGGAAGGATGAGAGAAAAAAATGCGTATGTCGCGTGTTGAGGAAAAAGCAGTAGAGTTTATTGAAAAGTACGTAAATGTTCTATTCTTTATCATTGTTAGTATATCAGCTATTTATGTACGATATGCTGGTCGTGATGTTTTATCAGGAGATACGGTAGGATGCTTACAGCCATGGTTTGATACTATCAAACAAGGTGGAGGTGTAAAGGCGCTTAAGTATCAGGTAGGGGATTATAACGTTTTATATCAGACATGTATTGCATTTATGACCTATTTTAAAGGCAATAGCATGTATATCTTTAAAATATTTTCCGTTATATTTGATTTCGTAATGGCATTTATATCTGCATGGATGATGAGCGATATGCTAAGCAAAAAGAAGTTCAGTACACTGTTTAATATGGTATATACAGTAGTGCTGTTCTTGCCAACAGTTGTATTGAATGGCGCATACTGGGGACAATGTGATGCTATTTATACAGCATTTCTTCTTTTAACTTTGTATTATTTATATAAAGAAAAATATGTTGGTGCATTTGTTTTCTTAGGAATAGCATTCGGATTTAAGTTTCAAGCAGTATTACTTTTACCATTCATTATTTGTTATTATTTTTATAAAAAACGCTTTTCAATTTTTATGTTTGTTATTACAGCCGTTGTTTTCTGGGCAACTGGAATTGTTGCATTTATCAATGGCAGAGGAATCATGGAACCATTTAAGATTTATATGAGTCAGACAAAGACATATGAAAGTATGTATATGAATGTATCAAGTATCTGGGTTCTAGTAGGAAATGATTATAAAAACCTAAAGACATTTGCGATTCAGCTGACAATTATTTTGTGTGGTGTAGGTTTATACATGATAATGTCAAAACGCAAGAAGATTGCCACTGCAGAACAGTTTCTTAATACAGCAACTTGGTTTGTTTGGGTTTGTATTCTATTCCTGCCAGCAATGCATGAAAGATATACATTTAGTTTGGATCTTCTATTAGTTTTCTTATGCTTTATGGATGTTAAATATATTAAATACGCTGCAACGTCAACTACATTAAGTCTTATCACATATGGCGCATACTTATTTGGTAATGGTGGGATTGATAAGTGGTTTGTAATTGTTTACTTGGCTGCATTTGGTCACTATACGTATACAATCATGAAAAAGGACTGGTGTAATGTGATGAATGAAAGTGCAGAAGAAAATTTAGAAAAAGAGCTAGACCATGATTTCGATGAAGAGTCAGAATCGGAAGAATTAGGTTTAGAAGAATAGAAAATTCATATATTAGTAAAGAACGAACTGGCCATTAAAAGCTATAATAAATAATGGTCAGTTTTTATTTGACAAATTGGTTTACAAGTAGTAGACTAAAAATAAGGTTTACAACATGTAGACTAGATATTTCCCGAGTATATAACAATTTAAGAAAGGAGGTGAAACATGAGTACAGTAAAGATAGCAGAAGTAGAATACAAGTTTGTAGAGTTGATTTGGGACAATGAACCGATTCCATCAGGAGAACTAGTGAAGCTGTGCGAGAAGGAATTGAGCTGGAAAAAATCAACGACTTACACGGTACTTAAGCGATTGTGTGTTCGCGGTATTCTGAAAAATGAAGATGCTACAGTAACCTCCCTTATTAGTAAAGAGGAGTACGCAGGCCTTTGCAGTGAACAGTTCGTAGAAGATACTTTTAATGGGTCGCTGCCACAGTTTCTTGCAGCATTTATGAAAAGAAAGAAGTTAAGTAAGAAACAGGTGGATGAGATTCAGCAGATGATCGATGAGTACAAGGAGTAAGAAGAGGGGGAGTAGAAATGCAGATTAACATTCTATTGCTTCAACTGCAATTTTGCATCTTTACACTAATGGCTATTCTATTACGTAAAGGGATGAAACGAATCCCTAAAGTATATTCCTATATGCTGTGGATCTTAGTCTTTGCCAGATTGCTTTGGCCATTTAGCATAGACAGCGAGATAGGAATCATGCCAGAAAAAGGTGTTACATTATCAGTGGTGGAAGAAAGAATTCATGATAGCAGAATGCAAAAAGGAACCTATAAGAATGGAGTAGCGGCCGTTCAAAAGGTAACAAGGCAAAAATATCAAGATGCCCAAGCAGAAAGTGAGGACATAACAGAAGCACTAAAAAACTATGACGTAGGTTCTATTGTTCTCGGAATCTGGATTGGCGGAACAGTCAGTATTCTTGGATATAATTTAATTCTATTAAGAAGAATGAGAAAGCAGCTGTGTCATGCAAAGTGCATAAAGGAAAATATTTTTGTTTCAGACTTTATTGCAACACCATTTACAATGGGGATGATAGATATGCGTATTTATCTTCCTAAGTTCCTAGAAGAAAAGGAACAACCGTATATAATCTGTCATGAAAAGGTACATATTAGAAGAAAAGACTATCTTATAAAAAATATTGCGTTTTTATTAGCATGTATCAATTGGTTTAATCCATTTGTGTGGGTTGCATATCATTTTTTGGAGCAGGATATGGAGATGTCCTGTGACGAGGAGGTCATCAAAATCATGGGAAACGGAATCAAGAAGGAATATTCACAGTCTTTACTTAATTTTGCAACTGGACAGAATAAGAAAGCGCTGACACCAGTTACCTTTGGAGAAGTCAGTGTAAAACAGAGAGTCGGAAATGTATTAACAAGTAAGAGTACAAAGAAATGGATCGGCATAATAGCCATGATGAGCTGTATACTTGGTTTGGCAGCAGTACTATTTCTATGTACTCCAAGAACAATGAAAGAAAGCAGTAACGAATTATTTTCAGGGAAGAAAGCAGATGTTTTGGCAGAGAACAGTGCATTTATAGAAGAATGGGCGAACAATTACTCGAATCGTAATGTGGATTTTATATTGGAACATACATCAAAAAAGGCAAAAGGTTCATTGGAACAGGAAGGTTTGTTGGCAACAGAAGAGGGAAAATACTATTTCGGATGGTCCAGTCCTTGGCCTATGGACGAAAAAAATGCATATAGGATTATTGATAGAACCAATTCAAGCGCTACAATATTATATTATGCATTTACTTCTGATCCACATTATCGAGTATGGCGTGAGACATTCACCTATAAGAATAAGGGGGAGAATGGTTTTCAAGTGACATCAGAAAAAACGGAATTCTTTGAGGAAATCGTTACAAAAGATGACTTCTATAAAGCATACCCAGACGGAACAATTACAGGAACGCCAATGGACTATCTTGCAAATGATTGTGGGAAAGTCTTAAATGAAAAGGCATTAGGTAAAAATGCAGAGTATTACAAGGATTTATTGAAACCAGGAACTTCAGCAGTAAATCTGTTGAATATTTCCTATAAAAAAGTTAAGGTGAAAGTGTCTTATAAAAAGAATGGAGAAGCACGTGTAACAATTACGTTTAAGAAAAATAAAACGAAAGTTACAGTCAAGATGGTGCAGCCATTTGGAAAAAAAGGAATCTGGATTCCACAGGATGTAGTAAAGTAGTTGAAGGCAGATTCTACATTGCATAATTTATTTATTTCGTAACTTAACCAATGTGTCAAGTAGCATGGGGCAAAACTGTTGTAATAAACATGAAAATTGATATAATAAGGGGTGTACAGAAGTTAAGATACATTAACAAAACATGTATCTTTTGTATAGGGTTCAGCTAGTTTTTGCCCGTATATCCCCATTTTATGATAGGACATCATTTGTAGACCTATTAGTTTAACATGAAGATTTACCTGCTCAGTTGACATCAATGCGGACATCTCAGTTGACAAGTTTTTTACACATATTTGGATGAAGAAAGTCTTATGCCACTCCCTTATTGCATAAGGCTTTTTAACATACGAGGAAAGTCCTTTAGGAGTCCTTTCCTATAAGTTAAAAAGACTCCTAAAAAACAGCGATACCCGATCGGCGCGGAAAAGTGCCTTCTCCCTGAAGATTGAGGAGCAAGTGAGTTGAGAGTGTCGAAGACACTTTGTTCTGTTATAAGGAATGTTGAGGTTCGATATATTCTTGACATTCTCAATATAAGAACGATACAATGTAATGTGAGTTGAGAATAATTTACCTTTAGTAAGTTATTGTAGCAGGGGGTAGTGTTGTTTGAATCGGGATATATTATGTGTAAATGGGAAAGAATACAAAATTATAAAACTATTAGGCAAAGGGAAAGGTGGGTATTCCTACCTTGTTACGGATGGTCAGAATCAGTTTGTTTTAAAGCAGATACATCACGAACCTTGTGTTTATTATCAGTTTGGTAATAAATTAGAATCAGAACTTCGAGATTATAAGAAGCTCAGTTCAATTGGAATTAGGATGTCCAAACTCTATGAAGTGGATAAAGACAATGAGAGAATTTTGAAAGAATACATTGAGGGTGACACTATATTTACGCTGGTGCTTACAGATAGAATGGAGTCTTTGTACATACAGCAAATGCACCAGATGTGCAAGATGCTTTATGAAGCAAAAATGAATATTGATTATTTTCCAACTAACTTTGTGGTTAATGGAAATAGTATGTACTACATTGATTATGAATGTAATGACTACATGGAGGAATGGAACTTTGAAAACTGGGGAATAAAGTACTGGTCAAAAACACCAGAGTTTTTAAAGTATGTAGAAGTGAATAGAAAAAGGCATGAAGGGGAAGACGTTTGATATTACTCGAATGTCTTTTCTTAATTGATAGGAACTTCCGTTCCAATTCCTATCATAAGATGTAAAAGGTACTGGAAATGAGGAAGTCTAATGAAACTGATTGTTAACATAAAAAAGAAGCTTGGTTCTTTTCACTTAAATGTGGATTTTATAATTGAAAACGAGATAGTTGCGATTCTTGGTGCATCTGGAAGTGGCAAGAGTATGACATTAAAATGTATCGCAGGTATCGAGACGCCAGATGAGGGGTATATTATTTTGAATGATCGGATTCTATTCGATTCCCAGAAAAAAATTAACTTGTCTCCTCAGGACCGTCATGTGGGGTATCTTTTTCAAGATTATGCCTTATTTCCCAATATGACAGTGACCAATAATATTATGGCTGGAATGGGACGGAATCCCGATAGAGAAGTTTTGCTGAGAATGGTGAAACAGTTTCATCTAGAAGGGTTAGAAGAACACTATCCAGCACAGCTTTCTGGCGGGCAAAAGCAGAGAGTAGCATTGGCAAGAATGATGGCATCAGAGCCAGATGTGATATTATTAGACGAACCATTTTCAGCGTTAGATACGTATCTAAGGTGGGAGATGGAGCAGGAGATGGGTGAACTTTTCAATGAAATAAACAAGCCAGTAATTTTAGTTTCTCATAACCGAAATGAAGTATATCGATTGTGTCAAACGGTAAGCTGTATGGAAGAGGGATACATGGAGAAACCAGTTTCACGAAAACTCTTTTTCCATCATCCAAAAACAAAAACGGCTGCTATTTTATCGGGGTGCATAAATATATCAAGGGCGGAGCAGATAGATGATACCCATGTATTTGCGTTAGATTGGAACATGACGCTAACAGTGCCTAAGATGCGACATCCTGTTGAATATGTAGGAATTCGTTCACATTGTTTCAAGAACATAGAGGAAGATAATGTGTTCACCTTACTGGAAGCTCGATTGTTCGAAGAACCCTATGAGTGGAATGTGTCATTTCTAACGGAAAATTCGTCAGCCAGGTTGTATTGGAAAATACCAAAAGAAGATATTGGAGTGGTTCTTGAATTACCACAAAAGCTATATGTGAAAAAGGAAGATATCTTGTTGCTGAGGTAAATAAGGACATTCCATATGGAGTAGTGGCAGCATATATGATTGAAGCATTACATAATCAGAAAGCTGCCAATGACTTCTTAGCAATGTATAATCGCCAGATTGAAGTGTTACGAACTAATATTTATATTTCTTGACGTTTTTACATACCCTATGTTATCTTGATATACCAATATGCAATACAAATATAAGTGGGGATTTACATGAATCAATTAAAAGATTTAAAACTATTTCATCAAGTAGACAAGAATACGATAGATTCTGTTTGGAAAGCAGGAAAAGTCATTACGTATCAAAAAGGCGACCATTGTTTCTCAGCAAGAGAAATGTGTAATAAAGTTTATATTCTCATATCAGGAAAAGTAGCAATCTACAATCTTACGCATTCAGGAAAGAGAAAAATCATTTTCTATTTAGGCCATGGTGCTTTATTAAATGATCAGGTAACAAAAACTTCCTTACCTGCAGTTTCTTGTCAAACTATTGACAAATGCGAAGTGTTTTGTATATCAAAAGAAAGTTTTTTGAAACTGATGGAGAAGGATTTTTCGCTAACCCAAGCAATATTGTCAGACTATGAGCATAAGCTGTTTCGCATGAGCCATCAGCTAAAGAATACACTAGGCTGTATTTATCTGGAGCGAAAACTGGCATCTAAGCTTTGGAAGCTGGCGAGGGATTTTGGAGTTCAGGTAGACAAGGGAATCTATATAGATATTGCATTTAGTATCACAGAATTGGCAGATTTTCTAGGGGCTCCCAGAGAGTCAACTTCAAGAGCTTTGAAAAAACTTGTGGAAAAAGGTTTAGTTTGGATGGATGGAAAAAGGATTTACGTAATTGATCCAGAACGTATGTCAGTTTTTTATAGGACTGGAAACATAATGTAAAATTAATGTAAAATTTTTAAAATTAGATTAGTCTGTGATGATTGTCACAGACTATTTTTTTATTCTATATTATCATAATCTTAGTTAATTAATTATCAATATTTTGGAAGGAGATTTCACATGGGTTATTCCATTTCAATTGAACAAAGCAATGCTTTATTTCAGAGCTTAAGTGATAAATATGATATTTATGCACCAAAGATATTTGAAGGGGAGGGATGCTTCTCTGATACAGACAGTCTTCGTTATGGAAAAGTAAAATCATTTGATGAAATTCTATTCGAAAGAAAATCTGAGTTTTCCTTTAAAGAAGTGCTAATTCCGATGAGAGAGACATTGTTGTATTTTACAGAAAGCCAGACAATAGTGCCAGAAGAAGATAAAAAGGGAGCAATTATTTTTGTAAGAAGCTGTGATTTACATGCGATTAAGCGTCTAGATCAAATTTATCTTAAAAATGGAGCATCCGACTTTTATTATGCAAGACGTAGGAATAAAGTGAAATTTGCTTTACTTGGTTGTGAAGAAACTTGTCAGTCTGGTTTCTGTGTGAGTATGGGAACCAACACAACTGATGAATATGATTTCTCTTTCAAGATGACAAAAGAAGGTATCTTCGTTGATTGTAAGGATGAAACATTAAAAGAACATTTTGATAGCGTGAAATTAGGAGAAATTAATGTGATACCTGATTTTGTTACAGAGAATGAGGAAAAGGTTACATTGCCAAAGAATCTTTCGAATGACAGCTTTACGGATGAAATCTGGGAAGAGTACGGCAGTCGCTGCATCAACTGTGGACGTTGTAACTTTGTCTGTCCAACTTGTACTTGTTTTTCCATGCAAGATATCTTCTATAAAGATAATAAAAATGCAGGTGAGAGAAGAAGAGTGTGGGCTTCCTGTCAGATAGATGGGTATACCGACATGGCGGGTGGGCACAGCTTCCGTAAGAGTAATGCAGACCGTACAAGATTTAAAGTAATGCATAAAATCTATGACTATGAAAAACGTTTTGGATATCCAATGTGTGTTGGATGTGGACGTTGTGACGATGTCTGTCCGGAATATATTTCATTTTCAAACCTTGTGAACAGACTTGCAGCGAAGGAGGAACAGTAGATGACAAACGAATATATCCCATTCCGATCTGAGATTAAAGAAATTATTAAGCATACAGAGATTGAATATACATTCCGAATGAGTTTTAAAGGTGATGTAAAGCCAGGACAATTCTTTGAAGTGAGCATTCCAAAGTATGGGGAAGCGCCTATTTCTGTTAGTGGAATCGGAGAAGATACAGTAGATTTAACCATTCGTCGTGTTGGTAAAGTTACCAATGAAATCTTTGAGAATTATGTAGGGGACTCCTTCTTCATGCGCGGACCTTACGGAAATGGTTTTGATGTAGAAAAATACAAAGGAAAACAAATTGTAGTTATCGCTGGTGGTACGGGACTTTCTCCAGTGAAAGGGGTAGTAGATTATTTTGCGAACCATACAGAAGAAGCGGAAAGCGTTACTTTAATTGCAGGCTTCAAATCTCCAGAAGATGTTCTATTTAAGAAGGACTTTGCGTTCTGGAATGAAAAAATTAACGTGATTCAGACAGTTGATTCAGCACCAGAAGGTTACGAAGGCAATGTGGGTATGGTTACAAAATACATTCCAGAGTTAAAGATTAGAGAGCTTTCAAACGTAGAATTTATCACAGTTGGACCTCCAATCATGATTAAGTTTGTTGCAATGGAAATTTTAAAACTTGGTGTGGCAGAGAAAAATATCTGGGTATCCAATGAACGTAAGATGTGTTGCGGAATCGGGAAATGTGGTCATTGTAAAATCGGATCTACTTATGTTTGCTTAGATGGACCAGTATTTAATTATGTAGATGGAAAAGAACTGATTGATTAGGAGGAAACGAAATGTCATTAGATATTAATACAAAGAAATTAAAAAAGAATGCGTTCCGTGTATCAAAAGTTCGTGGAATCGGTGCTTCTAGAATTCGCGTCCCAGGAGGATTATGTACAGCAGAAGTATTAGGAATGGTACAGGAGATTGCACAAACTTATGGGAATGGTCTAGTTCATCTTACAACAAGACAGGGGTTTGAAATTGAAGGAATCCATTTTGAAGACATGGACGAGATCAATAAAAAACTTCAGCCAATCATAGAAGCACTTGAGATTAATCAGGTTGACCCAGATACAGGTTATGCGGCAAGCGGTACACGTAATATTACAGCTTGTATCGGAAACAATGTCTGTCCATTTGCAAACTACAACACAGCAGAATTTGCAAAGAGAGTAGAAAAAGAGGTTTTCCCTAATGACCTTCACTTTAAAATTGCATTTACAGGCTGTTCCAACGATTGTGCAAAAGTTCGTATGCACGACTTCGGTATTATCGGTATGACAATGCCTCAATATGATTCTAGTTTATGTATAAGCTGTGGAGCTTGTGTAAAGGCATGTAAGAAATTATCTGTTGGAGCACTTTCAGGAGAAAATTATACAGTAGTTCGTGATAAAGAAAAATGTATCGGTTGTGGTGTCTGTGTTACAAAATGTCCGACACGTGCTTGGACAAGAAGCAAAAAGAAATATTACAAATTAACACTTATGGGACGTACAGGTAAAAAAAATCCTAGACTTGGTAAGGATTTTTTAATCTGGGCAGATGAAGACAGTATCGTAAAAATTATCTTAAACACTTACAAATATGTAGAGAAGTATATTAGTCCAGATGCACCATTAAGAAAAGAACACATTGGATATATCATTGACCGAACAGGCTTTGAAGAATATAAAAAGTGGGCTCTTGATGGGGTGGAATTATTACCTGAAACAATCGTAAACCAGAACATTTACTGGGAAGGAATTCATTACGAGAATAAAAAATAAGTAGGAGAAGTAGAAAACGATGAAAAAAGTACAATCAACTTGTAACTTCTGTGCACTAGACTGCAATCTTGATTTTTATGTAGAGAACGACCGTATTGTGAAAGTCGTTCCTACAAAGGGGTATCCAGTAAATGACGGATTTTCTTGTATCAAGGGACTGTCTTTAGATAAACAGCAGACAACTGTAAAAGTAAACAGACTTCCACAAATTAAACAAGCAGACGGAACTATGAAAGAAGTAGCATGGGAAGAAGGCTTTCAATATGTAGCAGACAAATTAAAAGAACTTCAGGCGAAGTATGGTACAGAAAGTGTTGCAGGGATCAGTACAGGCCAGCTTACTATGGAAGAGTTTGCGATATTTGGACATGTCATGCGTAATGAATTAAAAACAAATGTAGATGGAAATACAAGACTTTGCATGGCTTCAGCAGTAGTTGCCCATAAGCAGAGTTATGGATTTGATGCACCAGGATTTACACTAAAGGATGCAGAACTTTCTGACACAGTTGTTTTAATCGGAGCCAATCCAGTAGTCGCACATCCAGTATTCTGGGGACGTATTCGTAAGAGCATGACTCCTGATAAAAAGATTATTGTAATCGATCCAAGACAATCTGAAACAGCAGAAAATGCAACTCACTGGTATGGTTTAAAATGGCGTTCCGACTTAGCGTTATTCTATACAGTTGCGAATCTTCTGATTGAAAAAGATTACGTGGATCATGAATATGTGAAAGCCCATACAAATGGTTTTGATGAGTTCAAGGAATTTGTGAAAAAGTATGATTTAGCTTATGGTGTAGAAGCTACTGGATTATCAGAAGAACAGATTTTAGAGTTTGTTGAATTAATTCATAGTGGAAAACGAGTTTCTTTCTGGTGGACAATGGGTGTTAACCAAGGATATGAAGCAGTTCGTACTGCACAGGCAATTATTAATATTGCGGCTATGACTGGAAATATCGGAAAACCAGGTACTGGTGCTAACTCCATTACAGGTCAGTGTAACGCTATGGGTTCTCGTGCTTACAGTAACACAGCTGGTTTATTCGGTGGTGGAGACTTTAATAACCCAGTTCGTAGAGAAGCAGTTGCCAAAGCAATTGGCTGGAATCCAGATGATTTAGTTACGAAACCAACGATCACTTATAACGAAATTATTGAAGGTATCAATGAAGGAAAGATAAAAGGTCTTTGGGTTCTTTGCACAAATCCTCGTCATAGCTGGACAAATAATGAAACATTTGCAGAAGCAACAAAGAAATTAGAGCTGTTTGTAGTGCAAGATATCTATGATGATATTGAGAGTGCAGAAGACGCAACGGTATTCTTCCCTGTTGTTCCAGGAATCAAAAAAGAAGGAACTTATATCAACTTAGAACGTCGTATGTCAGCTATGCGTCCAGTTCTTAACCGTATGGAAAATGAATTAAGCGATTATGAAGTTATCCTTGGTGTAGGAAAAGCGCTTGGAATGGGTGACAGATTAAAAGGATTTGAATCCGCGAAAGACTGTTTCTATACAATGCAAAGATGCGCCAAAGGAATGCCATGTGATTTCTCAGGGGTAACTTGGGAAGCGCTAGAAGGAAGTCATGGAATTCAGTGGCCATTCCGCGAAGGTGATGTGTTAGAGGAGGATGAAAGAAGACTTTATGAAGACGGTAAATTCTATCATCCAGATGGAAAGCTTAAATTCCATTTTGAAGAGGTAAGAGAAAATCCACTTCCAACAACAGAAGAATTTCCATTTGTTCTAAACACAGGACGTGGAACCGTTGGACAATGGCATACGCAGTCCCGTACAAGAGAAGTAGAGTTTGTTAGAGATGTTTCTGCAAAGAAAGCTTATGTATATATGAATACAGAGACAGCCAAAGAGTATGGAATCAAAGATCGTGGAATGATTCGTATACACTCCATTAATGGACACAACGCGGATTTCTTTGTAATGCTTACAGATAAGGTCTCTCGTGGCGAGCTATATGCACCACTTCATTATGTGGAATGCAATAAGCTGACTCCATCCATTTATGACCCATATTCCAAAGAACCATCTTATAAAGCAACTCCAGTTCGCTTTGAAAATATCAACTAAATGCGTGTAAATGCAAAAGGAGAAGAACATGCAAAGAATTAAAATTGATCGTAGCAAATGTATCGGATGTCTTACTTGTGTTACTGCTTGTGTGGTAAGCCATGAAAGTGATGACGCTAGAAACCGAGTTGTAATTGATAGTGGTGTGAAGCCAGCACCAATTTTCTGCCGTCATTGTGACCTGCCAGAATGTACCTTTACTTGTATGACAGGCGCTATGCATAAAAATCCTGAAACTGGATTCGTAGAATACGATAGGGAGCAGTGTGCAAGCTGTTATATGTGTATTATGGCATGTCCATATGGTGTACTGAAAGCAGATAAAGTAGAGTACAAAGAAATCATGAAATGTAATATGTGTACTCATCGTACGGAAGATGGTAAGGCCAATCCAATGTGCGTTGAAAAATGTCCTATGCAGGCAATCACATTAGAGGAGGTATAGGGATGAGATATGTAGTGTTAGGTTCTTCCGCAGCAGGAATTAATGGAATTCGTGGAATCAGAAACGTAGATAAAGAAGGAGAAATCATCCTCATTTCTAAAGATGAGCATGTATACTCTAGATGTATCCTTCATCACTATATGGAAGGAATTCGTGATTTAAAACGTCTTTGTTTTGTAGAAGAAGACTTTATGGAAAAGAACAAGGTACAGTGGATTGGTGGCAAAGCAGCAGCTTCTTTAGACTGTAAAGAACAGGTAATTACTTTAGACGATGGACAGAAAGTATCCTATGACCGTCTTTTAATTGCAACAGGTTCTCACTCCTTCTTCCCACCAATTACAAATCTAAGAGAAGCAAAAGGGGTAATCGGTTTCCGTAACTTAGATGACATCGAATACATTATGGAAGAGTCAAAGAAGGTTTCACACATCGTTGTGATGGGTGCTGGACTTGTAGGTATCGACTGTGTAACAGGTTTATTAGAAAGTGGAAAAGAGGTATCTGTTGTAGAACTATCGGATCGCATGTTATCCATTCAGTTAGATAAACGTGCAGCATCCACATATGAAGAAGCTTACAGAAAACATGGCGTGAACATGCATTTTTCAGTAGGAATCAGCGAAGTGAAAATGGATGAAAGTGGTCGTGTAAGTTCTGTAGTTCTTGGAAATGGTGAAGAGCTTCCTTGTGAACTTTTAATTGTAACGGCAGGTGTTCGCTCTAACATGGAGTTTTTACAAGGTTCCGATGTGGAATGTGATATGCGTGGAGTTTTAATTGATGAAGCGGGACGTACCAATGTAGACGGAATCTTCGCAGCAGGTGATGTGACAGGAAGAAATCCAATCTGGCCAGTTGCAGTAAAAGAAGGTATCATCGCTGGTGCGAATATGTGTGGTGGTAATCAGAAAATGGATGATTTCTTTGCAAGTAAATCTACTATGAATTTCTTAGGCATACCAACCATGTCATTAGGCATGAATACACCAGAGGATGACAGCTATCAAGTAGATATCGAAGAAGATGAAAAGGGCAATTATAAGAAAGTCATTCACAAAGATGGAATCATCTATGGCGCAATCATACAAGGTGATCTTGCATATGCAGGGGTTCTGACACAGCTGATTCGTAGAAAAATTGACATTTCAAAAGTGAAAAAATCAATCTTTCGTATTGACTACTCAGATTTCTTTAATGAAAAGGATAATTTTGAGTTCCAATACGAAAACTAAATGGAGGATAAAGGTTTGAAGATTTTTAATCGTTTAGAGAAAATGCCAGTACCATTATTACCTACTATGGTAGGCGCTATTACACTTGCAAACTATATGCAAGGATTAGGTTTTGAATGGGTAAGACATGTAACAGTATGGGCGGCAATCGCAATCTGGCTTTGCTATGTAGGAAAAATCATTCTTTTCCCTAAAACATGTAAGGGAGAATACGATAAGACAATTATTCGTTCCTTATATGCGGGATTTACTATGATTATGATGGGTGTGAGTGGATATTTATTACCATACGCACCAGCATTTGCAAAAGTGTTATGGCTTACTGCAATTGTAATTCATGCTTGTCACATTTTATATTTCACCTATCGTAGTGTCATCAAAGAATTTTCTTGGGATACCTTTATGCCAAGCTGGTTCGTGACATACAACGGTATCATGGTTGCTACTGTAGTTGGTGGAGGAATGAATGAGCCGTTAATTGGAAAGATTATAGTATATTACGGAATTACAGTTTACTGCTTAATCATCCCATTTATGGTTTACCGTCTAGTAACAAAGAAAATCAACGTGAACTTTTATCATACACAGGCTATCGTGTTAGCGCCTTGCTCACTTTGTTTAGTAAGTTATGTGAATTTCATTGAGAATAAGAATATCTATCTATTAGGTTTCTTATACACATGTGTATTATTATCACTTGCTTTCATTATCATCCGCTTACCAAAGTTCTTCTCCTTAGCATTTACACCAGGTTATGCAGGAATGACTTTCCCGATGGCAATTGGTACTGTTGCATCTGCGAAGATGTCTGGCGTACTTGCTGCAATGGGATACACAAAATTAAGTGGTGTGATAACAGAAATCGCGGGATTCCAGTTCTATCTAACAACAATGATTGTTGGATATGTGCTATTACAGTTCGTAATGAAATGGATTGCCGTAAAAGCACCAGAAGCAGCTACACAAGCGTAATGAAATAATTTAGATAAAACAGAGTGTGTGCAAATGTTTCAAGGATTAATCCTGAACATATCGGTACACACTCTGTAGTACATAGAAAATAAAGTAGAATGGAGGTTGCATATGAAGGCAAGTATCTTAATTATGGCAGGTGGCAAAAGCAGCAGGATGGATTATCAGGACAAGGCAAATCTATCTTATCATGGTCAGACCTTCCTTACAGGAATCGTGAAACGTTTAAAACCATATACCAATCAGCTTATGATTTCAGAAGGAAAAATGACTCACAGAGACTATCATGAGGAAGCAAAAGATGCAGTATTTGTAAAAGATATCTATGAAGACTGTGGGCCAATGGGTGGGCTTCATGCAGCACTCTTACAATGCAAAGAAGAGTATCTTTATGTTGCAGCTTGTGATATGCCTAAAATGGAAATCTATCTGTATCAGTACCTGATGGAGTTTGATAAAGAAAAATATGATGCGATTATTCCAACGTGGAATGGCAATATGCAGCCACTTGCAGGAATTTATAAAAAGAGAATTTTGAATCAAGTAAAAGAACAGATGGAGTCAGGTGACAATACTATGAAACATCTCCTTCGTAATCTTTCCGTCTGTCTAGTAGAGGTAGGGGAAAATAAGTTGCTTAGTGAAATGCTTGAAAATATTAATACCATGGAAGAATACAAGGAGCTTATTAACAATGAATGAAGTAACAAGATGCTCATTAGAAGAAGCAATAGAACTGGTGAAAGATAACATAACACCAGATTTTGATATAGAAGAAATCAGTGTATTAGATGCACTAGGCAGAGTGATTGCCGAGGATATCGTAGCACCTCATAATCAGCCACCATTTCCAAGGTCACCACTAGACGGTTATGCCATGCAGGCAAGTGACAGCAAAGGAGCAACTTTGGAACATCCAGTAGTCCTAAAAGTAGTGGATGAAGTTATGGCGGGTAGTGTAAGTAACCATCTTGTCACAGATGGAGAAGCAGTTCGCATTATGACTGGAGCACCAATTCCAGAAGGAGCAGACTGCATTGTCAGACAGGAAGAGACGGATTATGGAGATGAGCAGGTAAAGGTTTACCGAGAACATAAAGCATTCGAAAACTACTGTTACGCTGGTGAAGATTATAAAAAGGGTCAATGTCTGATTTCGAAGAAAACGCCCCTTACTTCCGTTGAAATAGGTTTGCTTGCAAGCGTTGGAAGACAGAATATATCTGTTTATAAGCTGCCAGAAATTCATCTGATGACAACGGGAGATGAACTTGTAATGCCAGGGCAGCCACTACAGAAGGGAAAAATATATGACAGTAACTTATATTGTCTTGGAACCCGTTTACGTCAATTAGGATTTCCTGTAGTGCTTCATGATAACGTCGAGGATAATCCTAAGAGCGTAGCTGACCAGATTGATGGAATTGCCAAGCAGGCAAAAGTAATCATTACAACAGGTGGCGTATCAGTTGGCAAGAAGGACATTATGCATGATGTGTTCCGCATCTTAAAAGTGAAGAAACTGTTCTGGAAAATGGCTTTAAAACCAGGCACACCAACCTTATGTGGAATGCACAAAGATGCTTTGATTATTGGACTTTCAGGTAATCCATTTGGTGCAGTTACCAATCTGGAGATTTTCGTACGTCCAGTGCTTGCGTATATGACAAACAATACAACACGAATACCGATCAAACAAAAAGGAATTCTTGAGCATGACTTTGGAAAACCAAGCCGAGTACGAAGATTTGTGCGAGCAAGGTATGAAGGTGGAAAGGTATATCTGCCAGGAGGACTGCATTCTTCAGGAGTACTAAGTTCTATGATAGGGTGTAACTGTCTTATTGATATTCCTAACGGAAGTGAGGATGTTCATAAGGGAGATGAGGTGCTGGTATGGATGCTGTAAAACAGGCTGTCATAGTAATCTGTGGCATAAAAAATTCAGGAAAAACAACATTGATTCGCAGTCTGATTCCGAAACTCAATAGCTTGGGTTACAAAGTAGCTACCATTAAGCATGATGGGCATGAGTTTGAAAGCGATGTACCAGGAACTGATTCCTATTACCATCAGAAAGCTGGAGCTTACGGCACTGCTGTTTATTCCAAAAGCCAGTTTATGATAACCAAAAAAGAAGAACATAGTTCACCAGAGCAGCTTATGGGATACTTCAAAGAAGCAGATTTCATTTTAATAGAAGGATGCAAAGAAAGCAGCTATCCGAAGATAGAAGTAATACGAAGTGTGAATCACAATGAACCAGTATCCAATCCCAAAGGACGTTTTCTCATTGTCACAGACATAAAGGATTACCAAGGAGCCAAAGACTGGGTTACATTTGAGGAAACAGACAAAATTGTAGGCGTAATGGTAGAACAGCTGGAAAGGATGTAAACTAGCCATGAAATTAATGAAAACAGAAGATGCAGTAGGACAAGTACTGTGTCATGATATTACACAGATTATCAAAGGTGTCACGAAAGACGCTGTATTTCGTAAAGGGCACGTGATTCGAGAAGAAGATGTGCCGGTTTTACTAAGTGTAGGCAAGGACCACATTTATATCTGGGAAAAAGAAGAAGGCATGCTCCATGAAAATGATGCTGCCGAGATTTTAAGACAGATCTGTCAAAATGAAAATATGAGAGCAGGCGAGCCAAAAGAAGGTAAGATTGATTTATATGCAACCATCGATGGCTTATTTAAAATAGATCGTAAGAAACTTCGTTACGTCAATGGATTTGGGCAGATGATGATCGCCTGTCTTCATGGAGATACAGCAGTACATGCGGGAGAAAAACTGGCAGGAACCAGAGTGATTCCGCTGGTAATCGAAGAAGAGAAAATGCAAAAAGTAAAAGAAGGCTGTGGAGAGACGCCAATTTTCTCAGTAAAACCATTTGTAAGAAAAAAAGCGGCCATCATTACAACAGGCAATGAAGTATTTTATGGAAGAATCGAAGATACCTTCACACCAGTGATTGAACAGAAAATCAAGGCATTTGGCATGGAAACCATGTATCATGTGACCTTAAATGATGACCATGAAAAGATTACAAAAAGCTGTCTAGAAGCAATTGAACAGGGAGCACAAGTGGTTATCTGTACAGGTGGGATGAGTGTCGATCCAGATGATAAGACACCTCTTGCCATTAAAAATACGGGAGCAAGAATTGTTTCTTATGGCGCCCCTGTATTACCAGGAGCCATGTTCTTATTAGCATACTACAACGATGTACCGATTGTTGGTTTACCAGGCTGTGTTATGTATGCAAAGAAGACAATCTTTGATATTGTCCTTCCACGAATTGCAGCGGATGATGAAATAACCAACGATGAGTTAGCAGGTCTTGGAGAAGGTGGACTTTGCCCATCCTGTCCAGTTTGTACGTATCCAAACTGTGGGTTTGGGCGTGGAAGAGCCTAAAGGCATCCAGAAAGGAGAGCATAAGTGGAATTTACACATTTTAATGCCCAGGGCGAAGCCCATATGGTTGATGTAACAGACAAAAAGGATACTTATAGAGAAGCGGTTGTTGAGGGATACATTTCTATGAACGAAGAATGTTATGAGATGACAAAAGCAGGTACGAATAAAAAGGGAGACATCCTAGGAGTTGCAAGAATTGCAGGAATTATGGCAATGAAAAAGACAGCAGACTTAATTCCTTTGTGTCACAACATCCCAATCAGCAAATCAGAGATACAATTCGAATACGATGATGATAATCATAGAATCAAGGCAATTGGTACAGTTCGAACTTGTGATAAGACAGGAGTGGAGATGGAGGCAATGACAGGCGTCCAAATCGCACTTTTAACAATATATGATATGTGCAAGGCAGTAGATAAATTTATGGTGATACATGATGTATGCCTTGTAAAGAAGAGTGGCGGAAAGAGCGGCTTGCTTTTGAACCCCAATGTTAAGGAGATTTAATTGATCATGAAGATGAAAGATTCTTATAACCGAACCATTAACTATATGAGAATCTCGATTACGGACCACTGTAATTTCCGCTGTCAGTATTGTATGCCAGCAGGAATTCAGTGGACACCGAGCGACAAATTACTAACGTTTGAAGAAATTCTGACAGTATGCAAAATTGCAGTTTCCAAAGGAATCTGTGATTTTAAAGTAACAGGCGGTGAACCCCTTGTAAGACCAGGATGTATTGACTTTTTACGTAAGTTAAAAGAAATGGATGGCGTTCATTCTGTTACATTGACAACCAATGGATTACTGTTAGAACAGGTGGCAGAAGAGTTAGCCAAGATAAAAATTGACAGCGTAAACATAAGTGTGGATTCCTTAGTGGAAGAACAGTTTGACAAACTTACAGGAACAAAAGGAAATTTACCAAAGATTCTATCCGCAATTGATTGTTTACAACGTTACAACATAAAGACAAAAGTAAATGCTGTACTGCTTCGTGAAACAGTAGACCAGATGATTCCACTTGCACTGCTTGCAAAGGATAGAAAAATAGATGTTAAGTTTATCGAAATCATGCCAGTAGGTTTAGGAAGAAAAACCGAGGGAATTCCAGCAAAAGAAGCACTAACAATTCTTCAAAAAAGATGGCCTGATCTTCATATTGCCAAAGAAGTAAAAGGAAATGGCCCAGCCATTTATTATCGAAGTAAGGAGTTACAAGGTTCTATTGGCTTAATTCATGCAGTATCCAATCCATTTTGTGAAGACTGCAACCGTATCCGTATGACCAGCCAAGGCATATTAAAACCATGTCTTTGCTATGAGGCTGGAATTAACTTAAGAGAGATTTTAAGAAGTGGTGCAGGAGAAGAGAAAATTAGCGTTGCATTTGACAATGCAATGACACAGAAGCCAGAAGCGCACTGTTTCTCCCACATAGAAGATATGACAGAACAAAGAGGCATGAGCGAGATTGGAGGTTAGAAAATGAATCAAGGAATAGTAAGAGGAATCTGTATTAGTGAAAAACGAGGCACGAAAAAGAAAGAAGTAGAAGAGGCAGTATTCGTACAGGATTATGGAATTAGGGAAGATGCCCATGCAGGAAATTGGCACAGACAAGTAAGCCTTCTATCCTATGATAAAATTGAAGCATTTCGCCAGAAGGGAGCAGACGTAGACTTCGGTGCTTTCGGTGAAAATGTTATTATAGAAGGGTTTGATTTTCGAAGCCTTCCAGTAGGAACTCGTTTTTACTGTAACGATGTGATTTTGGAAATGACACAGATCGGGAAAGAGTGTCATAGCCATTGCCAAATCTATCATTCAATGGGTGATTGCATTATGCCACGCGAAGGTGTATTTGCTAAGGTTGTACATGGTGGTTCTATCAAAGTTGGCGACAATGTAACCATGGAAGAAGTAAAACATAATCGTCCATTCCAAGCAGCTGTAATTACATTAAGTGATAGTGGTGTTCGTGGAGAACGTGTCGATGAAAGTGGTCCATGTATCAAACAGAGACTAGAGGATGCTGGATATGAAGTCGTGGAAACTGTTCTAATTGCCGATGAACAGAAAGTATTAGAAAAACAGTTGAAACGATTAGCGGATATGCGTCAGGTGGATTTAATTCTGACAACAGGTGGAACAGGATTTTCCCCAAGAGACATTACGCCAGAAGGAACACTTGCAGTAGCAGATAGGCTTGCTCCTGGAATATCTGAAGCAATTCGTGCATATTCTATGCAGATTACAAAACGCGCAATGTTAAGTCGTGGCGCATCTGTAATTCGCAAAAAGACTTTGATTGTAAATCTTCCAGGAAGCAAAAAGGCAGTACAGGAAAGTATGGACTGTATTATGAGCGAATTAGGACATGGACTTTCTGTGTTGCGAGGTGACGTATCAAACTGCGCAAGAAAGGGATAGGATGAATATGAGAAATAGGTTAATAAGTTTTGTGGTTATCATAAGTATGTTAAGTTGTATACTAGTCGGTTGTGGTGAAACAAGCAGAGAACAAGCTGCAGTAGAAGTATTTATTGCAGCAAGTCTTAAGCCAGCAATGGAAGAAATCGTGGCAAACTACACAGCGGACCATGATAATGTAAAAATTAATCTTCATGCAGACAGTTCTGGAACTCTTCTTACTCAGATCGAGGAAGGATATGAGTGCGATATTTTCTTCAGTGCGGCTACAAAACAGATGGATCAGTTAGAACAAGATGGCCTGGTGGAAGAAGGAACACGTAAAAGTGTACTAAATAACCAAGTGGTGCTAATTAAAGGGAAAGGTCAAAGAACAAAGGTAACAGGATTAACCAGTCTAAATAAGGCAAAAAGTATTGCCTTGGCAGCAGGTAGTGTTCCTGTTGGAAAATATACTCGCGAAGCTTTAAAGAATTTGGATATTTTAAAAACTTCAAAAGATTCATCTGAGATTACAACTACTGAGATTTCCAAAACTCTTGGAGATGTAGAAATCAGTGAACAGTCCAACGTAAGCAAGGTACTTCTTGCAGTAGCTGAGGGTTCCTGTGAAGTAGGAACGGTTTACCTTTCAGACACCTATGGTTATGAAGATAAGATAGAGATGATAGAAACTGTTTCAAATGATTTAACTGGTGATGTAGTGTATCCCGTTTGCTTGGTTAAGAATGAAGAGGCAGATGAAACACAGAGAATGAAAGCAAATGAGTTCTATGAATATTTGCTTAGAAGTCAGACAAAAGATGTGTTTGCAAAGTATAATTTTGATATTGATTTAGAGAAATAAGAAGGAAGGAGGACAGTATCATGTTGGAAACACTTAGACATTTGGACTGGACTCCTTTTTATATTTCTCTTAAGACTGGAATTGTGGCTACGTTTGTATGCTTTTTTCTAGGCATATGGACGGCATGGTGGGTGATGAAGGCAAGAGCAAGAGTTCGGATGATTGTGGATGGCATATTGACGTTGCCGTTAGTTTTGCCGCCGACGGTTGCGGGCTTCTTTTTGCTGCTTTTATTTAGTAGGCGTAGGCCAGTGGGAATATTTTTATATGACCAGTTTGGGATAAAGGTTGTTCAGACTTGGCTGGGATGTCTGATTGCAGCATCCATTATTGCGTTTCCTTTGATGTATCGCAATGCGAGAGCGGCGTTTGAGCAGGTGGATAAGAATCTCATATATGCGGGGAGAACACTTGGAATGTCGGAGTTTACAATCTTTCGTAAGGTATTGCTACCCAATGCCAAGCCAGGAATTGCTTCGGGGACAATTCTTACGTTTGCTAGAGCACTTGGAGAGTATGGAGCTACTTCCATGATTGCTGGAAATATTCCAGGGAAGACGGCAACGGTGTCACAGGAGATTGCCATGGTTTTGCAGGATGGGAATTATGAGAAGGCGATGTTGTGGTCGGTAATTGTGCTGGGGGTGGCATTTGTGGTGATTGTGGGGATGAATATGGCAATTGGAAAACGAGGTTAGAATAATAAAGATTTTGAATTCGACGGAAATATTTGGTGTGTATGCAGAGCCAGTAGGAAGAACAGGAACTGCATTGGGAACAATCCAGAAACATATGGATTGAACAGGGTAAGTGTTTTGTCCTCAGAGATGCGAACGCCAATGGTAAGAGTGATGGTATCGCCTACTTCAACATTAATGTCGCCTTTTGTTGTGACGTGCGCTGGAGTTAATATCACCTCGCTGTTTTCAGGCATTCTTCCTGATATCAAATTAACTTTGACAAAATCAGAGTCGCTGTCATAAATGGTAAGTTCGGTTAACAGAAAATTACACCAACAAATTGTAGAACATCATAATAATCTGATAAAATATGGGTCAATAACAACATATACATTTGTAATTTCCCTTCATACGGTATATAATCTCTTTATGTTTGTATAAAGGGAGGATGAAACATGAAGTCAAGAGGTATACTGCTAAAAAATACAGCAGCTCTTTTTATGTTGCTTGCCTTACTCTCCTTACTTCTGCCGTTTTGCAAAGTAACAACACCAGATAAGAGTACCAACATATCAGGTTTTGATATACTTACAGCATCAGCACACACAGGTTATGAGTATTACAAAAATGGCAGCATCGATGAGAATTACATCATAAAGGGGAATTTAACCTGGGGAGATTTAAAGAGTGGAATCAATTACGCCAAAGAACAGCAGAATGTAAAACAGGCTGAGCAGGCAATCGCCATAAGTCTGTTACCGATTTTATTATGTGGTTTGGCAATGATTCTTTCATTATTAGCAGCAGGTAAAGTAAGCATGTTTTTTTCAACGTTACTGATTGCAATGGCGTTTGGTGAAAATATATTTTTAATTGCGAGATTCCAAGAAGTTCAGAAGCAGATATTCCCAAATCTTTCGGCATCTGGAATACAGTTAGGATTATTAATAGGAATTTATGCGTTTACAGTTTTATGCGGACTATCCTTATGTATTCTGCTTTTTGGTTGGGTTACAGCAAGTTTTAGTAAACCAAAAGAGGAAGACGATGAGGATAACTCGAATAGAAATCGAAAAGACAAACGGAACAGACGTAACAAGCGAGGCCGTAGAGGTAAAAAGCGCAAGAAGAAAACAAAGACCAAGAAAAAGAAGTCAAAAGATAATGCTAATGACAAACAGAATAGCAGAGAAGATAAGAGCCAAGATAAATCAAAGGATTTACCAGGTGCTGAAGGAATTATTAAAGGAAATTCAGGTATATTTCAAGGCATTGAACTGGATCTTGCTACCAAGGAAAAAGAGTCCGTTATATTGGGAACAACAAAAGATACGGTTCAATTAGCAGAATCCATTGTGTCAGAAGGACAGCATTTTGTAATCCAATATGATAAGGCAGGAAAGTCATATCAGATTACAAGTCATTCCAATGCCAATATCGTTGTTTGTACCCATGATGGAACACAACATTTATTATCAAATGGCAAAACAAAGACAGTCGGTGGAAAATCAATTATGTATGTAGGAAACACGGAGAATAAGATTCACCTAATATAGAGTTTCAAAAAGCAAATATGAGAAAGAGAGGATTAAAAGAATGAGTATCATTGAATTCTTGAAAGTTTTTTTCCTTGGAATTGTGGAGGGTATCACTGAATGGCTGCCAATCAGCAGCACTGGTCATATGCTCTTAGTAGACCAATTCCTTACCTTAAATGTCAGCGATGATTTTAAAGAAATGTTTTTCGTTGTCATTCAGCTAGGAGCTATTTTGGCAGTTGTATTATTATTCTGGGATAAGATGTTCCCCTTCCAGTTTAAGGACAAAAGCAAACCAGTTATCAGAAAAGATATCTTTACCATCTGGTTTAAAGTAGTAGTAGCCTGCATCCCAGGTGCAATCGTCACTATCTTATTTGACGACTATATCGAAGCGCATTTACATACGCCAGTCGTAATTGCAATCGCTTTGATTTTCTACGGAGTCGTATTTATCTGGATTGAAGGATGGAACAAAAAACGAGTTCCAAGAATTAAAACTTTAGATGATATCACCTATACCACCGCTTTATACATTGGTTTATTCCAGGTGTTATCCATTATTCCAGGAACATCTCGTTCTGGAGCAACAATTATTGGCGCTTTATTAATCGGTGTTTCCAGAGTGGCAGCAGCAGAATTCACATTCTTTGTTGCGGTACCAGTTATGTTCGGACTTAGCTTTCTAAAAGTGATAGGTTATGGATTCCATTATTCAAGTAATGAAATTATGACATTATCGGTTGGAACGATTACTGCATTTTTAGTATCTGTTTTTGTTATCCGTTTCTTAATGTCTTATATTAAAAAACATGATTTCAAATTATTTGGATGGTATCGAATTGTATTAGGTGCAATCGTATTAGCGTATTTTGCGTTTGTTTAAATAATAAAAACAGCCACATTGGAGGGAAACAATGTGGCTGTTTTGTTATGCATTTTCATTTTTACCTAAAGTAACCTGGAATTCCTTTTCATTATATTGTGAATTTTCAGGTACTTGAGCTGTTATGGTAACGGTTTCACCAGATTTATAGTATTTAACTAGATTCTGAAGTTCACTAGAAGAACTTATTGTCTTACCATCAAATTTCGTAATTACATATCCTTTACAAAGTCCAGCTTTGGCTGCGGGACTACCTTCTTTTACTTCTGCCAAGAACACACCTTCTGGAATATTATAAGCAGAAGATACATCGGAAGTAACATCTGTACCTGAAATTCCAAGATATCCACGGTCTTTTTCATCTACAACTTGTGTACGAGTAGTCTGATTCATGAGATTTTCAATCAAATCCTGTACGTCTGAGATTGGAATTGCATAACCCATACCTTCAATCTGGTCTGATGCTATTTTGGCAGTATTAATACCAACTAACTCGCCATTCATATTAAATAGGGCACCACCACTGTTACCAGGATTAATTGCAGCATCAGTCTGGATATAAGTATTGCCATCGGATTTACCACTTTCATCCGTACTAATTTGACGATTGAGGGCACTTACGATACCTGTAGTAACAGATTGACCGTATCCAAGAGCGTTACCGATAGCAACAACCTGGTCACCAAGGTTTAAATCAGCGGAGTTTCCAACAACTGCAACACTTATTTTGCTTAAAATATCATCATTTAGTTTATCCTTAGAAATGCCAATGACAGCAAGGTCCTTTTTCGAATCGTAGCCTTTTACATAAGCGTCAACTGCATTTGGATTTTCGTTGCTTTCGTCATAGCTAAATACGACAGTAAGAGTTTGATTTCCTTCAATTACATGATTGTTTGTTACAACAAGGAGTTCATCGTCGGTTTCTCCAATAATAATACCAGAGCCACAGCTTTCGCTTTGCTGTTGCATATTTCCCCACATTGTCATTGTCTCTGTAACACCAATGTTTGTAATCGCAACGACGGAAGGCATTCCCTTTGTTGCGATTGCCTTAACCGAAGAGCTGTTAGAGGAATCGCTCGAAGATGTGTTTGGTAAACTAGTCAACGTTGTATTGGTAACGTTGTTTGTTTTGGAATGTGTTACGTTTTGTGTAGCTGTGTTATGTGGGAAGAAGTAAGAAGATGCGGCAAAGGCACCGCTGGCTGTTGTTCCTAATATGGCACCAGATAAAACAAGAGCACCAAACTTTTTGGCTACACGGTTCATTTTTTTATTTTTTGTATTGTATGTTACAATTTCAGGTGACTCATTCATATCGTTTTTGTAGTTAAAATCTTGATTCATAATTAATCGCTCCTTTTTCTAATCATTCTATGGTTAATGTTTTAGTTCTGTATCTCTTTTTGATAACTTAATGATAATGAATTTTTGTGAAGAGATTTTGTAACAAATGTGATTTGATTGTGTAAGGTTTTTGTCCAAATTGTGAACGGAGAAGAAACGAGAAATCGTACATAATATTTATTAAAAACATACATGTCTTGCAAAGAATCTTGTTATGAGGGATAGGTATTATTAAGATATAAGTGTATGAAAAGTGGAAAAATTTATAAGGAGGTATTTCATATGAAAATGAAATCAATTAAAAGGCTCATTGCCAATTTACTTTGTGTCATGTTAGTAGTAGGTGCTTTTGTACATACTGCTACACCTGCAGTTCAAGTAAAAGCTGCCGAAACTACAAAAATAATGCCATTAGGCGACTCTATCACAGACTGCGATTTTTGGCGTAGCATGCTGTTTAACAAGTTGACAGATAATGGATACAACGTAACGTCAGTTGGTACAAGATATGGCGGACATGAAGGACACAGCGGAATGCTTGTAACCGATTTAGCTAAAACCAATAACCTGACAACCTGGTTAGATGCAACCAATCCAGATATGGTAATGATGTTATTCGGAACAAATGACTGCTGGTGCGATAAAGGAGCAAAAGCAATCTTATCTGCATACACAACTTTAGTAGGCCAGATGCGAGAAAATAATCCAGATATGATTATTGTGATAGGAAAAGTAACACCACTAATTCCTAACTTTACTTCTGATTTTGTATACCGTGCAGAAGAACTTGCATTGGCTATTGATGGCTGGGCAGAAAAGTTAACAACTGAGCAATCTCCAATTTATGTTGTGGATCAATTTACAGGATTTGATGCTATGACGGATACCTATGATGGTGTACATCCAAATAATGCAGGCAGTGTGAAAATGTGCAATAAGTGGTACGATGCTTTAAGCAAGATTTTAGACGGAGAAGAACCAGAAGTAAGTGAAACACCAATAGTAAGTGAAGAACCAGAAGTAAGTGAAATACCAGTAGTAAGTGAAGAACCAGAAGTAAGTGAAATACCAGTAGTAAGCGAAACACCAGTAATAAGCGAAACTCCAGTTTCCTCTAAACCATCAACTAATTTAACATTAACAACAGAAGTAAATACATGGTCAACAGGTTTTACTATGTCAGCAAATGTGAATAACACATCAGATACTGCTGTGTCTAGCTGGAAGCTGATTATAGACAAAGGAGATTTCACCATTACTAATGCTTGGTGTGTAGAATTAGAAGAAACAGATGATACATATATTCTTACCCCAATGTCCTGGAACTCAGCCATTAATGCAGGCGGATATACAAACTTTGGTTTCCAGGGAACAGGCTCCATTACAAACTTCTCATACACACTGGGCTAATTCCGTATTAGGTTTACATTTTACACCTTAATAATATAGAAAGTTTACTAAATAATAGTATACTGGTAAAAATCAAAACAATCCCACAGCTATCAAAGCAGTGGGATTGTTATTTTTCATGCCATCCTCTATAATAGAGACAGGAGGGATGCATACATATGAGAAGGTATTTTTGTGCGTTGGTAATTGGTATACTAATTTCCATAACCGTTACAAGCTGTAGTAGCTTGCAGATACTAAAAAGTCATAACAAACAGGAAAAAGAACCGATTACCTTTGTATTTTACAATGCTGATGGAGTAGAAGATCCTTGGACCGATCCAGTAGCAAAGGAAATTACAAAAGCAACGGGTGTAACGTTAGAAACGGACTATCCTGTGAATGGAAGTGCAGAACGAATCGCGCTTATGATAGCGACAGGAGAATATCCAGATTTAATATTTGCCAAGGGAGATGCAGGAACTTTAATTGATAGCAGAAGTCTTATAGACTTAAGTGAATTAATTGACAAATATGGACCAAATATCAAGAAATTATATGGTGATGAATATGAAAAACTTAGATATAGTGAAGACGATCCGTCTATTTATCAGTTGAGCTGTTCTAAGATAGGTCATGAAGAATTAGAAACAGCAGGAACTGCACAGTTGCAATGGGCAGTTATTCTTGCCAATGATTATAAGATTCCAAAAACGTTAGCAGATTATGAAAGTATGATAAAAAAGTATTTAGCCCTTAATCCATCTGTTGAGGGTAAAAAAACAATCGGTATCAGTCTGTGCTGTTCTGATTGGCATTGGTATCCAACACTATCTAATCCATCCGGCTACATAGCCAATGGTTCACCAGATAATGGCCAATGGATTGTCGATGATAATTTTAACGTTCAATATAAGCATGCAGTTACAGGACAGAAGGAATATTACCAATGGCTAAATAAAATGTATGAGGAAGGTATTTTGGACCCAGAGTTTGCAACCCAGACATATGCCGACTATCTGGAAAAAATTGCTTCGGGAAGAGTGTTAGGATTATTAGATGCGACCTGGGATTATCAAGAAGCAGAACAGGTTTTATGCGCAGAAGGAAAGTATGACCGTACTTACGCAGGACTTCCAGTGACAATGAACTCCAACATAAAGTGTACTGCATTAAGGGAACAGGGGATTGCAACAGGCTGGGGAATTGGAATTACAAAGGGTTGTAAAGATCCAGTTCGAGCTGTACAGTTTTTGGACTGGCTTTGTACAGATGAAGCGCAAATTCTTATAAACTGGGGAATTGAAGGGGTTAATTATTATTATGATAAAAATGGAAAACGATGTCGCACAGAAGAGGAAGTCAAACGCTCTGAAGAAGATACAAATTATGCAGATGAAACAGGTGTAGGAAAACATAATTACCCATTTCCATGCTATGGTTCAAAGAAAAAAGATGAAAACGGTAATTCTTTTAATATTACATCAAAAGAATCTGTGATAAAGAGCTATAATATTGCAGAGAAAAAAGCATTAGAAAACTGGGGAGTACAGATGTTAACCGATATTTTTCCACAAGCAGATTCATTTCCTAAGGCAATGTATTCTCCATTGTGGGCACAGACATTTCCAGTAGAGGTTACCAATATAGAAAAGAAGCTGGATGATATAGCATGGAAAGGGCTCATTCAGTGTGTTGTATGCAAGCCAGAACAGTTTGAGAGTAACTGGTCAAAACTCCAGCAGCAGTTGAAAGCAGCAGGAAGAGAAGAGGCAGAGAAACAGATAACAAGTATAGTAAAGAAGCAGGCCAAATTGTGGCAGAGTGAACAGGAGGATTAGATATGAAATTATTTAGTACAGATAGCGGATTTTATAAGTTTATGACCCAGCTTATGGATTTACTGATTTTAAATTTTATGTGGATACTATTCAGTTTACCCATTTTTACAATTGGTGCATCCACAGCAGCAGCATGTGCCATTACAATGAAAATGGCAAAAGATGAAGAAAGCTATATTGCAAAACAGTTTATAAAAGAGTTTAGGCGGAACTGGAAACAGGGAACAATTCTCTGGATTATTATGCTGGTTGTTGGTTATGCGTTTTATCTGGATACACAGATTTTAAAAGTAAGTGCAAATCCAAGTTTTTTAGTAATATTCATGACATTTGGCCTGGCAATTCTATTTATTATTAGTTTTGGGTATGCATTTGCGCTAATTGCACGTTATGAAAACAGCATAAAGAATACCATCCAGAATTCCATTAAGATAACCTTTCGATATTTTGGAAGAACGTTAGCCATGCTACTTAGCTTATGGCTTATCTATGTGATATTAAATTTTAATGCAGTGATGCTTATTTTTATGATTCTGATTGGACCAGGATGTATGTTATATACATACGGATTTTTCTGTAGAGGAATTTTTGAAAAAATAGAAGAAAGCAATAAATAATAAAATGCCGTATGATTCGATAAACAATCATACGGCATTTTAGTGAAACAAAATCCTTATTGTTTCATTTTTTTTCGATACTCAGCAGGACTCATATTGACAAGTTTTTTAAATTTCATATGAAAATAATCAACGTTCTGATAACCAACCCGTTCTGCAATTTCATATACTTTCAGAGGCTCATGTTCAAGCAGCTCCTTTGATTTTTCAATTCGCACAGAATCAATATAAGAATTGAAGTTAACGCCCATTTTCTTATTAAAAATTTTTCCTAGATAGGAGCTGTTATAACCAAACAAAGGAGCAATGGTTTCAAGTTTAATATTATTCATATAATTATGCTTAATATAGTGAACAATACTATCAATAATATTTTCATGAGAGGTGTTCCCGATAGAGCCAATTATCATCTCACACTGTTCTTGAAACAATTCAATTATTTCATACAAATAATATTTCTTATCAATCATTTCTATTATTGTACCATTTGGCAAGAAAGGAATATCTGCTTTACTATACAAATGATACACTTTTTCCTTTATCATCAGATACAGATCAGTAAGAAAACGTTTAATCTGTGTTGGCATATTATTGGACTGATATAATTTTTGATTAAGTTCTGTTAAAGCTTCAACAGCCTGATGTTTGTGAAAGGTCTGAATATAGTTGACAAGCATATCGCAATATTCCTGTAAGAGCGCATTATCTAATTCAAACCGTTTTGATGGCAGGTTAAGGAGTTCCTCATAGCCAAGAGTATGCTGTTGTTTCACACAGAAAAAACGGCGATCCATAAGAAGACAGGCATCTTCGTAGGAAAGATGGATATCCTCCAGTTTGTCAACACGTCTTCCATAAGCAATAAAGATACTATCAAGAGGAGAATTTTCCTGAGGCATCATTTTGCCATTGTATCGAGATAGGAAGTCCTGAAAACGAAGAATTGCATAATCACCTTTTAGCAGAATAATCTGTTTTTGATCCATATCAATGGAGTCAAAAGAATTATTACTCTTATTGGTTACACGAAGCAAATCAGCAAAACTGTAAGAAACAGCTTTTTCGTTGTGACTGTATTTTTCATATATAATAACTTGATATGTATTAGCAGTCATATTTAAATCATCAAGATTATAATTATTTTGATTAAAGCAATTGTGAAATAAATCTTTTAGAATATTCTCTTTCGCCTTTTCTAAATAATGTTCGAGAATTTCTTTTTGTCGGTCTTCAGACTCCAATTGTTTTTTCATATCCTTCACAATTGTTAAAAGTTCCTCTTCTTCTATCGGCTTAGTAAGATAATATTGTACTCCATGTGCGATAGCTTCTTTGGCATAATTAAAATCAGAAAAGCCGCTTAAAATAATAACTTTTCCCTGAAAACCTTGTTTTCTGGCATCTCGCACGACTTCTAGACCAGATAATTTGGGCATTCGAATATCGAGTAATACAAGGTCAGGTGATTTGGACAAAATTTGGTTCAATGCGTCCATTCCGTTAGAAGCTTGACCTATAATGGAAAAACCATAGTCATCCCAATCAATGATATACTGTAAGCCTTGACGGATAATAGGCTCATCATCTGCAATCAATATCGTATACATAGTACCCTCCAGTTTTCGTAGAATGTGAACGACCATTTGCAAGGTCTGAAACTCTAAAAATTATAAACCCATTTAGTAAAAGTGTCAAATATTCATTGCTTGATATGTATATTTTTATAACAGTTGTTGAAAATATGAGGCATTTCATATAAAACAAGAATGAAATTTCATTGCGCATATGGTAAAATGAAAAGACAGAAAAAACTAAGAGAGGTAGTTAACATGGATGATATGCGAAACACTAGGGAAGCCAGCAAAGCTTCAATATTAGAGCAAATTGAACTGATTGAACACTGGGACAATCCTGTAATTGTTTTAATGCCAAAGAAGGATGAATTCTTCATAGATGGCAATCTAGAACTTTTTTTATCAGCCGAGAGTTTTACAGAAAGAATTAGGAAAATTCCAAAAGAGCAGAAGATGGTATATAGCAGAATACCAGTTGTAATTGCGATTAGTGCAGTGTGTAAAAATGATTGCAAGGGGATGCTGATTCGCGGCTTCGAAGAAGGAGAAGTGTACATAACCAAAGAAGAACTGATGCCTCTTAGGGATGCAGCAGATATGATTCATATGTTACAGGCACTAAAAGTAAATCAGCTTACTAAAAAAAGAGTTTGTCAGCTCTTACAGGATAAAACATTCTATATGTTAGGGGATACGCCATCTGCTGTTAGTAAAGAAGAAGACTTATATAGTTTTGATATGACAAGAATAAAGGGACAATCATATGATGCAGTAAAGCTTTATATGACAAAGGAACAAGCTTTAAAGTACAATGTTCGTAATTTTGAAGTACATGGGTATACCTTTGGAGAGCTGGCAAACAAATTCCGTAACCGTTATGGTCTTGTAATTGAGCCACAGCAGGGATTTGCAACAGCATTTGGACCAGATGAAATATAATACAAAAAGATATATAATTTACCCCCATATTTACTAGGATAATTAGAGTGTTTTTGTGAGAAAATTAATGGTATTATCTTTTTACGAATTACCTTATAATTTAGATATTCAGTACAGGTCTGTCGATTGAAAATGGCAGAGTGATTCTGTACATAAAGAATCGTATTAAATCATAAGATAATGGAGGATTTAGAGTATGAAATTTAGTAATGGCTGCTGGCTGCAAAAAGAAGGAACAGAGTGTTTAACACCTGCTGAAGCTTACTTTACAAAAGTAACAGAAAAGGAAGTAACAATATGTGCACCGACACATAAAATAATTAATCGAGGCTGCACATTGGGTGGAGCAAATCTAACCATTAAGGTTACTGCACCAATGGAAGAAGTGCTTCGTATTCAGACGTTTCATTATATGGGAGTACAGAAAAAAGCTCCTGCATTTGAACTAAATTTAAAAGAAGAAAAAACAATTCAAGCAGAAGAGACAGAAGAAGCATTAATCATACATAGTGGAAATCTTCGATTGGTTATTAAAAAAGATGACTGCTCTATGACCTATTATCGTGGAGACGAAAAGATTACTTCCAGTGGATATCGTGATTTAGCTTACATGAGAACCGACTGGAAGGGCGATGCTTATGAACATGGAAGTGAAGGACATGCTTATATGCGTGAACAGCTGTCGTTGTCAGTAGGAGAATTAATTTATGGAATGGGTGAACGATTTACTCCATTCGTGAAAAATGGACAAAGCATTGATATCTGGAATTCAGACGGAGGTACATCAACAGAACAGTCCTATAAAAACATTCCGTTTTACGTATCCAATAAAGGATATGGAGTGTTTGTAAATCATCCTGAGAAGGTTTCTTTTGAGATTGCAAGTGAAATGGTAACGAAAGCAGGATTTAGTGTGCCAGGAGAAAGTTTGGACTTTTTCTTAATCAATGGTCCTACTATGAAAGAAGTATTAAGCCGTTACACAGACTTAACAGGAAAACCATCTTTACCAGCACCTTGGACATTTGGTTTATGGTTATCCACTTCTTTTACAACCAATTATGACGAAGAAACAGTGAACAAATTTGTAGATGGAATGTTAGAGAGAGATATTCCTCTTCAGGTATTTCATTTTGACTGTTTTTGGATGAAAGAATTTAATTGGTGTGATTTTACATGGGATGACAGAGTATTCCCAGACCCAGAAGGAATGCTTAAGAGATTAAAAGCAAAAGGTTTAAAAATCTGCGTTTGGATTAACTCTTATGTAGGTCAGGAATCTTCCATGTTCCAAGAAGGTATGGAAAATGGTTATTTCTTAAAGAGAGCAAACGGTGATGTATGGCAGTGGGATATGTGGCAGCCAGGATTAGCAATTGTAGACTTTACCAATCCGGCAGCATGTGAATGGTATGCAGGAAAGTTAGAAAAGTTACTGGATATGGGAGTTGACTGCTTTAAAACAGACTTTGGAGAAAGAATTCCAACAGACTGTGTTTATTATGACGGCTCAGACCCAGTAAAAATGCATAACTATTATACTTACCTGTATAACAAAACAGTATACGATTTAATAGCCAGAAAGAAAGGCAAAGAGGAAGCTGTTTTATTCGCACGTTCTGCAACGGTTGGTGGTCAGAAGTTCCCTGTTCACTGGGGCGGTGACTGCTGGTCTGATTATGAATCAATGGAAGAAAGTCTTCGTGGAGGCCTATCCTTAACAATGTCAGGATTTGGTTATTGGAGTCATGACATCGGAGGTTTTGAAAATACATCTACTCCAGATGTATACAAACGCTGGTGTGCATTCGGTTTATTATCATCACATTCCAGATTGCATGGAAGTACTTCTTACCGCGTACCTTGGGCGTATGATGAAGAAGCAGTTGATGTAGTAAGATATTTTACAAAACTAAAAGCAAGACTGATGCCATATCTATATCGTAATGCCATTGAAACTTCCAAAACAGGTGTTCCAATGATGCGCAGTATGGTATTAGAGTTTACGCAGGATAAAAACTGTGCGCACTTAGATAAACAATATATGTTTGGAGATTCCTTGCTTGTGGCACCAATTTTTAATGAAGAAAGTATCGCAGAATATTATCTTCCAGAAGGAAAATGGACCAATTTCTTAACTGGTGAAGAGCGAGAAGGTGGAAAATGGTACAGCGAAAAGCATGGATATTTAAGTATTCCATTGTATGCAAGAGAAGGAAGTATCATTGCACTTGGAGCAAGTGACAATGGTCCAGTGTATGATTATGCCAAAGATGTAAATTATCAAGTATTTCATTTAAGCAGTATATCAGAAAAAACATGTGCTGTTTATAATACAAACAATCAGATAGAAAGTGAGTTATTCATTCAGAAAGAGGATAATACTTACAAATTAAAAGTAACAGGTACAAAACCATGCAAAATCACATTGGTAAATGTGGCTGATGTAACCGTTGTACAAGGCGGAACTTCTACAATCGAGAATGGAAGTTTCGTGATTGTACCAGAAAACAATGAAGAAGTAGTTGTGAAACTGGCATAAAAAAGTAAAAATATCGGATTGAAGGAGGCAGACCATGGAGACAGAGACATGGATTAAAGAAATTGTAAAACAGATGACTTTAGATGAAAAAATTACAATGATTCATGGAGTTGGATTATTTCGGACTGGCAGTGTGGATAGGCTTGGAATTCCTTCCTTGGTAATGACAGATGGGCCCATCGGTGTCCGAGCAGATTTTGAAGATAAACAGTGGATTCCCAGTGGGATGACTTCGGATTATACCTCCTATTTTCCAAGTGGAAGTGCCCTGGCTGCAACTTTCAATACGGAATTAGCAAAACGAAATGGTCAGATAATTGGAGAAGAGGCAAGAGGAAGAGGCAAAGATGTCTTGCTGGCACCAAGCATCAATATAAAAAGAACACCTCTATGTGGTAGAAACTTTGAATATATGAGTGAAGATCCAAAGTTAGTGGAAGAGATGTGTGTGCCATTTATTGAGGGAGTTCAAGAAAATGATGTTGCGGCTTGTGTAAAGCACTTAGCAGCCAATTCTCAGGAGACTGACCGTATGGCAGTAGATACAATTGTAGACGAAAGAACATTGAATGAATTGTATCTGAAAGCCTTTGCTTTGGCAGTCCACAAAGGAAATTCATATTGTTTAATGGGGGCTTATAATAAATTAAATGGAGAACACTGCTGTACTAGCAAGAAGCTGTTAAATGAGATTGTACGTGAACAGTGGCAGTATGATGGTACCATTATCTCAGACTGGGGTGGTGTTCATGATACCGTAGAAGCAGCAGAATCCGCATTAGATATTGAGATGGATATCCATTATGATTTTGACCATCATTATATGGCACAGCCATTAAAAGATAAAATAGAAAATGGAGAACTTTCAGAAGAGCTGGTTGATAAAAAAGTAAGTAATATATTACGTTTGATGAAAAGACTCAATATGTTAGGTGAGGATCGTGAAAAACGTAAATCTGGTGTATTTAGCAATAGAGAACATCATCAAGCAGCACTTGAGATTGCGAGAGAATCCATTGTACTATTAAAGAATGAACAAAATCGTCTTCCACTTCGAAAAGAAGGTTTACGAAGAATCGCGGTGATTGGAGAAAATGGAGTTCGTATCCACTCTAATAAAGGTGGAAGTTCAGAGTTAAAAGCTCTATATGAGGTTTCTCCTTTGTTAGGACTAAAGAAAATATTAGGTGGAAATGTTACGGTTGAGTATGCAAAAGGATATGTTGTTGCAGATAATTTAGAATCCATCTACGACGATGAAGAAAGCTGGCAGGCAAGCAGTACTCAGGAAATTGATATTTCCAAAATCCGCGTTGGAACAAATGAAGAAGAAAGCGAACGACTGTTAAAGGAGGCAGTTGAACTGGCTAAAAATGTGGATGAAGTCATTTTTATTGGTGGACTGAATCATGCTTATGACTTAGAAGGCGCTGATCGCGAAAATATGGTGTTGCCATATGGACAGGATCGTGTCATAGAAGAAGTGTTAAAAGTAAATCCAAACACAGTTATTGTAATGTGTGCAGGTTCACCAGTGGAAATGCCTTGGAAGGATATGGCAAAGGCAATTGTTTTCCAATACTACGCAGGAATGGAAGGCGGAACTGCCCTAGCAGAAGTATTGTTTGGTGAGGTCAATCCATCAGGAAAACTGCCAGAGACATTTCCTTATCATGCAGACGATTGTCTGGCAGTCAAGTTAGGGGAAATGGGTAAGCCAGGAAAAGTTACATTTAAAGAAGAATTGAAAGTCGGTTATCGCCAATACGATAGCGAAAAGCAGGATGTGGCATTCTGTTTTGGACATGGTCTATCTTATACACAGTTCGCATATTCAGACTTAGAGGTTTATGCATCACAATCAAAAGAGGATGTATGTGTAGAGGTTTCCTTTACTGTTACCAATACAGGAGATAGAGCAGGAAAGGAAATTGCACAGGTTTATGTAAGTGATGTGGAGTCCAGTGAATGGAGACCAGTACATGAACTGAAGGCGTTCAAAAAAATAAGTCTAAGACCAAAGGAACAGAAAAAGATCAGGATAAAATTGGGAAAAGATGCATTTTCATACTATGCACAAAAAGAAAAGAAATCTATAATAGAAGAAGGGACATTTATCGTCGAGGTGGGTGCATCTTCTCGTGACATTCGGGAGCAAAAGACAATCACCTTAGGTTCACTTTAGTCGAAAGGGGAAACAGAATGTATTATATAGGAATTGACTTGGGAACAAGTGCAGTCAAACTATTATTAATGGATGAAATGGGCAACATTGAAGCAGTTGTATCAAAAGAATATCCACTTTTCTTCCCAGAGCCAGGATGGTCAGAGCAAAATCCAGAAGACTGGTTTACACAAAGTATGGAAGGATTAAAAGAGTTGACTTCCGGAATTGATAAATCCCAAATTGGTGGAATCAGTTTTGGTGGCCAGATGCATGGTTTAGTTGTACTGGATAAAGAAGATAATGTAATTCGTCCCGCTATTTTATGGAACGATGGACGTACTTACAAAGAATGTGATTATTTAAATAATGTAATTGGAAAAGATAAGTTAAGTACATATACAGCTAATATTGCATTTACAGGATTTACGGCACCAAAGCTTCTTTGGATGAAAGAAAATGAGCCAGATAAATTTGCCCGTATTGAGAAGATTATGCTGCCAAAAGATTACCTTGCATATAAATTAACAGGAGTTCACTGTACCGATGTATCCGATGCCTCTGGAATGCTTTTGTTCGATGTTAAGAATCGTTGCTGGTCAAAAGAAATGTGTGATATCTGTGGCATTTCCATGGATCAGTTAGCAAAGATTTTTGAAAGCTATGAATCAGTTGGTGAACTTTTACCAGCTATTGCAGATGAGTTAGAATTCCCTAAGAGTGTAAAAGTTGCAGCAGGTGCAGGCGATAATGCTGCAGCAGCCGTAGGAACAGGTACGGTTGGAGATGGAAACTGCAATATTTCATTAGGAACAAGTGGAACCGTATTTATCTCTTCTAAGAGTTTTGGAGTAGACAAGTTTAATGCGCTTCATTCTTTTGCACATGCAGACGGAAGCTATCACTTAATGGGATGTATGTTAAGTGCAGCATCTTGTAATAAATGGTGGATGGAAGATATTTTACAGACAAAAGCATTTGCAAAAGAGCAAGAGGGTATAGATAAATTAGGAGAAAATCATGTATTCTTCCTGCCATACCTAATGGGAGAACGTTCTCCTCATAACGATCCAGATGCAAGAGGTACTTTCATTGGAATGTCAATGGATACTAAGAGAAGTGATATGACACAGGCAGTTTTAGAAGGCGTTGCATTTGCACTTCGTGATTCATTTGAAGTTGCAAAATCACTTGGAATTCAGATAGAACGCACAAAGATCTGTGGTGGTGGAGCTAAGAGTCCATTATGGAAGAAAATTATTGCCAATGTGTTAAATATCAAAGTAGATGTTATTGAAAGTGAAGAAGGACCGGCACTTGGTGGCGCTATGTTAGCAGCAGTTGCTTGTGGGGAATATAAGAATGTAGAAGAGGCTGCAGGAAAAATCGTGAAGATTATCGATACCATCGAACCAGAACCAGAATTGGCTGCTAAATATGAAAAGCAATATCAGATGTTTAAACAGATTTATCCACAATGTAAGTCGATTTTTAAATTGATTAGTTCTAATAATCAATAGAAATAGAAAAGTTTAGGATTACAATGCAGAAAGGAAGACAGATATGAAGGTTTATCAGGTTACATCCAAAGAATTTAAAAAGTATGGCCGTGTTCTTAGTCTGAATACAGATGAGTTAGTATCAGCCATGATGGATACGCCATTGCCAAGTGACGTTATTTACGAGCCATCCATCGCTTCTTTAGAACGTCTTGAGATTGCCAAACAGTTGCGGACTGAAGTATATGGGGAACTTCCAATCCAGATAGGATATTGTAATGGACATAATGTTCTTTTAAATGCTTTGGAATATCACAGAAGTTCTGAGATTAATATTGCTGCTACGGATGCGATTCTTATGGTAGGCAGCCAGCAGGACATTACAGATGATTTTACTTATGATACAAGCTTAGTAGAAGCATTTTATCTTCCAAAAGGAACTGCTGTAGAAGTTTATGCAACTACATTACATTATGCACCTTGCCATGCAGATAAAGAAGGATTTCGTGTTTGTGTAGTGTTACCTAAGGGAACTAATGAAGCTCTAGAGGAGTCACATAAAAAGAATGTAAAAGATGGAGAAGATGCACTCTTAACGGCAAAGAATAAATGGTTAATTGGTCACGCCGAAGGTGGTCTTCCAGAAGGAAGTCATATTGGTTTAATTGGTAAAAATCTCTCATGTGAAACAATTGAAATGTAGTGTGTTTATAAATCTGTTCAAATAAATAAAAGAAGGGAAGTAATTATATTATGAATAACATGCCAAAAGAAAAAATTGCAATCGTATCCGTAAGTAGAGACTGTTTTCCAATGAGCTTATCTGTAAATCGTAGAAAAGCCGTTGTTGCAGCATACAAAGAAAAATATGGTGAAATTTATGAATGTCCAGTATGTATTGAAAATGAAGTGGATATGCAAAAAGCATTAGCAGATGTTAAAGAAGCAGGCTGCAACGCTTTAGTAGTATACCTTGGAAACTTTGGGCCAGAAACACCAGAAACTTTATTAGTGAAAGAATTCGATGGACCTTGTATGGTAATCGCAGCAGCAGAAGAAACAAAAGACAATTTAATTGATGGTCGTGGAGATGCATACTGTGGCGTATTAAATGCAAGCTATAACTTAAAACTTAGAAATTTACATGCATATATCCCAGAGTATCCAGTTGGAACAGCAGCAGAATGTGCTGACATGATTCATGACTTTGAACCAATCGCAAGAACAATCGTTGGCTTACATAGTTTAAAAAACATTACTTTCGGTCCTCGTCCACAAGACTTCCTTGCTTGTAACGCACCAATCAAACAGCTTTACAACCTTGGAGTAGAAATCGAAGAAAACTCTGAATTAGATTTATTCGAAGCATTCAATAAACATGAAGGAGATCCTCGTATTGCTTTAGTAGTAAAAGACATGGAAGCAGAATTAGGAGAAGGCAATAAGAAACCGGAAATCCTTACAAAACTTGCTCAGTACGAATTAACATTACTTGACTGGATAGAAGGACATAGAGGAAGTCGTGAATTTGTTGCAATCGCAGGAAAATGCTGGCCAGCATTCCAGACACAGTTCGGATGTGTACCTTGCTATGTAAACAGCCGTTTAACAAAGAGAGGCATTCCAGTATCTTGTGAAGTAGATATTTACGGAGCATTAAGTGAATTTATCGGAACAATGATCAGCCAGGATACAGTAACATTACTTGATATCAACAATACAGTACCAGCTGATTTATATGAAGAAGATATCAAAGGTAAATTCGATTACACATTAAAAGATACTTTCATGGGATTCCACTGTGGAAACACAGCAACAGACAAACTTTCCTTCTGTGAAATGAAATTCCAGCGTATCATGGCAAGAACGCTTCCAGAAGAAGTTACACAAGGAACACTAGAAGGAGATATTATTCCAGGTGATGTTACCGTATATCGTTTACAGTCCACATCAGATGCTAAGATTCGTGCATACGTAGCACAAGGAGAAGTATTACCAGTTCGTACTCGTTCCTTCGGTGCAATTGGTGTCTTTGCAGTGAAAGAAATGGGAAGATTCTATCGCCACGTATTAGTGGAAAAGAACTATCCACATCACTGTGCAGTTGCCTTTGGCCACTATGGAAAGACAATGTACGAAGTATTCAAATATCTTGGTGTACCAGTGGATGAAATTGATTACAATCAGCCAGCAGGTGTAAGATATCCAACAGAAAATCCATTCTGTTAATATAGAAAAATGCGTAGGATTCAAAAAGTCCTACGCATTTTTCATATCCCTAAAATGCATATTCCGATATTCTTTCGGAGTAAACCCCGTTTTCGCTAAGCTGATAAGTTACTTCATATGGCAAGCACATGGCAAGGTTATCAGCATACATTAATACTGAGGTGATTTTATGAATGATAACAATACGTCATGTTGTTTTAACAGTCCATGTGAAGCGGTAACAGCACTAACAGCTTTATCAGTAGCAATAGCAAAAGGAAAATCGGCGGATGAAACGACTTTATTAGGTACATATTTTACCCAGCTAGGAGACACACTAGTCACTTACGGAACAGTACTGGCAACATGTTGTGACAATGAAAATGCAGAGATATTATAGACAAAAACCGGCATGACCAAAGTAAAGCTCATGCCGGTTTTATTAAAGTTCAAAAGTAATTTCTTTTCCTACTGGTTTATATTCACGGAATTTAATATTAACCGTACTCATCATTCGTTTTGCTGCTTTCGTTGAATCTGTATCTGCGTATTTGTCGCTTAAATAAATAACTTCCTTAATCCCAGCTTGTATTAAAGCCTTTGTACATTCATTACAAGGGAATAGAGTAGTATAAATTCTAGCTCCCTGCATATGAGTGCCAGTATAATTTAAAATGGCATTGAGCTCAGCATGACAAACATAGAGATATTTTGTATCCAAAGGATTTCCATTACGTTCCCACGGAAATTCATCATCAGAACAGCCCACAGGCATTCCATTATATCCTACAGAGAGAATCTTATTCTCTGTGCTTACAATACAGGATCCAACTCCTGTATTAGGGTCTTTGCTTCTGTGAGAAGACAAAATCGCGATACCCATAAAATAAGCATCCCAATCAATATAATCTGACCGTTTCAAGTGTATTCCCCCAATCTATTTGAAAAATAAAGTTACATTTTCTTTATTATAACGTGTGATCCTTATTTTGACTAGTCTTTTTGATTTCTGTAACCTCTTTTATACAGCATGAAGCAGACGAAACTTGTTAAAAACTGAAACACAATAATAACAACTGCACAAAGCATAAAAAATTTGTCCGGCAGTATTGTGATAATAGGATCAGTTTTGGAGTCAAAGAGCCAGTAGTTATTATCAAAAAGGATTTTATGAAACAGTGCAAAAGTCTTGTCAAAGTTAATCGCAAATCCAGAAGCAAGCAGAAAAGGCGCCACTACCAACATAAACGATGCAGTTTTCAAATAATGAAGGTCATATCGATCACGATGTTTATATAGATACAATAAAAGTAGAAATGCTGCAATGGGAATGCTCCCAATCAATACATTATAGATATCCTTTACTTCCGCAAAATGCTGTATTGCATGAGGAGATTGGGAAAAGGTAGGAAGCACAAGGTTTCCCCGTTTCCATGGAAGATAATAATCAATAAGTGCATTGTAATTCTCTAAAATTCTTTGGGCAGAAAAGCCACTATTTTTTTCAATCTGAAATAAAGACATGGAACATTTATAAAGTGGACGAAAGAATAATACAAATACAGACCAAAACGATATAGACAGAATTGTAATGACAAAAGAAATGTACCATTCGGATAGCTTCTGTTTAAGATTTCGCTTTGGTCTTATTTGAGTAACAATCTGATTCATTGAAATTCTCCCTTCTATGTAAAAACATAAAAAATTTGGTTATACGAATCAATCTTAAGTTAACCATTAGGAGATGTCAAGGTGCTCAGATAATATGTATCCATAAAGGGAATCCACTAAATTGCACTAGGTCCACTTTCGCCAGTACGAATACGAACAACATTCATTAAATCATATTCAAATATTTTGCCATCACCATGATTACCGGTAAAAGCAGTCTTTTTGATTACTTCAATTGTTTTGTCTGCCCACTCCTTTGAGGAGACTACAATTTCAAATTTAATCTTAGGTAGTATATTGATGTCAACTTTACTACCTCGAACATATTCTGTATACCCTTTCTGACGACCACACCCCATAACTTGCGATATAGTCATTCCATGCACTTCTATAGAATTAAGTGCATCTTTTACATCTTCAAACTTTTCCTCACGAACAATAGCTTCTATTTTAATCATAATCCTCATTCTCCTTTCTTAAAACTTAATCCAGTCCATTGAAAGAAGGGTAAGCAGATTCACCATGCTGTGATAAATCCAAACCAATCTTTTCATCATAGTCACTGGTACGAAGTGGTGTAAATAATTTTACAATACTTGCGCAGATGAAAGTACCAACTACAGCGATCGCAATTGTAAGCAGAATACTAATTATCTGAGCAACTAAGAGCTTTGTTTCACCAAATACTAATCCATCCCAGCGTGCAACACTGTTAATAGAAGATTTGCCAAATAGACCAGTTGCAATACCGCCCCAGATTCCACCGACACCATGGCATCCAAACGCATCTAATGCATCGTCATATCCAAAATGCTTTTTCACCTTTGACATGGTACAGTAACAAATTGGACTAACAACAGAACCAATGATGATAGAGGACCAGATAGGAACAAAGCCAGCACCTGGTGTAATCGCAACCAAACCAAGAACAGCACCAGTACAAGCACCAACTACAGTCGGTTTTCCTTGTACGAATATATCAATAAGCATCCAGCTAAGCATTGCAAATGCAGCAGAAGTATTCGTTGTTACAAGTGCATGAGCTGCCAATCCATTAGCCCCTAATGCGCTTCCAGCGTTAAAGCCAAACCATCCAAACCACAATATAGATGCCCCTAATACCACAAATGGAATATTGTGAATTCGGTAAGCAGTTTTATCATAACCTTTTCGTTTCCCAAGCATAAGGCATAATACAAGACCACTAACACCGGAACTGATATGTACTACGTTTCCGCCAGCAAAATCAACAGAACCAAGAACTTCACCAAGAAAACCACCTTTGCCCCAAACCATATGTGCCAAAGGATAATACACAACAAATAACCATAAAGTAATAAAAAGGAAAAGGGCCTTAAAGCGCATTCTTCCAGCCACAGAACCTGTAATCAATGCAGGAGTGATAATAGCAAACATCATTTGAAATGCAGCAAAAATCAAATGAGGAATTGTCTCACAATAAGGACCAGCATCCTGTTTTACACCATTTAGACAGAACCATTTAAGACCACCGATAATACTGAAATGGTCAGTTCCAAAGCTAAGAGAATAGCCAACTACTACCCATAAAGCAGCGGAAAGCCCCATTATAAAGAATGAACTCATCATTGTATTTAAAACATTCTTTCGCCTGACGAGTCCACCATAAAAAAAGGCAAGACCAGGCGTCATAAAAAAAACCATAGCACAAGCGATAATAATAAAAGCAGTATCTCCTGTATTAATCATATTTCTAACCCCATTTCTTTTTAATAATAAAAAAAGGTGCTCGGATACATTCCGAACACCCTTGTTCACGCTTTCATACCTTAGCACAGAAAAAAGTTTATTACAAGCATTACCACTGAAATCTAGAAAATTCTTAAGAATATTAAGTTATTTATCCTTTTTCAGTATCAGCTCCTTACGAAAACTTAATCCAAATAAGCCTTGACCCACATAGTAGATAGGATTGTTTACGGTTTCTAGATAACTTAAGTCCTGTTTGCCAAAGAACGCAAAAAGAAGTAAACAATCAGAAACAAAGAATAGAAGAGATCCAAGTATTGTAAGAGTAACAAAATAAGGATTTTCTTTATAATACTTTAAGGCAGAAAAAGATTTGGCTGCCATTAAGGAAAGAAGCAGAGCATATCCTAAAATCATAGGCTTCAGTTGTCCTAAATCTACCCATTCTTTGTTTGACATAAGCCAAAATAAAAAACTAAAGAGTAGGATTGTTAAAATAAGATTTACTCTGCTCATTTTTTCGAATTGGAAAAATGCTATTGTATAGAAAATATGTGCACAAGCAAAACTGAAGACACCCAAGATAAAGAGGGTATCAATTCCTTTTATCACAAGAAACACATCTCCAAGCAAGGAAAAGAATAAACCTAGAGACATAAGTTTGTAATATGTAGTCTTCTTTTCTTTTTTGCATTCCTTCTGTGCAAAGTGGGCAATCACAAGAAACAGTAAGCTCGATGTGGTTTTAAAGATAACCATTAGAACATATATGCCCTTAATTCTTGAAATAACAAGTGCTAAGATAGATACTAACAACATAGCGAATGAAATAATTGTTTCCATAAAGACCTCCTATGTAAATTTTATTATGCCAATAAAATTCTTCTATAATAATATTATATCAAGAATTCAGAATACATAAAACAAAAAAAAATGCAGATACTATTGTAGTAATAAAAAAGCAAAGGAATGAAAGGAGAATATATATGATTTCAAATAATAGTATTCAATGTTCAGTAAACAACTGCAAGTATCATGCAAAGGATGTAAACTATTGTACTTTAGAGAAGATTAAAGTAGGAACACATGAAGAAAATCCAACACAGATTGAATGCACAGATTGTGAATCATTTGATCTAAAATAGCTAAAAGTGACTGTCTTCTTTAAACGGAAGGCAGTTTTTAATTGTAAAATAATGTTTTTTTCGAAGTAATTATGAATTATTATAAGATTATTTGTATTTTTATATATAGAAAATTAACGAATTTAATTGTTACAAATGTATGATGTTGGTAAAAACAGAAGTGCCAATAGCTGTCAAATTACAAAAAGGTGAATGGTAACAGTAGTGCAAATTGTATAAAAATGAAGTTATACTATGAAAAAAAGCACAAAATAATTTGTCTTATGAAAACTGTATGATATAATACAATCATAGAACAAAGATGACAAAATCAATTAAAAGATTGTAAAAAATCATCCTAAAGGTAAATAACATTTCCTCAAAACTTACATAAAATATAAGAAACACAACTTAATTGGGGAAATAAGACATGAATCTTTCGGCAGAACAAACATCACGTTGCAATAAGGAAATTTACATTATATTAATGATAGTGACATTGTTATTTGTCGTTCGTAATATACAATCTTACATCTCAGGAAATCTTTACGGTTCTATTGTTGCAATCATCGTTTTAGTTTTTGCAATTATTACTGCAACATTACTTTATATTTTTACAAAAGAGAAAAGAGCAACAATTTACTTAATGTGCTCAATTGGCTTAGTTATTTACGCAACAGAGTTGTTGACACATGGAACAGTAGCTGATTACAGTTTGATTATTCCATTTATAATTATATCACTATTAACTTTCAACTTGAAATTCATTGGAATATTCGGAGCATTAGCAGTTGGAATTGACATCATTAATGTAGTGGTGAAGATTATTTTACTAGATACTATAAACATTCAAACTATATTAAATGTAAATTTCTTTATTTTTCTAATCGGTGTGACAGTATACGGAATGGCTAGAATTACATCCGACTTCCTAATGACAAGTAAGAAGTTGCAAGAAGAAAGCCTTGAACATCAGAAAAAGGTAGCTAGTGCTGTATTAGCAGCAGCGGCAGAATTTAGAGACAAATTTAATAAGTTGCTAGAGGACATCAAAGAAGTTGACCAGGAAGCAAACACTAATAGTACATCACTTAAATCAATTGCAGACAGCCAGGAAGAGACAGTAGCTGAGATAAATCAGCAGGTCAGCATGACAGCAAATATACAGACTGCTATAGTTAATACACAATCGAGAATGGCGAATGTAAATCAAACAACCGAAGAAGTGACAGAGAAGATTGTCAATGGAATACATTTAGTAGAAATATTGCAATTACAATCCGATAAAGTCGATTTTAATGCAAAGGAAATGGCTGACATAATAAATACGCTTTCCGTGCGAGTGAGAGACGTTTCCACGATTACAAACACAATTATGACAATATCCCGCCAGACAAACTTACTTGCCCTGAATGCAACAATTGAAGCAGCTAGAGCAGGAGAAGCAGGGAAAGGTTTTGCCGTCGTTGCAGACGAGATTAGAAAATTGTCTGAAGAGACAAGGACATCAACAGAGCAGATTACAAACATCATAGTAGAACTAGAAAAAGTAACAAATAAGACGATGGGCATCTTAGATGAGTCAGTAAAAAATATAGCAAAACAAAGTGAGCAAGTTGACTTGGTAAATGACCGGTTTATTGAAAGTGGAAAAGACATCAAGAGATTACAGACATTGACTGAAGAGATATTAAAAGACATACATAGCGTCGGAAGCGCTAACGAGATAATAGTAGACAGCATAAGCCAGTTGTCAGCTGCGACAGAAGAAGTTTCATCGGCATCGCAAGAAGGTTATGAGGCTAGTGAAAATATAACGATGAAAATTGATGATTTTATGAAGAGAATCGAAATAATGTACCACGAAATGGAAAAATCGGTTAGTGAATTTTAACAATCAAAAGTAAATAGGATAGTCTATAATATCAGTACCCCTATGATTATGCTGGTATTATAAAATATCGAAGGCATGGTGTAGCCCGTATCAGATATTGATGCGGGCTATATTATTTTTAATCATAATGTTTATTGAACAAATAATACATGGAGTCAAATGCATTTATTGACATTAGGAAAAAAAAGATGTATACTTTAATAGTTATTCAAAACCCATTTATATACGTGAATACCTCCTCATTTTCAGAGGAGGTATTTTTGGATTATAAATGAAATCATAGATTGTAATGTTGAAAATTGGACAAATGCATGAGTTGTTTTTAAGTTCATTGAAATTTTTTGAATATCCAAAGGATTAATCAGAAATTTTGAGTTATACGTAATACCATTTGTTACGGTATCCAATAATTCGGCTGAATTATTATTAGGGAAAATATCAGTAAAAAGAAAATTTAAAAAAGTAGTTGACACTTACAAATAAGTTTGTTATACTAGTCCAAGTCAGCAGCGAGTTGTTTAAAATGTCCAAACAATTCGGCGATATGGCAAACAAATTTTATTTTTTCTTATTCAG